>Ga0209606_1003130_pt1 | contig 17066 bp, 28 predicted proteins | sample AD_UKC057_MetaG_FD_184412 | JGI IMG/M metagenome (GOLD analysis project Ga0209606, IMG submission 184412) | Active sludge microbial communities of municipal wastewater-treating anaerobic digesters from USA - AD_UKC057_MetaG (SPAdes) (version 2) | ecosystem: Engineered > Bioreactor > Anaerobic >...
GTACTTACATTAGCATAACCTCTATTAGAATAGAGAGCGCATTTTATGGCTAACATAATTGTAAGCGGCGCTGGTTCATCCGAAGTAAATGGGACATATGTGGAAAGTGGAACCATAAATGACAAACCATCATACGTGTATGGTGATTATGGAATTTTCTGGTCTGGTGGTGTATGGCAAATTATTTACTACGGTGGTTTTCCCACTTTTTACTATTCATCTGACGATGTAGCCACACCAGATTTATGCACAACATGGGAAGTCAATGAAGGAGAACCACCAGTTCCAACAGTGACTAAGGAGGTAACTGGTAATCCAAAACATTTCCTATATTACGCACGGATGCGAGGTAACCAATGAACATACTCAAAAAAAGCACGGCGGCAACAATTAAGCTTGGGCCGTTTATTGACGACACAGATGGTAAGACCGCTGAAACGGGCTTGACAATTGCGCAAGCAGACGTTCGGCTGAGCAAGAACGGCGGTGATTTCGCCAAAAAGAACAGCACCACGAGCGCAACGCACGATGAAAATGGTTACTATGACATCCCGCTGGACGCCACCGATACTGGCACGTTAGGCAGGTTGCGGGTTGCCGTGAATAAAAGTGGGGCGCTTCCAGTATGGCAGGACTTTTTGGTTGTTACCGCAAATGTATACGATACGCTCTGCTCGACCGACTCGCTGGATGTGAACGTAACCTCGCTTGCTGATGATGTCATTACAGCTGCCAAGTTTGACGAGAGCACGGCGTTCCCGCTAAAGTCCGCTGATACAGGTTTGACACAGGTTGCACGAGTTGGCGCAGATGGTGACACGCTCGAAACGCTATCTGATGAAATTGCTACAGTGCAAGCTGACCTTGATAATCCTGACCAGTATAAAGCAGATGTTAGTGGCATTCCAGCAGCCGTATGGGCATATACCACTCGCACACTATCATCCTTTGGCACATTGATTGCCGATATATGGGCACACACAACGAGAACATTGAGCGCTTTCGGGTTCACAGTTGCAACAAATTCAGATGCCAATGTATCAGCTATTAAAGCTAAGACGGATAATCTGCCCGCAAATCCTGCTCCAGCGGGTGAATACGATACAGAATTGGCTGCAATTCAGGCAGATTTGAATAATCCTGACCAGTATAAAGCAGATGTTAGCGGACTTGCGCTTGAATCAACTTTGAGTGCAATCAAGGGTGCGGGTTGGACGGATGAAACGCTTGTAGCTCTAATGAATGCAACTGAAGATACACTTGAATCTTTGAGCAACGAAATTGCAACGAAAATGGCAACCGCAGAGAACATTGAAGGGACGTACACACTAAAAGATGCAATTCGCATTATTTTAGCTTTTGCGGCTGGCAAGGTAAGTGGTGGCGGGACATCGTCAATCAAGTTCCGTTCGACTGGTGATGATGTAGATCGAATCCAAGCCACAGTAGATAGCTCTGGCAATCGGACGGCTGTAACGCTAAATCCGAATGACCCAATTTAATCTTTTTGTTATGGAGGTAACAAATGGCAGATTACAACAAGTTTTATGGTTTTGTGGAGGCGATCACCGAGAAGAAGCATAATTTAGGTGCCGACACAATTAAGGTTGCATTATGCAGTGCAGCCAACGCACCAGTAGCAACGGATGCAGTGCTTGCTGACTTGGTGACGGTTGATACGACTAATTTAAGCCCGTTGACACCAACGCTCGTAAGCTCAAGCCAAACTAATGGCACTTATAGTTTGGTCTTGCAGGATTTGACCATGACCGCTTCTGCTGCAGTTGGTCCTTTCCGTTATATTGTGCTTTACAACGATACCGCAACGGATGATGATCTTATCTGCTGGTACGATTACGGCTCCGAGATTACGCTGAATGCTGGCGAAACCTTTACGCTTGATTTTGGCGCTACTGTACTTACTTTAGCATAATAAGCGTCCATAAGACCTTGTGCTACATTGGCACGCTGATTAGGAGCCTCATTGTATACTGATTATGTTCTGTTAGACCAGTATTTTGGCAAAGCTGGCATTCCAGTCAGTTATTTCCCATTAGTGGGTTATAAACTGACTGTAAATTCTGGCTCTTTTGCGCTTACCGGTCAAACAATAACATTATCAGCGGGACGTGAGCTTGCGGCTGACGCAGGAACATTTAACCTAATTGGAACAGCAGTTACCTTCAGGCGCACATTTATTTTGACTGCTGATAGCGGCGCATTTGATCTAAATGGCGCGGATGTTACGCTCAAATCATCCCGTAAATTAAGTTTAGGTTCTGGAACTTTTGGGCTTACCGGAACAGATGCGGCGCTCAAAGCAGCTCGCAAACTAATTCCAGATTCCGGTACATACAATCTGACCGGAGCGGATATAACATTCAAGCGCACTTATGTGCTTGCCGTAGACAGTGGTTCATTCGGTTTGCTCGGAACGAATGTGGCGTTCAAGCGCACTTATATCCTTATACCGGAAAGCGGTGCGTTCAATTTAACTTGTTCCGATGTAACATTCCAACACACTTATAACCTTTCAGCAGAGAGCGGTTCATTTAGCCTAACTGGTTATGATATAACCTTCTGGCGTACTTATATACTTACGGTTGAGAGCGGTTCATTCAGCCTAACTGGTTATGATATAACCTTCTGGCGTACTTATATACTTACGGTTGAGAGCGGTTCATTCAGCCTAACTGGTTATGATATAACATTCGACCGCACATATCCCCTTATAGCCGAAAGTGGCTCATTTATCCTAACTGGCACACCAGTCACTTTTAGACGAACTTATATTTTATCTGTAGACTCTGGCAGCTTTACGCTTACAGGTGAGAATGTAAGTCTGGCAAAAGGATACGAGTTATTAGCTGGAACAGGCAATTTTACGCTCATTGGAACGGATGTCACATTCGAGATAACTCGCAAGATAATCCTTAATTCCGGTATATACAATCTGACCGGAACGGATACCACGCTTACAGCGCAATTCCATTACACGCTCTCGCTTGAAGCAGGAACATACAGTCTAACCGGAACAAACGCAGGCTTGACTTCTGCTCGCACGATGGCGTGCAACGCAGGTTCGTACACTTTGACTGGCACAAACGCCGATCTATACCGCGCGTTGGTTATGGCGTGCAATGCTGGCAGTTATGCGCTCACAGGCTCGGATGTGGCGTTCAATGCTAACTACATATTCGCGCTTGGAATGGGGAGTTATGTGTTGGTCGGCACGAACGCTGGGTTGTTCATTCTATCGCCAACGCCGGCTTGCAGAACTTATGCAATCCCATTTGAGAACAGGACATTGGAGGCTAAATGTCATTAAATAACGCATTCACAAAAGACCCCGAAGCCGTCCTGGACTACGCTTTCAATTGGGCGGACTGGCTGGACACCTCTACCACGCCGAATGAAAGTATCATCGCGCATACGGTTACTGTCCCGTCCGGCTTGACGCTGGACTCCAGCGCAGTTGCTAACGGCGTGAACACCGCCGGAGTGACCATCACAAACTCACTGGTAATCGCGTGGATTTCTGGCGGGACTGTCGGAACAACCTACCGCGTGGAGTGCCTTATCACTACCAGCGCGGGCAGGAAAGACGAACGCTCGCTGTGGATCACGGTTCAGGAGCGCTAATAATTTGAGCGGCTCCTTGCTGGTCGTTATATCTGATACGCACATCGGCGGCAGCACTGCGCTTGCAACGCCTGAATACACAGTCCATAACCGCTATGACCTTGAGACTCAAACCATACACGCCAACCGCCTGCAAAGCTGGTTGTGGGAATGCTGGTCGGACTTCTGGAGCTACGTCAAGGAGCTGCAGGGCAAAGGAAAGCATGCGCGGCGTTTGATAGTTGTTCATTGCGGGGATGTGATAGACGGAGTGCACAACGGCAGCACCCAGCTTATGCCGGAGATTGGCGACCAGATGCAACTTGCGTTGGACATCCTGCAGCCTATTGCGGGACGCGCCAATGCGTTTTTTGGTATCTACGGTACGGGCGCGCATGCCGGCAATGAAAATGTATACGAGTCGCAGCTTTATACCGAGCTTGGTGCTCAAGCCTACGGGCATCAGCTAACCCTGGATATTGACGGATATCTGCACAGCTTTCAACATCACGGGCGTTCAGGAGGTAGGCCGTGGACTTCAAGCGCGGCTGGCTTGGCGGCAGAGGTTATGCTGGATTACGCCCAAAGGGGACAAAAACCGCCTAATTTTATTTGGACGGGACACACCCATCGCTGCGATGACAGCGGAATGAAGTTTCAAGAAACAAGAGCGATTTCCCTGCCTTCCTGGCAATTGAAAAGCAGTTTTTCGTGGAAAGTGGCTGGAAATTCTGTGCGCTCGGACATAGGAGGGGTCATTGTGACCGATGGGCATATCATAGACAGCAGCCACATGCGTTATATGGGGCAGGCGGATGAAAGGAGTATAATTAAAGTATGATGACGGAAAACGAATTACTCGATGAACTGACGAAAGAGCTATATATCCCCTTTATTGAACCGGACGAAATCACAGCGCAGCAGTTGGCAGATCGGCTTGGAGTGGGACACAAATCTGCCATAAGGCAGCTTAATGAAAAAGTTGCTTCGGGAGAACTAACTGTGCGTACTGTGAAAATGGCGGACGGCAAGCTTTCTAAGGCTTACAGAAAGGCGTAATTAACGAAATCGTGATTATGATAATCCCGCTAATCTGTGTTATAATTCCTGTATAGCAGGAATGGAGCTGACAGGTGCGCTCCGGTGCCTGAGCTGAGGTGGCCGGGGCTTCGGTTCAACTCCGAACAGCCCAAGTAGTTTGCTGGTGTATGGATGTGGAACGCCTTGTAAGCGTTCGGAACGCGGGTTCGATTCCCGCCACCAGCTTTTACATCAAATTCTACAATCACTCTCTTTTTATGCTTCCTGTTATGTTCCATGATATAGTTCCTCTTTTCTGATATTGTGGCTTGCTAACATGTATTCAGTATACAAGATTCAACCTGAATTAATCTTAAAATATCCGATATTTTAAGAATCGCGATAAACGTGTCGGTTGTAAATCTCCGCGAGTCGTTCAACGCTATCTTTTAGTGTGGCCCGCATCTGTGCGAGTGCAAACTCTACAATGGCGGTGTTGGTCATGCCAGTTATGGCGTGTATCTCGTCCAGATTTTTCACGGCCTGATCGCTCAGGCGAAAGCCGTATGGTTTTTTAGTGGTGGCCATCTTAGAGTAACTCCGCGACAATCTTTCCATATTTTTCAGAGAGGCGATACCAAACCCACCCTGGCTTGTATCCGCGCTCTGTTGCCAGTTTGCGAAGTTCCGCAGCGGTCTCGTGCATGTTTGGATCTGCGAACAGCTGCTGCGCATAAAACCGTAACTCGTCAATCCCAGTCAGACAGGCTTGCGAAACGAAACTGATTTCCCGGCCGTTCACCGTAACAGGTTCCTGACCATATATCGCAGACATTTTTTTGAACCAGGACCGCGCGATTCCATCAGAGGCGGATGATTTTGCATACTGGTTGTTTGGCTTGCTCGCTACATAAGCGTCCGCTTCAGCGATAACATCCTCGATGATCTGGGCAACCTCAGCGCTCTTTTCGTAATCGGTTCCTAAAATTTTTTCTACTGTGGCTCTGATGTTCTCTGTGTTTTTCATATCTAACTCCTCGTGTGACTATAGTATAGCACGGTGCTATACAAATGTCAAGGGGTTTTGAGGCCAAATCTTAAAATATCGGATATTTTAAGAATCGCGATTCTCAACGAGTAAAATCTCAGGATTTTAACGATCTTAATACAGTTTTGTGTATTAAGGGTGAACGCATATCGCCCTGATGAGATCCCTACAACCGGCGAGTCGAACCTAAAGGTGTTTGACGACTTCCGCCAGCTCCATCTGGTATTTAATCAAAATACATGTTTTAATAACTATTAAAAGTACCGAACACGCCTCTGAATATGCGCACCGAGTCCGGTCATTTAGCCCGCTGGTAGGCTTTGTATGCCAGCATAGGAGTGCCGACGGTTCGGATAGCGGATGGTTATCATCCTGAGGTGGTTCGACTCCACCCACTCCACAGTCTTGCGAAGGCAGTAAAAGTCTTGGCGCATACGTATCAGGTAGAGCTGGTTTGGATTGTCCGCACAAGACTGCCCCGAATAAATGCGCGAATTAGGGGCTGATAGTTACCTTGCATCTGACACGGGAGAGCCGTACCACCAATTGCAAGAATAAACCCATCGACCATACCCGACAAAAATCTGAAAATCCAAATTTCATAGACCATACCCGACAAAGCGTTTTCGTTATACCGAAGTTCTGTCAACAAATTGACAAAACTTTCCTGCTATGTCAAAAGCTATACTTTCATACTCCGATAATTAGTCCAGAACTAATTAACGCAGTATGAAAGTTCCAACATTGCATTGCCGCGCATAAAATACGCATAATGACGCACGCCCCGAAAAGCCGGCAGTTTCGCAAACTGGCTGAAAAGCCGGCCCGGGCGCAGGCTGAAAAAACAGCCTGAAAATCCAATTTTGTGCGCTTGTGGGGTAATTCCAAAACCAAAAGAAACCGCCGGAGAAATTCAACGCCCGGGCGTTATAGCAGGAAGTTGTCCAGCCCGGGCGCAGGAAGGCTGGACTTCCGGATCAATTCACCTTTTTCTGAATTTAGTTGGTAAAAACACTTGACATTCACTTTAAAGTGTGTATAATAGGCAGTAGATAATAAAACAACGATTACAAGTGAGGTGAAATGGCAAAACAAAACGGGTACATGGTTCAGATAACGGGATTGGACATTGAGCCGCTTATCAAAACCCTGGCTGAAGAAGACATGCGGTCTATCGGCAACGAGCTGGCTTGGCTGGTGCGCAAGGAGTACCGCGCTCGCCACCTAAAGACGCTGGAAGAGCTGAACACTCACGCCGCTAAAACCAATAAAGCCGCATAAACAGGAAATACTATCAGACGCATATTTGAAAAGGAGTAAAGAAATGACTGCCCTGATTATCGGAAAAGTTATTCTCTGGCTGCTAGTCATAGCCGCGGCGTATATCGGAATGTGCTGGCTGGATTACTGGCTCGGCAAAGTTTTCAACAAGCGGGGCTAACGATGAAACCCCAAATTCCCCAAGATTTTATAGACGAAGAAGCGGTTCCGGTTTGCCCGGACTGCCACACGCCGCTCGAAGAAGACTGGATCGGCAACGACCGCGACCCTGAGAACTGGCGGCTGGTCGGTTTAGTTTGCCCGAATTGTTACCGCGTGTTCGCCCTGGTTACCGCCAGCACGGACGCGGATGAAGACATTCCGTTTTAGGGGGATGCGATGAGCGGTATCCAAATGTTTGAAACGCAAGCGGACGGAACAAAAGTTCCGGTGACCGCATTTTTCCACAAGGACGAAAGCGAGGGGCTGACAAGGAAAGTGGTAATTCTGGAACTTGGCGAAGGAGAGCGCGAGGGGATGGCATACGTTCAATCCCAGCAATGGCCGTGGGTGTACAAGGGGTATCGCGGCTTCAAAAAGACCCACGTCAAGTGGGTCAAGTGCAACGAACTAACTTATTCAACAGAAGAGGAGCAAAAATGAGCGACATAGTACCTTTTGACCATACGAAAATTGAACTCATCAAGCGCCAGATCGCGAAGGGCGCAAGCGATGATGAACTCAAGATGTTTTTGTACCAATGCCAGCGGACGGGGCTGGACCCGTTCAGCCGCCAGATTTACGCGATCAGCCGCAAGGAAAAAGACAAAGCCAGCGGCAACTGGGTTACTAAGATGAGCACCCAGGTTTCGATTGACGGCCTCCGCCTGATCGCGGAACGCACCGGAAAGTACGCCGGGCAGCTGGGTCCGGTCTGGTGCGGAACTGACGGCGCGTGGGTGGATGTTTGGCTGAAGCCTGAACCGCCATCAGCCGCCCGGGTTGGCGTAATGCGTAATGACTTCAAAGAGCCTGTTTACGGCGTTGCGCTTTACACGGAGTACGTTCAGTCCTACGAGGGTAAACCGATGGGATTGTGGGCGAAAATGCCCGCCCTGATGCTTGCCAAATGCGCTGAGAGCCTTGCGCTTCGCAAAGCCTTCCCACAAGAAATGAGCGGCATTTACACCAGCGAGGAAATGTCTCACTCCGGCGCAAACGTGGTAGAAGGGGAGATTGTAGAGCTTGAAAGCGAAGCTATACGAAATGAGCCGGAAAAGAAGGCTGAAGCTCCCAGAAACGGGAAGAAGTGGGAACGCCCGTTCACGCCGGAAAGCCTGAAAGAAGCTCTGCAGGTGAAGGCAGAGAAAATCAGCAATCCCGCCAATGAAGCGCAGATCAAGCTGTTCACCGCGCTGTGGATGGAGTACTTCGGAAAGCTCGAGGTTGAGCGGCACGCGGTCCAGGAATACCTGACCGGGAAACGCAGTCTGAAAGACATTGACGGAAAGATGCTGGCGGCGATGCTGGATTGGTTGAAGCCTGACAAATCGCCGGACGGATCGGGCGCGTACGTCATCAGCCAGCTTGCCCTGACCGAGCTTCAGACGGTTACAAAAGCCGCGATGGAAGCCGCCGGGCAGGTTACCTTACTGTAAATCACGCGCCCGCCAGTCGGCGTTGTAGGCTGGCAGAAGGAAACGAAATGGACTTGCGCGATTACTACCTTATGCAAGCAAACACCATAAGCGAAAACGACCTGAAGCTGGCCGCGTCTGTTATGGCAACGCACGTGGGGAAAGCCAACGCTATCAGTAAGCCTGAACTGACGCGCGCGTTATTCGGCAAGACTACCGACTCCACCGAGCGCAAGGCGCGTGAAATCCTGAAGCGGCTGGTGACGGAATGCGGTATCGCAATCGGGTCTAATTCTGGTTCGTCCGGCTATTACATCTGCGAGACGGAAGCTGAAAAGAGCGAGTGCATTGCCGAGCTGAAGTCCAGGGCGCGCGAGCTGAACGAGCGCGCTTACAGCCTGTTCAGCGTCAGCCTGCCAAGCCCGACTACTATCAATCGGCTGCAAGGGGGGCTGTTCTAATGGCGAATAAACGAATGATTAGTTCTACCACCTGGACCGATGAGAAGTTCATTACGCTTGACGACATTACGCGCCTTGTCTGGTTCGGAATTATCACGAATTGTGATGACCAGGGCAGGCTGCAGAACAACCCCTTGCTTATTAAAGCGCAGTTATTTCCTGCAGACAGGAAAAGCGCATCCCTTATCAAAGCATCCATTGACCGTCTTGCCGACATTGGGATGATAACTAAGTACGAAAAAGACGGTAAGTCGCTTCTGCAGATAAACAACTGGTGGACACACCAAACGCCATCCTGGGCGTCAGCATCGCTATACCCAGCCCCTGACAACTGGGTTGACAGGGTGAAGGTGCACGCTAAGGGCGGCGCTATCCAGTCGCTGAATTGGGACCAGAAAGGGGGATACGTAGCCACTACGTTGGAGCTACATAGCAGTTATGTAGGCGTTACCCAGTCTATAGAGAAGGTTAATGGTGATGTTAATGGTGAGAGTAAGGGTGATGGTAAGGTAGAGGCTGCAAAAATTGCTGCTGCCGGCGGCGAAAAATCAGAGGCGGTTGCGGCTGTTTCGAAAGCCTACGAAAGCGAAATCGGCATCATCACGGCTGGCACGTCCGAGCGCATCAAGGCAGCGGTGGAAGAATACCCTGCCGACTGGATAACGGACGCAATTTCAGAAGCGGTGAAGTACAACGCCCGGAATTGGGCGTATGTAAGCAAAGTCTTGGCGCGCTGGAAGGCGCAAGGGCGGACGAATGGGAACGGGAAAAGCCCAGCCCTTGCTGGCGCGGACGTTGAGAAGTACAGGAAGTTGTATGAGCAATATAAGCAATCAGACACAAATTAGAGGAGCATAAATGTACCAAAAAGTCATGTTGATTGGAAATGTTGGACGCGACCCGGAGCTGAAAACTTTACCCTCCGGCAAGGCAATCTGCAATTTTTCGCTGGCGACGAACGACAGCAAACGCGATGCAGACGGGAATCGCGTTGACTCGACCATCTGGTGGCGTTGTACCGCCTGGGGCAACATAGCCGAAGCCGTTGCCAGGTACGCGAAAAAGGGCTCGAAGCTGCTGGTGGAAGGCAGCCTGTATGCGGACCAGACCGGAAACCCGCGCGTATTCCAGCGCGCGGATGGGACGTGGAGCGCGAACTATGAGCTAAACGCGAACGGGGTGCGGTTTTTGTCCGGCAAGAGCGAAGACGAGGACGAAGATGGCGAACTGTACTAACTGCCTTACCTGTTCCGAATGGCTGCGGACGGACGACCCTTGCGTGGGGTTGTGCCGGAAGCTGCAGCACTACACTTTTCAGCTTGAGGGCGATGATTGTGTGCTGTTCGAATTTGGGACAGCGCGTGAGGTTATGGAGCCGGCGGAAATTCCGGCTCCGAAGATGCACCGGGACAAGCAAACAACCCGAATGCTGATTGAGCAGAACGGGGAGCGGATTATGCGCTGGCACGCGGAAGGCAAAAGCCGCTGGTGGATGGCGCAGACAATCGGGCTGCCCGTCAACAACTCGAACTCAATTGCGCGCTGGCTGGCGAAGCAGGGGGCGCGATGAGCGTTCAGCTTTACTTAGGCGACTGCCTTGAGGTTATGAAGTCCATGCCTGACAAGAGCGTGGACGCGGTGATTACTGACCCGCCGTACGGTGAAAATCAAGCTACTTGGGATAAAGAGAGACCAGACGGAAGCATATTTCAGGAGTTTTATAGGTTGTTAAAAGACGGTGGAGTTCTTTACTACTGGGGATTTTGGGGACACGCCGATTATGTATTGACAAACGCAAAAAGCGCAGGGTTTACTCCACAATCTCAAATTACGTGGTGGTTTAGAACTGGCAGACCCGAAAAGAAATCCTACCGAGAAGACACGGAAAGCGCATGGTATTTCTCAAAGGGAACGCCAGTCACCTTCAATAGCGATAAATATTTAGAGCCTTACGTAGACAAAGCAAACTATAAAAGATATGGGCGCACAGGCAAGCATCCCGGAACGGTCTGGATTGCATCAAGGATATTTCATAATCACCCGGAAAATGTTGGGCACCCCACACAAAAGCCTTTATCGATCATCAAAAAAATGGTTGAGATAAGCGCCAACGAAAACGATATAGTTTTTGACCCCTTCATGGGTTCAGGCACAACCGGCGTGGCTTGTGTTCAGACGGGGCGCAACTTCATCGGAATTGAGATTGACCCGACCTACTTTGCGATTGCAGAGCGCAGGATAAAAGAGGCGCAAGCACAACCGAGATTGGGGACGTTATGAACAAAGAACAGCGCGAGGTGTTAGAGCGATTGATTGACACGCTGAAGGCGGGCGCGAGGTTGACTGCCAGCGAGCAAGAGCAGATTGTTTTTTACCTGGAAATGTTGAAGGATTTAGCACGCCGATTACACGGAGAATGGGATAAGGTGAAGTGATGTGTAACTTTTTCAGCTTTTGTACAATGCCTGATAGTTCCAGCGACTTTTATTACTTTGATTGGCAAATGCGCCAGGCGGATAAAGACGGTGCTGACAGCCATTCTCATATTTGCGCCCATTTTAGGATTGATGAGGACAGATGCAACAAGTACGAATACAACCCACTGACAGGTGTGTTTACTGTGGATATGCAGAATGCGGTAAAGGACGACTCTAAACGTGCTGAAAAGTGGATTAGAAAAATCGACTTCAAGACAATCGTTGAGCCATTGATTGTCAAGCCGATTGTGAATCCGTTTGAGTTGCCGAAGGTAAGCAACCCAACGGACGAACAAATTGGCTGGCTGAAAGAGTGGTCTATGGTCAGGGCTTCGGTCTTGGATTCGGTCTGGGATTCGGTCTGGGATTCGGTCTGGGCTTCGGTCTGGGATTCGGTCTTGGATTCGGTCTGGGATTCGGTCTGGGATTTGGTCGGGGATTCGGTCGGGTATTCGGTTCGGGCTTCGGTTCGGGATTCGCTTCGGGCTTCTGTCTGGGCTTCGGTCTGGGATTTGGTCTGGGCTTCGGTCAGGGATTCGGTCTTGGCTTCGGTCGGGGATTTGGTCTGGGATTCGGTTCGGGATTCGGTCGGGTATTCGGTCTGGGATTCGGTCGGGGCTTCGGTCAGGGCTTACATTTCAAGCTTCTTCGCGGTTGAATATAATCACGATTTATATAATCACGATTTATCCTCTGCCATAGCGCTGTGGGAATCCGGACTCTTACCATCGTTTGACGGCACGACGTGGCGGCTACACAGCGGAAAGAAAGCGGAAATTGTTTACGAGTGGAAGAAAGAGGTGGAGTGATGAGCGACAACGAATATCCGGACGAATATCTGGACGAGAACGGCAACGAGTATCAGGAGGAAAAGCCGGAGCAAGAACGCGGCGAATTGAAGCCGTGTCCGTTTTGCGGGAGTAAAAATACAACTTTAGATTATTTTGAAATTTCTTGTCCGCAAGAGTTAGGAACACTTGTCCTTTGCGGTGACTGTGGGTCATATTCAACTGTTGACAGGTGGAACACGCGCCCCATCGAAGACGCGCTGAATAAGCGCATTGCCGAGTTGCGAGATGTGATTGGTGATTATCGGAACGATGTGTCGAGGGTGCTCGATGAAAAATGTCCTTCCGATGAGCGACATTGTGGGTGTGTTCCGATTCTAAGAGACCAATTAAATAAATATCAAAAAGCGCTTATTTTGATAACAACGATGCCGGAATTATCACAAGCGACAATTGCAAGAGAGGCATTACAAGAAAGGGGGAAATTTATTTGGACGGAGCAAAGCGTTGGGGAATATTGGGTAACTAAGCTTGATGAAGCAGCAGATGTTTTTTCAAGACAAATAATCGAACTCGAATCCCGCATTGCCGAGCTTGAGGCGGAGCGCAGGTGGATTCCGGTGGGGGAAAGGTTGCCGGAGGAAAAGCAAAGTGTGCTTGCCCTTGATAGAACGGGAACAGCTTATCACTGGGAATATTCAAAGTGTCTTTCGAACATTTTCGTTGGCTACTACACCCATTGGATGCCGCTGCCAGAGCCGCCGGAGGTGAAGTGATGCGATACAGGGTTTGGAACTTGATGGACTACCAGCACTTTGAGGTGCGCGGACTGACGCGCGGGATTTGCCGGAGACGGGCCTACGCGCGCTGCCGTCAGCTGAATCGGCCGCTGGACGTGTGTTGGAGCGAGCGGTTATGAACGCGCTTGAGGAGATGTTTGCACTGCAGTGCGAACAGGCCGGGCTGCCAACGCCACTGCGTGAGTACGCGGCTGTGCCGGGCCGACGATTCCGTTGGGACTTTGCCTGGACGGACGCGCGGGTGCTGGTGGAAATCAACGGGGGAACGTACGCGCGCATGGGTCATTCTACCGGAACGGGCATCGCGCGGGACTATGAGAAAAGCAACCTTGCGATGTTGGCAGGTTGGCGGACATTCGTATTCGACCGGCGCATGGTTGAGGCTGGCACTGCGCTGGATGTTACCGCAAAAGCATTGGGTATTGGATGACCAGCCGCGACCTGGCTGCAATTCTGTACAGAATATTCAAAATGTATTGTACCTGGTACGAGAATTGGCTCAAAAACTTGAAAATAGACCCGGAATGTGGTATGGTTGAGGATACAAAGAAATAACCACAGCAAGCCCGCATTATTGCCGCCTTGCTGGGGATAAGAGCCGCCAGTAGTTTACTGCCCGCTTTTTGCAGAAGTCAATTCTGTTAGAGCGGGCGTTTTGATACGGAGGTGCATTGATAATTTTTCGGATGGACTTTATCGGCGGGCGCGAATGCCTGTGGACTTACGCGCGAATGCTGGAAATGACGAGGGTCGTTTGGCAGAGATAACCTGGCACAATGAAAAGCGGGCAATAAGGGATTTAATTCCCTATGAGGTAAACCCGCGTCAAATTACGAATAAACAGGCAAAGGATTTGAAAGCGTCCCTTGCTAAGTTTGGTATTGCAGACCCCATAATTATCAACACCGACAATATGATTATCGGCGGGCATCAGCGCAAAAAGATACTCGAAACGCTGCTGGGTTATGACCCTGACTATCAGATTGACGTGCGCGTGCCTGACCGCGAATTGAGTATTGACGAGGCGCGCGAGCTGAATGTCCGTTTGAACAAAAACGTGGCGGATTGGGACTTTGACATCCTCGCAAACAATTTTGAGCTGGACGACCTGCTGGATTGGGGCTTTTCAGAACGTGACTTGCGGCTGTCATTTTCAGATGTTATGGAACGTCCAGAGCTTGAGGATATGCCCGGAGATTTACCAGGTGTCTCAACACTAAAACTCTGGATGGATTTCCCTTCAAATAATCGTTTTGATATTCCTGATTTATTGATTGACAAATGCACCGACTTGCCTTCAGAAATTCTCAAAACGTGGGCTGGGCCGGATGTGTCCGGTAAAGACATAAGCTCTGATGATTGGTTTTTATACACGTGGGGTTCCGATTCAACGAGGTTGCTTCCGTTCGGGAAAACAATACTGAATTTTTATACAAATGATGAGAGATTTGAAACGTTCTGGGAAAAAACTGCGGAGTACATTAGCAAGATATTAAACGCTGGAATAAGGTATGTAATTTCTCCTAATTATTCTCTATGGCATGGAATGGCAAGGGCGTTGCATATTTACAATGTATTCCGCTCACGCTGGGTAGGCCGGTATATGCAGGAGGCAGGCTTATTTGTTATCCCAGATGTGAATTGGTCTGATGAGGAAAGCTTTGAGTATTGTTTACTCGGTCTACCCACAGGCGCTCCAATTTTATCAGTGCAGTTGCAGACGATAAAAACACAAGACGAAATAAACCGCGCTGTCTATGGACTTGCAAGGTCAGTTCGCGAATTACAACCGGAACGCTTGTTGATTTACTCCGCGAAAAGTGTGGGTGAAAAAGTGGTCAGCTTGGCGGGGGTAAAAATACCGGTGATTTTTGCTGACAACCGCGTCTCCATAAGACGCGACAAGATGGATTCTGTCAGGAAGGAGGTGGTATAAAGCGATGTCTGAAAATGTCTTTACGCCCATTATGGGCGGCTCTGGTGGGGGAGGCGGAAAGCGCGGGGCTACTTATCGGCGCTCTCGCGCCGGAAGTCCCGGCCGCTTCGTTCCCAGAGGTTAGCTTGCGCAAAGGCGGGGCTATCTTGTCTTTTTGGATTATCCCGCCTTTCCTATACCATATCAACCGCCCGCTAAATGGATGCACTACTAAACCAAGTTCGTTCGGCCTCAAAAACTCATAATCGCTTTGCGAGGGTTTCAATCGCGGAACTATGTGCGTATGGCCATGCCCTACAATCTGGCAGTTCAATTCTCCCGCGCGGACATTGGCACTTTTCGGCTTGTGGAAAGTGTAGTGGTCGTGTCTGTCACCGCGCCAAACGTTCTGAACTGGATATATTAATATGACAACTATATCGTCGCCATCATATCTACCAAATAGCAGACAAACCGATTCTTCATCCTGGGATATGTCCCATGATGAGAATATATCAGGCTCAAATTTTATCATTTATCATTGGCATCTCCATACAAATACCGCGCACGGCGCAAGGCTTGGCGTTTTGTTTTGTAACCTCCAAGCGCCTTTGGCGTTTTTGCGAATTCGGTGGAGCAACCCGTCAATTTTCTTGTGCGCGCATCGAGCGGAGCGACATACTGACCGTGAAATTCGTCCCACTCCGCAACCGCATAACGAGTCTCACCAGAGTCATCTGTAAATGGATGGATGTACTGATCAAAATGTTTCATGTGTTACTCCTTTTATTTGTTTGTTTGATACTATTATAAGCGCAATTTTGCGCATTGTCAAGGGGCAAATAACCAACTTACCAGATTAAAAGGCGACATGAAAGAGAAGTTTACTGCAAACCAAATTATAGACGCGCTTCGTGAAAAGCACGGCAACTTATCGGCCGCCGCGCGCTATTTGGGTTGTGATCGGCACACGATTTCACGCTACATACGCCTCTATCCATCGGTGAAGTCTGTCGCGGACGAAGAGCGGGAAACGCTGATTGACTTCGCGGAGAACCAGCTGTTCAAGCAGGTGCAGGACGGCAATATCACCGCGATAATCTTCACGCTCAAGACCATCGGCAAGCATCGCGGTTACGTTGAGCGGCAGGAAGTCACGGGCGCGGAAGGCAGCCATATCGTGGTAAGACTGGTTGGCGATGACCACGATTGACTTGCACGCGGAGGTGTTCAACCCCGTTTATCTCCCGCACTTGAAAAACAACGCGCGGCAGCAGGTTTTTTTTGGCGGCGCGTCAAGTGGAAAAAGCGTGTTCCTTGCGCAGCGGGTGGTATACGACTTATTATCTGGCGGGCGGAATTATCTGATAGCGCGGCAGGTAGGGCGGACGCTGCGCGGGTCAGTGTTCACGGAGATTCAGAAGGTGCTGGGCGACTGGCATGTGAACGAACTGTTTTCTGTGAACAAAAGCGACATGCTGATTACATGCGAGAACGGATACCAGGCGGTATTCGCCGGGTTGGATGATGTCGCAAAGTTGAAGTCACTCACGCCGGCAAAGGGCGCGGTGACGGATGTGTGGGTTGAAGAGGCGACCGAAATAGAACGCGCGTCTATCAAAGAGCTTATCAAGCGGCAGCGCGGCGGGAGCGAAAAGACGCCGAAGCGGCTGACGTTGAGCTTCAACCCTATTCTGAAAGCGCACTGGATTTACGAGGAGTATTTCAGCCCGATTGCATGGGCTGATGACCAGACGGAATACCGCAGCGACGCGCTCACAATTTTGAGAACGACCCATAAAGACAATAAGTTTCTTACTCCCGACGACGTCAATGATCTGGAAAGCGAAACGGACGCCTACTATCGGGACGTTTACACGCTCGGCAAGTGGGGCGTGCTTGGCAACGTCATCTTTACAAACTGGGTGGTGGCTGACCTGTCGGACGCCGGAAGCGAATACTACCTGCCGGAAGCGCAGCGCACGAACCGCAGGCACGGGCTGGACTTTGGTTTTTCGAGCGATCCGGCAGCGGTGCCG
>Ga0209606_1003133_pt1 | contig 17060 bp, 23 predicted proteins | sample AD_UKC057_MetaG_FD_184412 | JGI IMG/M metagenome (GOLD analysis project Ga0209606, IMG submission 184412) | Active sludge microbial communities of municipal wastewater-treating anaerobic digesters from USA - AD_UKC057_MetaG (SPAdes) (version 2) | ecosystem: Engineered > Bioreactor > Anaerobic >...
AAGGTTGAAGATTCTGCTGCTTCTGTCATGACGATTGAAGCAAAGAGTGCAGATGATTCAGTCAGCGGAGGCAGTTCTATCTGGAACTCGAAGCCTCTTGGAAGAATTTTGTTCAGACCTATTCCGTGTAACATATACCCAACTCTCCTTCTCTCAGGCACAGCAACGGGCCTCCGCATCAGTTCAGTAGCTACCGGTGCCTTCTTCGACAATGCCCCTGCTGAACTGATGACCGAGATTGCGAAGTATCCGTCCGTGTGGATAGACATTATGGACGGGACAGCTTTGCTTCGCGCCTACACTGGTTCGGCGGCGGTGGGGACGGGGGAGACGCTTGACGTTGAGAAACTTGGCGACCCAACATTTGATAGTGCTCCTGCGTGGCAGGCGACTGATGGATTTAGTATAGGTGCCGGATTAGTAAGTGCATCAAACGCAACGGGGTATTGTCAGACGGCTTCTGCGGTTACAGTTTCCGGACAACTCGTTAAACTTGTGTTGACTGGAAATGCTTACACATCAGGCGGTTATCAAGCATTTGTGAGCGGGGGGACATGCAAAAGTGAAGAATACACAAGCGGGGGAGATAAAACGGCCTATCTAACTGGGGTTACTAATGGGACAGTAGGCATAATAAAGTCAACCACAAATGTTACTGCATCGTGGGCTGGTCTTTCGGCCAAGCAAGTCACCGCCCCCTCAACCTCCGGCTGTCTGCTCTACAATTCCCGCGCCATGACGACGCAGAGCCTGCTGGTCAACACGTTTACGGCGGCTAACTACAACAAGTCCAGCTACACCTACAAACTCTGGGGAATGTTCAAGACATCCGGTCGTGGTGGCTACATAAGATAGGTAGACGAGGAGGTAGTTATGGCTACAAGAATACATGGATTCAAATATTCAGGGGAGAGATTAGTAGACCTGTATTCATGGTTCCTATGAAGGAATTGTAGGCAGGATTACTACAGGGGCAAATAATGCAGTTGAAAGTATGGGCATCAGGACAGCTTATCATTGGGTGTAGATATGAATAGTTTAGGTAAAAAGTTTAATGATTACGAGCAGGATTTCAGTAGTAAGACCGTAGAGACTTTGCAATCTGTTGAAGTAACAATTCCTGCTATCAAGATCAGATTGTTTGGTGATGACAAACAGAAACAGGAAGAGTGGAAAAAGGCTTGGCCCCAGTTTCCTGCAAATATATTTTGGACAACTGTTTCAAGTGAAGTTCCTGAGATTTGGGGAAAAATTAGAATTGTAAATGGTAAACTTACTCCTAATCATCTGTGCTTAGGTCATGAGTTCTGGCATATTGTTATTGTTGCAGTTGCTAGACAGCTTAACATTCCTGTGGAGCAAGTTCAGGAAATGCTGTTGAATCCTGATGAGCTAATAAATTTATAAAGGAGAAATCGATTATGCCAGACACTGTTATTGTTGCCCTTTCTGAACTTCATAAGAAAATTGATAATGGATTTGAGCGCGTCCATAATCGATTAGATAAGGTATCAGATGATTTGACTGAAAATCTTCGCAGACTTGACAGTGAGTTTACCGCTTGTAAAGAATCGAAAGAAGTTTGTAAAGGAAAATTGAATGAAACGATTGCAGAGGTAAGAAGCAAAGTTGATAACCACATTACTACAAATGGTGTGCATGAGGAGCATGAAAAAAGAAGTAAGGAGTTTTGGAGGAATGTGCTTGTAGCGGTCATATCAGCTGGAGCAACAGGGGCATTGTTTTTTATATACATTTTGGTTGTGAGTCATCCGATAAAGTAGGTTGGATAAAAAGTATTTGACATTGGATATATGCGAGTGTATATAGCAAGAAAGGAGATGATGTAACGTGCCTTGGGAAGTAAAAGATGTACCTAGATTTAAAAAGGGGCTGACTGAATCTCAGAAAAAGAAATGGGTCAAAGTCGCAAACGGTATCTACAGTGAATGCATCAAGGGCGGAGGATCAGACAAGACCTGTGCAGCAAAAGCAATCAGAATTGCAAATAGCAAGTTTTCTGAGGAGGACGGCATGACGAAAGTGCCTGTTAGTGCTTTTAGTTTTACTGAACCTGAAGCAGTAATGATGAAAGACGGTGAAAACAATGTAGACATCGTTGCATATTCAGGCAAGGTAATAAAGAATCACTGGTATTGGGGGGACTTAGTGATTGATGTAAATGGTGCAGATTTCAATAAGAAACTGTATCCCATTCTTGAGCAACATGATTTGATGAGAAAAATCGGTTTTTCTGCAAAACCTTCTACAGACAACAATCAACTTACAATTAAAAAAATGACCTTTGTAGATACTGAAGCCTCTAAGGAATTTCAGACTATATCTAAGCAAGGATTTCCTTTTGAAGCTAGTATTTCAGGCAGACCTACTCTAGTTGAGCAGCTTGAGGAAGGGGAGTCTACAGAGGTTAACGGTTACAAATTCAAGGGACCGGGTTCTGTTTGGAGAAAGTGGACATATAAGGAAACATCTGTAGTTGTTTTTGGTGCAGATGGAAACACTCGTTCAAGGACATTGGCTGAGGATGAAGAAGAATTTGAAGTTGATATTAAGCGGAGCAACACATCGTCAGCGGACGGTGAAAATAATGAGGAAACGGAGGTGAAGAAAGTGGACTTAAAGGAACTGAAAGAGAAAGATCCGAAAGCGTATGAAGCAATCCTCAAGGAAGCTACGGATCTCATTCGTTCCGAAAGTCAGGCAGACCCTAAGAGCAAAGAACTGAGCGATAAGTTAGTTGCTGCTGAAACTCAGATGTCTTCTCTAAAGGTCGATCTTGACAAGGCTTCTGCTAAGATTCTCGAATTTGAGAAGGCAGAAACGATTCGGAAAGAGAAGGAGATTCAGCGGGAAGCAGAAGGCATTTGGCAGAATAAGTTGAGTGCTTCTGAAATTCCTGAGCATCTTTATGCAAAGGTGAAGTCCCATGTTTCTTATGAGAAGTTTGTCAAGGAAGGGGCTTTCAATGCAGAGGATTTCGGCAAGGCTGTTGATGCTGAAATTGCTGATTGGGTCAAAGGCGGAGTGAAGAAGTCTGTTCTAGGCAGCAGCTTTGCAGACAAGACTCCTACAGGAGAGAACTTGGCTGACAAGGAAAAGGAAGACAAGGAATGGCTTGATAAGATGCATGAACTTTCTGGTCAGAAAAAGAAATAAAGGAAGGGGGTGAAAAAGAATGACTATTCATGGTGAGACTCCTTATTTGGTAAGGGGAGATGAGCAGAGTTACAAGAGATTGTTTTATTCCCGGCCTGAACAGGCTTTGATGAGGGATGTTACCTTGTCAGCAGGATACGGTGTTATTAAGGCAGGTACTCCTCTCGCTCAGAATGTGAGTGCTGCGGGAAATAAGTATGAGTATGTTCCTTATTGCCCGACGACTCCCGCAAGCGGAGATACTACTCAGAAGGGAAATGCGTTTCTTGTTCAGGACGCATCAGGAACGTCTGTTTACGTTACAATGAATGATAGTTACAAGTTTGAAGTCGGAGATGATCTTATCATCTACAGTACGGCAAACAAAACGACTTCTGTTGAAAATCTTGGAGCCATTACAGCGATTGATAGGACGACCTATCAGCATATGGCTGTAATTACGTTTACAGCGACGGTTTCCGGCTCCTTTACTACTGCTCAGAGTGCTGCAATTCATGTTGAATGCGGTGCAGACAATACGAATGGTTATAGTGATTGTGCCGGTATCCTTGCTTCTACTGTTGATACCGGTACTGGTGAAAACGCGAAGGGGGCAGTTGCGCCTATGATCCTTAGTTCTGCAATCCTTTATGAGGGATGCTGTGAAGGACTCGATGCTGCTGCAAAGACTGACATTTCTGCTTCTAGCAATGGTAACTTGCTGGTGATTAAATAAGAAAGGGGGTGAAAATACAATGCCTACTGGAAAAAGTGACATTCCTGATCTCAGACTTGAAAGGTTGACGAAGCTGATTACTTCTTTTACGACTTCTCCTAATTTGATTTTGATGGGGATGTTCGGAGAGATTACAGCGGACTCGGATGTAATTAAATGGGAGGCTCAGACAGGTAATCGGGGCATGACCCCCTTTGCTGCGCCTGGTGCACCTTCTCCTTCTGTTGCGCCTGTTGGTCTTAGCCAGCATTCTGCGATGGCTGCTTATTGGAAGGAGAAAATTTATTTCGATGAGGTTTTCCTGAATAATCTGCGGAAGGAAGGGACTGACAATACCTATTTGTCAGCACAGCAGAGGCTTGCAAGGGAAACCTTGATGCTCCGTAACAGATGTGATCGTAGGAAGGAATGGATGTTTGCTCAGATGCTTTCAGGAGGTTCCTTCTCCTATTCTGCTCAGAAAGGGCTGAAAGTATCTGTTGATTATGGTGTTCCTTCTGCACAGCTTGTTACTCTTGGAGCTACTCGGTATTGGGATGCTGGTTCTCAGAGGAACATCATTGAGGACGTTATGGACGGCAAACTCGCTGTTCAGAATTCGATTGGAGCACGACTTGATTATGCAATGCTCACGACCGAAGTTCTCAAGCTGATGATCCTTGATCGCGGAATTCAGACTCTTTTGCAGAAGTCTTCGTTTGGTAACGGCGACCTCTTTGCCCGTCCTGTGACAGTATTGAAATCGTTGCTTGATATCGACAATATGTTCGTTTATGACGAACAGTACGTCGTTACAGGGTGGTTGACTGCTGCTGTTACGGGTAGTTCGACTACGACTGTGTATGTTGACGATGCAAGCGATTTTGTTGCAGGGGGAACTTTGAGGTTCCATGACATTTCTGCTGGCACCTATGAGGATGAAACGATTTCCTCTGTTGATGTTGACGCTGGAACGATAACTATTTCTTCTGCGCCTACTGCAAGTTTCAAGGCAAATGAAGATAAAGTTACGATGACGAAGAAGTTCCTTCCGACGAATAAATTCTGCATGTTTGCATCTACTGTTGAAGGCCAGAAGATTGCTGAATTCATGAAAGCTCCTTATGGTCTTAACAGGGATTATGGAATGCAGGTCGATACTCATCAGGAATGGGACCCTGACGGTGTTTGGGTTAGAGTGCAGAATAAGGGACTGCCTGTACTCTATAACAAGGATGCGATTTACGTTCTTACTGTGACGGCGTAAGAAAAGGGAAGGAGGGAAATAAGATCATGTCGATTACATATCGCGGATATAACGGCCCCCTTCCCCATCCTGATTTTAGGCGGCAGGTAGCTGACGAATTGTTGGCTCCGTTCACCGATGTAATTTCTGGTGAGTTTTCAGCAACGGTTAACAGACCTCTTGGTATTGCACGATTGAAGGGAAGGATTAAAAACATTATCCTTTCCGTTGCAAATGACGGGTCTGACGGAGTTGCTGCTAATACGCCTAGAGTCTCAGGGGAAGTCTACATTAATAAAACTTCTGTCCTTACGACTGTTCCTTCTATCGGTCATGTGTCTGGTGAGACTCCTGTAACAGGACAACATAAGACTACGTTTAGCGAGGCGGCTGATACAGGTATTATTCAGCCGGTGATCAATACAAATGCAAACACCTTTAATGTAGGGGATATTCTTACTTGGACTGCTCGTTACAGCGGTTCAGCTAGTCCTGATAAGAAGATGGAATCTCCTGGCATTATTGTTGAAGTAGAACCTGTTGAAGGTTAAGAAAGGAGGCAATCAGCAATGAAAGTCGAATTGCAGGTAACATTCAGAGGGAGTCAGTTTTGGGCGAAGGGAACGGTTTTTGATAATGCAAAAGAACCGTTCCCTTCTGATATTCAGTATCTCATCAACACGAAAAGCAATTTGATAAGAATTCTTCCTGAACCTGTACCGATTCCTAAGAAGAAAGAAGAAAAGAAGGAAGAGAAATCAAAGCAGGAAATTCAGGAGGAACAGAAGAAGGGACTCCTTGATTTGATTGGGGCTCCGAAGGAGGAGGAAAAGAAGGAAGAAAAAAAGGTTGCGGAAGTTGAGCAGAAAAAGGTAGATTCTTCTTCAGAGAAAAAAGCAGCAGCATTGCGAAAAAAACTTGTGAAGAAGGCTGTTAAGAAATGACAGAAGCAGAAGCGATTGTCATTGTTACTAGAGAAATAAAAGCCCTCTCGTCCAATTTTGATTCTGATGATTATGCTGATGCGGTTGATCAGGCTGAGAGGGATACAGGATTTTCTTTTCCTGTAACTGATTCTTTTCAGATAGATTGGTTGAAGAAAAGAACGAAGAGGGCTTTATTTTTCTCTTTACTTACCGAAAACACAGAATCATTCAAATTCAAAACGATTAATCTTCAAGACAAATTCAAGAACCTCAAAGACATCGTTAAAATAATGGACGATGAATTTAAAGAAGCTCTTGAAGAGTTTGCTGATTTGTTTCCTAGTGTTGGTGTTCTTAGAGGACTTGATTCTCATAAGTTGTTTGGTACAAAGGTCGATGCAGGATTTGCTTATGATGGTCAGGGAAGGGATATCACGTTTGATCCTGACCAATTGGTACAATTTAGTCCTAATGCAGCAGATGAAGAAGAGGATTAATGAGTGAGCGTCGGATCAGACCTCAAGAAAGCATTTCAGAAAGTAGGAGTTTCTTTTACAATAAAGAGACATTCGGGAGATATTTCTGGTGAATACCTTATTTATGATATTCCGATCAGTACGAAAAATCCTTTTGATAGAGAAGTAACTCTTGAAGCTACACTTGCTTATGATACGGTTGTTATTGAAGGTGATATACTTGAATTAGTAGATAACAGAAAGGTGTTAGTAGCACATAAAACGCCTGATCTTTTTCAAGATGCAGCAGCAGTACAGGAAGCAGTTCTTTTCAAATGCAATGTAACAAACGGTATTATTATGAGAGAATCTGGAGAGAGGAATCTTCAGACCTATCAGAATGAACCGAGTTGGGAGATTATCTATTCAGGAGAAAGTGCTGTCCTTGTAGAGGTGGGCGGCAATCAATTATCAGACCGAGAAGAGCTTGGTTTGATCAGCGTGTCGAAATTAGAATTATATCTGCCTAGTGGTGAGGGATTAAGAGTGTTAGATCGTTTTCAAGCATTCAGCGGGGAATATTACAAAGTAGATGCTTTGAAAAAGAATCTTTATCCTAATATCACTGTAGCAGAAGTGAGCGAAGACACGCGCTAAATCTTTAATGCAGTAAAAAACTTAATATAGGAGACAATCTTATGGAAAAGAAGAAAGTGCTTTTCGTAGGGGAACATCCTTGCGGAACGTCAGGGAATTCCCACATGCTTAATGCTGTCTTGAAGCAAATTGATCCTAACAAGCATGATTTCTCTGTGTTTGCTGCTACAAGTGCCGGTATCCCTTTCCTTATTAAATCAGAATATCAGATTATTGAAGGGGGATTAGATGTAAGGGATGCTTATGGTTGCAGACTCCTCCTTGAAGTTATTAACACAAACCCTGTCGATGTGCTTATCTTTGTAGGATTAGATTGTTGGATTTATTATGGAATATATAATCAGCTTATTGAACTGAAGAAAAGGAAGAAATTCATTTGGTGTTCTATTTTCCCTTATGATTCTCATTTTGTCAGAAAAGACTGGATTACACTTCTTTCCCATGTTGATATTCCTTGTGTTTATTCTGAATATGGTTACAGCAAACTTGAAAAATATGTGAATCCTTTGTTTTATTACCGTCCTCCCTTGCATGAAGCTAACAAGTTTGTTCCTTTCTCCCCTAAAGAAAAAAGTGATATCAGGAGAAATCTTCTTCATGTTGAGGACGATGAAAAGTTCATTTTTGGTTTCTTTGGGAAGAATCAATTCAGGAAAGACCCTCTTCGTTTGATTCATGCCTTTTATGAAGTAAAGAAGGAATTTCCTAATATAGGTCTTTATCTGCATACAGAAAAGCAGGGTGTTTACAACATTGATCAATATGTCACTGATTGTAACGGTGAACTAGGAGATGTGTATGTCAAGAAGCAGAATTTTGGATACACTACTGAATCCCTAGTGAAATCTTATAATATGGTAGATTGCTATGTAAATGTCTCTTATCAGGAAGGATTGAGTTGGACTGTTCTTGAGGCTATGCTTTGTGGTGTTCCTTGCATTGTTTCTGATAATACTGCCCATACAGAACTTGCAGATGAAGGGGCAGCATTAAAAGTTCCTTCTACAGACCTTGCTTTCCTGCCTGTGAGCGGTGCAGGGGGACCGACTTTTATAGAAACAAGGGCTTGTCATGTCCCTACCCTTGTTTATCTGATGAAATCGATGATCAAGCAGAAGGAGTTGAGGAAGACTTGCAGCGAAAAAGGTCTTGCAAGGGCAAAAGAGTGGTTAAAAGGTGTTTCTAACGTAAATGAGATATTGAGGACAGCTTATCAGCTTCATTCCCTGCCGCCTATTCAAAAGAAAAAGAAGGAGAAAATTCTATTTATGCAGCGCTCCTCAGCAGGGGATATTTTTATGACTACGCGCTGTTTGTCTGAGATTAAGAGCAGACACAAAAACATGCCTTTAGTTTATATGACTCAGAAGAAATATCAGGATATCCTTGTCAATAATCCTTATATCGATGAAATTATTGATTGGGATGAGACAAAGAGGGATGAATATCAGGTTCAATACAATCCTCATGGAGACATCATTCTTCCCGGTCATTGGGGAAGGAATAGCAATTCTATTCTCTCTGATTTCTATTGGAAAGTATTGAGAATAGAGAAACCCGGTGCTTTCTTCATTGATAAGGTAGAACCTACATTTTTGAAATTGAAAAATAAACTTCCTATCATGATTGTTCATACTACAGGGGGTGATCCACAGTTTAGAACTTATAAGTATGGTAAAGATATTTGCGATTATTTCAGAGGCAAATACTTTACAGTTCAGGTAGGAGGAAAAAACGATTATCCTGCTGAAGCAGATATGGATTTGAGAGGATTGTTGACTTTCAGGGAAACAGCATGGGTAGTTGATATATCTATGATTGCTGTAACTGTTGATTCTTTCATCTCTCATTTGTGTGGTGCATTAGGTGTTTCTCAGGTTTGTTTGTTTGGTTCAGGAAATCATCATGTGGTCAGACCTAATCAGATAACGGGTATTTTGATTTGCAGGTCTATTAATTATATTCTCCAGTGTAAAGGGTTGGGTCCGTGCTCCGCAGGAGTAAGGGGTTGTCCTACACCGTGTACAGGATTACATGATCCTAAAGACATTATCAAAGACCTTGAATATATAGAGAAAATTCAGAAAAGCATGTGCTTCAAAAATACAATCGAATACAGGGTTTCTGGATAATCGAAAGGAGAAGGGAAATGAAAGAACTTGTGATTACATCGAATCAGTATAATGAAATAGACGAAGCACCTGAATGGCTTGAGATGGTCAAGAAGATTACTGATAAAATCATCGTTGTTGATAGTGGCTCAACAGACGGAACGATTGAGTTCTATGAAAAGAACAAGGTTGTTGTGATTGTAGATGATATTATTAGGAGAGAGGGCTATGGTCCTGCAAGGAATCATCTTAGGGAATTGTCAAAACGATTCTTCCCCGAGTCACATTGGATGCTTTTCCTCGACGCCGATGAGCGGATTAACGAAGATGAGTTTCATCAGTTGCGGTTTGTAAAAGATTATCTAGTTCCTGAATATGACGTTGTTGCATTTCCGAGAATTGATTGGCATGATAGGAAAATGATTAAGGCAGAGAATGATTGGAGGATTTCTCCTGATTGGCAAGCGAGAATGACAAGATTGAACAGCCCTTTGAAATATGTAAGGAAGATTCACGAACAGGTAATTGATTTCAAAAGGATATATGGTGTATTAACGAATCCTAAGATCAATCATTTTCATCGTCCTGCCTCTCAAGAAAAACGTGATCTTGTGGGTAAACTGTGTGCGAAGCTCCATAAGGAAGATGAGATTTACGGTCCTTCTGTTCCAAAGCATCACAAAGAAGATATGTATTATGAACGGTTTCTGAAAGAGGGATTATAAGATGATAACAATCTTTGCAAATTCTACATTTTATACGCCTATGCCTGATGAGAATACAACTTCAGGCATAAGCACGATGGATTATATGAGGGAAACGTACAAGGATGTCATTTCAGGATGTTGGATAAACGGGCTGACTATTTTGAATGTAAAAAAGGATTTGCCTTTGTATTTGAAGGAGAGGCATAGGAAGAATTGGGTTATTTTGAATGTAGGATGTGTTGAATGTTACTCTCATCCTGCTGCAAACATCCTTCAATGGTGTTGTCATTACTTGAGTTTTTATGGTTGCGATCCCTTTTTTGAGGCGTATGTTCTACCGAAGATGTTGATCGCGTCGAAAGATTTGATTCATAAGAATGAGAAGTTTACCGCTTTGCTTGACTCTGATGAATTTATCAGGGTGTTTGGTTCTGTATTGACGTTGCTCGAAGGGTTTTCAGTCATTGTGATTGGTATCAATAAGCCTAAGAAAACAAATGATCCTCATTGGCTGGAACAGGCAGAGTATTATAATGACGAAATCAGTTTTTGTGTAAAAGGATATAACAATATTCATTACATTGACAGTTGGGAAAAATATGCAGGATATGTCGTTGATACCACTCATATGACACCTGAAGGGCATCTTCAGATGTTTAAGGAAATACAATCAATCATAGGAGAAAACAAATGAAGGAAAAAGTTTTTACATCGACAGGGGAAAAGATACTGCACCATCCTAAATTGATCAGTTCATTGCAAGGAGGATATGCTTTTCCTATTTCTGCTCAGATTGCACCTACATCGGTATGCAATTTGAATTGTTCATTTTGTTCTAATGTGAATAGAAACAAAAATGAATTTCTCTCTTACAAATCTGTTTATGAATTGTTGAAGAACCTCAAAGCAAGGGGATTAAAAACTGTTGAATGGACTGGAGGAGGAGATCCAACTCTTTATCCTTATATTAATGAATCGATAAGTGTTGCAAATTCATTAGGATTAGAACAGGGATTCATTACAAATGGTATCAGCCTTGTCACTAATCTTTCTGAATTCAGTTTCAGTTATTTGAATTGGATTAGAATTTCGATGAATTCCCTTGACTATGACAAGGTTGTGCAAATTCCTTTTAATAACTTTGATGGTGCTTTAGGCTTTAGTTATGTAATGAATGAGAAGACAACGGAAGATGTTTTGAAGAAGTTGCAGGAATATGTTGTTGCTTTCAAACCTGCTTATGTTCGCATTGTTCCAAATTGTCAGGCAACAGATGAACAGCAGCAGGAGAACAATGAAAAGTTTTCTAAGAGAGTAGAAGGATGGGGCGAACCTTATTTTTATCAGAAGAAGGAATTCTGCAAACCTCAGAGATGCTGGTGGGGGTATGTCAAACCGTTTATTTTACATGATAATTTTGCATACCGATGTTCTTCAGTTGTTTTGAATGATAATGCAGACAGGCAGTTTCATCATCGATATAGATGGTGTACGATTGAAGAACTGCCTAAAAAGTATGACAAGTTGATGGAATGTTATGAGCCTGAACAGTGTTCCCATTGTGTATTTACTAAACAGAATAATATGGTAGATAGTATTATGAACCCCAATGACATGATCAATTTTGTATAAGGAGGAAAATATGTTTACAATGACGAGAGAATGGTTGCATGAATATTATGGTAGTCTTCCCGGCGGACAGGAAACTCAGACGAAACACTGGCTTCAGCAATATGGTACAAACGTAAGTGCTGGTCAATGTAATGAGTGGCGTATTTGGAAACATTTGGCAGAATATCAACCTAATACACCTGATATTATTTTCCAGTGTCTAGGGAGAATAGGAACGCAGTTTGATACAGAGCTTCAGGCTCATCGTTTTGTAAATATGCTGAGAGTACCTTTGTCTGCCTCTTATGAAGAAGCTTTAGCGATTGCAAAACCTAAAAAGATGCTTGAGCTTGGTATAGGAGGGGATTCTGCAATTAGTACGTCAGTATTCCTTGCCTATGTAGAATCAGTAGGAGGTTCCCTTTTCTCTGTAGATATCAATCCTCTAGGAATGACGCTGAAACGGTATGATAAATACAGGGGTACTTTGTGGAATTATAAACTTGATGATAGTGTAAGATTCCTGAAGAACAAGGTTGCTTTGAATGAACGATACGATATGATTTTCATCGATACTTCTCATACTTATGAGCAGACGATGAATGAACTTGCAGAGGCATCGAAGATCACTGATTATATGTTGATGGATGATGCTTTGTTTGAGGGGAATGCAAATGATGCAATTCCCGGAGGGGTGAAGAAAGCTATTTCTGACTGGTTTGCAAATAATAGAGGATGGATTTTGAATGAATTCTGGCAGGGAGGAACAGTATTGATTTCTAAGGCAAAACCTGTTGAGGAAAAGAAACTTGTTATTGAAACACCTTTTGATAGCAATGTTCAATGCCTAGATACAAAGAAAAAGTCTTATAAGACAAAAAAAATATACTAACTAAGGAGATGAAAACAATGGGAAAGAAAGTAGCAATCGGCATGACTCATGGACATTGCCCAAAATGGCTTCAGACTGCAATCTATTCGCTGAAGAAGAATCCGAATCGAACTGAGTCAGACATCTATGTAGCTTGTTCGTGGCCTGGACATCCTTCTATCAGGGCGATTACTGAGACTGATTTAGGGGAAGGAGTTACGTTAGTTGATTGTGTTCGTCGCAAGCACAGTCATGCAACAGGACTTGAGGAAATTCTTGAGTCTATAGCTGATAAAGGCTACGAGTATATGTTTTGCATGGAAACGGACTGTAGAGCAATTAAACCCGGCTGGCTCGATTGGTTTGTGAACTTCCTTGACGGAAAACCTGATGTAGGAATCGCGGGATTCTTCTGGCATGAAGGGGATCATCATTACAATATCAATCCTTCTGCTACCCTTTACAGGATGGATATGCTTCTGAAATATCATAAGGAAGCAAGGGAAAACAATTCAGATGTTTTCTATCACCCTAGAGGAAACAGGCTAGGGACTGATCCAGGCATGGATCCTACGATCAAGGACGTTGTAGGATGTTTTGCAGAGACAAGGGGGATTAAAGACCCTACTCCTAAGCAACTTGATGCAGTTACAAGGGGTGTTCCTCAAGCTGCGTGGTTTGAACCTGGACAATGGTTGTATTGCAGACTTCAGGGAGAATGGGAAGAGGTAAGAGTGCCTGTTGATCATATTTATATGCAGTATCCCGGTCATACTGCTCCTGAAGGCACTTATTATGGAGGAAAGGCTGATCCTCAGTTCATTCACTATTGGGGGGGAACAAGGGCTTGGGATTTCCTGAAACATAAAGTCACTTGTAATTTTGTGGGTTCATGTGCGCCTTCTTGGTTTAAGAGAGAAGATAAAATCTGGAGAGAGACTGTCCCTGCTATATATCATGAAAAAGTACATGAAATTCATAGAGATATTGACATTGCCTCTAAAATGATGGAAAACATGGGTTACTTTGTTTCGGAGGCTTTATGAGTAGAATATGTACTTATGAGGGATGCAACAAAGAATATTATGCAAGAGGTTTTTGCTCCTCTCATTTTGGTAAATTCGCAAGGACCAATCATATGGAGGGAAGAATATGAACCTGCAAATGGAGTGCACCAACCACTGCCAATTGAAATGCCATGAATGCCCGAACCGTCTTATGAAACGTCCTCGATCTCATATGTCTGAGGAAGTGTTCGATGTTGTATTGAACAAATATATTGTTGATTTGAAGGATGAAAGAGAAAGATTGGGCTATCCCCCCACGATCATTCTTCATAAAGACGGGGAGCCATTGCTCAATCCTAGACTGAAGGACTACATTGCAAGGATTGCTGAAGCAAAACCTGATTTCAGGTTGAATCTCTATACGAATGGTCTGCTTCTGACAAGGGATTTCATCGACTTCCTTGATTCAATTCCTAACAAGATATGGTTGTTTACTTCGTTTCATTTCTATGAATATCTTGGTAAGAAGGTAGATTATTCAAGAGTAGATGATCTTTTCAAATCGATTTTGAACAGTAGCAGACCTTATGACAATATCGAATTTGTATTTACTTCCCACGTTACTCAATTCATGCCTGTTGATGATTTGAATGTATGGGCTAGGATTTGGGAGTCTCAGGTTCCTCAAGGCAGGGTTACGATTTGCGTTAATAATCATATTAATCCTTGGACAGGGCTGATTGAAGCTCCTAACTGCGTTACCTTTGATGCTTGCCCCTATGCTGATTTTGGTCATTTGTTCATAGGTTCTACAGGCAATGTGATTCCCTGCTGTATGGATTTGAATGAAGTACTTGTATTCGGAAATATCATGAAAGATGATCCACCTGTAATTTACGGTAGATTGAATCATTTCTATGAACTTCTTAGAGAGAAGAAAGACCTTCCTGAACTTTGCATTAAGTGCATGGGAGGGCTGAAGAAATGAATGCTGATTTCTTTGATAGGGATTACTACGAAAGAGGAATAGAGTCCCGCAAGAGTTGTTACCAAAACTATCGATGGATACCGGAATTAACGGTTCCGATGGTAATGACGATGATTGACCTTTTGAACATCAAAAGGGGTGATTCTGTCTTGGACGTAGGCTGTGCAAAAGGGTTCGTTGTAAAAGCATTTAGGATGCTGAATCGAAACGCATGGGGAGTTGATATCAGCAAATATGCAATAGAAAATGCTGATCCTGCTGTGAAGGAATATTGTTATTTAACAGGAACAGGTATTGTTGAGAAACTTAATTATGATTTCTGTATTGCAAAGGATGTCTTAGAGCATGTTCCTTATGAGGAAATTAATTCTGTCCTCTCAGGGATAAAGGCAAAGAATTTGTTTGTTGTTGTTCCGTTAGGGGAGGATAAAAAGTATTTTGCTCCTGCAAATGATTTTGATCTGTCTCATTGCATTTGTGAGAATGCTGCATGGTGGATTTCTACTATCTATGAAGCAGGATGGAAGCCTGTTTACACATATGATCATGTTGAAGGAATTAAAGACAGCTATGAAAGAGGAACTCACGGATTTTTCATTGCGAAGAAATGATATGTTGACTTTGATTGTGATACCGACAGACAAGAAGGACAAAAACGTAGAACTGCTAGAATCGTTTGCAGGGGTAGCGAATGATGTTGTCTTTCTGAAGGAAGGAAACCTTGATTATAATATCAAGGTAAACACGATATGGAAGATATTTATGTATGAAGGAGAGGTACTTGATAAGGATTTGCAGAAAGCCCTCCCTGAATATCTTCAGTTAGGGTTAGATTTTGATGTTTTTTCGATCTATAAACTGTCGAATACAGGGTACTCTATTTGCCCTAGACTATTCAAGAATGAAGTAAGGATGAAGTCAAATTCGATAGAGGCAGACGAACAGGGGTTAGTTTTTAATACTATATTGGACGGGTTTATATTAGGATTATGATTACGGTAGATGCTCAATTTGATAAAACTCAATTAAAAAAGCTACTTAGCAGGTTGAGCCTTGTGCAGAGAACCGTTCATTACTATATAGATTCCCCTGCTGAACTGCCTAGAAAGATGGCCTTGAGCTATATTGCAAATATCAGGTCATTTATTATGTTTCAAAAGGGCATGGTTAAGTATCAAGGCTATGATCCTGACTATGCTGAGTGGAAAAGACAGTATGGGAGAGGCAGAGGATATTGGAGCCTTTATGGTGATCTGTTTACTGCCTTGTCTGTATTCAGAAAAGGCAAAGACTGGTTTGGTGGTGTAAATTACTATGCGATGGATACAGGAGGGAAATCTTGGTTTGGCAAAGGTGACAAAGGTGCGCCTAAGAAGATTGCAATGTATGGTTCTGTGATGGAAGAAGGAATTAAGACAAGCATCAGAGGATCAGGTGTACATCCTGCAAGACCTCTCTTTACTCCTGTATTGAAGGATTTTGTTTCTTCTGCATCGAAGGCAACGAAAGGGCAAGCATGGGATTTAGCAGACGCTATGCTTGAGATTGTAGGGGATTATTGGACATATGGTGTATCAAGAAGATCGCTAGGGAGTTATATAGGGCCATGATAAAGCTATTACAAACTCAGGTAAAAGAAGTGCATTTGATACTTGAAATCCCTTTTTCAGAGATGGAAAAAATCTCTTTAGCTTTGAGTAAAGGGAAATTTGAGTATGATGGCAAGAATATTGAGGAATCAGACGCCGTAAACTATTTGACAAAAGTGTTCTATCCTTTTATAATGGATATCGTAGAAGGAGTGAAGGGGAAGGGCAATGACTGAGCTTGATGGAACTCATAGGGAAAGCAATTTCAGAGATAGTGTAAAGAAGTATTTTTATGATAATCTTTTCACGACTGAAGGGATTGCTGTCTCTTTTGATCGTTCTCTTTCTACTCCTAAAGTTCAAGGGATTGAAGTTGATAAATGGTATGCTGTTGTCATAGGGGAAATTGAACTCGGAACGCTTGCTGAAGGATATGTTGACATCTATTGCTGCACAAAGAAGGACCCTGAAGGATTCCGTTTAGCGCAATTGAGAGATAAGGTTATGAAGTATCTTATCGATACTTCAATGACTGACGGTATGGCGAGGGTTACTTTTTATAGAAGTTCTGCTACTGAAACTTGGACTTCATTAGGAAAGATGGTAATTCAGGTTCAGGGGGAAAGCAGACAGATGGAAGCTGAAGATTATACAAAATTCAAGGTGATTACAATACGACTACGGTGGGGGGCTAAATAAATGGACGAGATGTTTCTGAAATGTGAGAAATGCGGAAAGAAACTCATTCGTCGGCTTCCTAATGGATTGTTTCACTTTGTATTCGGGAAGAAGAAGGATAAAGAAGGAAACCTGCTTGAATTCAGTCCTGTTGAGATGTATGTTCACGGTTCAATTAAGATGAGATGCATTTCAAGGGAATGCGGACACTTCAATGTGTTCACATATTTCCCTCCTGATAGTCAACTAAAGGCAGACCAGCCTCAACAATCAGCAACAACTGAACCTAAAAAATAAAAAATTTGAGGAGGTAAGATTATGGCACGGTACGGGCCGGTTACTA
>Ga0209606_1003139_pt1 | contig 17037 bp, 11 predicted proteins | sample AD_UKC057_MetaG_FD_184412 | JGI IMG/M metagenome (GOLD analysis project Ga0209606, IMG submission 184412) | Active sludge microbial communities of municipal wastewater-treating anaerobic digesters from USA - AD_UKC057_MetaG (SPAdes) (version 2) | ecosystem: Engineered > Bioreactor > Anaerobic >...
TAAATATTCTGTCCGTTATAAGCTGACAACGAATAGGTATACTGGGTCCATTCGGTTGGTGCCTGAACATTCGAAGCCGAGGGCAGTGTGGTAGTGAAGCTGCTGTATGTGCCATTGGTTGTGCTTACCTTCACGTTGAATACTTCCAGACCATACTGGTCAGTGGCCGATTTAGCCCAGAAAGTGATGCTTCCATTGCTTTGCATGGTGAGCTGTGGTGATATCAGCCAGTCGTTGTTTGGAGGTGTTGTTGCGGCAAAGCAAATCCCGCAACGGCTTCCGCCATGTGCAGCCCATTGTGTTCCTGCTGCTGGTGTGGTAGCCGACTGGTTAAATGCAATCCAGGAACCCGTGTAATTCTGGTTGGTAAAGGTTACCCCGTTGATGGCATATGTACCTGAAGCATCACCATCATAAGTTGTCCAGGGAGTAAATCCATCAACCTGAAAATCGGTGCACGATTCAAAATCGAGACTAAAACCACTGCCTTGAGCTGTCACAGTAATATAGCCGGTTTTGGTTTCAGTGTCAGAACCTGAACCTGATGTTGCTGTGAGAGAAACGTTATATGTTCCTACAGTATTATAAACAATACTTGGGTTTGTTGCAGTAGATGTTGAGGGTGTTCCACCGGGGAACGACCATGAATAAGAGGTAGGGCTTCCCGTTGAAGTGTTCGTAAAGTTCACTGTTCCCCCAGCAGTAACGGTAGTCGGTGAGGCTGTAAAATTGGCATTCAGTGTAGTGCTGTTCGGATTATAATAATCCAGGGTTGTCGGATTGGTTCCCTGTGGGTCAAGCCAGGGTTTCAGTTTGTCAGCATTGGTACTTCCGTATTGATCCCAATGGTAGTAGAATTTACCGTACAGGTCAGGTGATGAGGTAGCATCGCAATAGGATGATCCTCCCGAAAGTGTCCCAACAACCCTGCCGTTGTTATCAAAAATCGGGGAACCCGAAGATCCCGGTTCCGTAACTCCATGACCGTTGGCAGTAGCTGCCCATACAACGCGCCAGTGGGCATTGGTAGCTCCAATGCTACCAGTACCACCATTATAGGTTGCCTGTGTTAATGTGGAAGTATAGGTGGATATCTTTTTTATGTCTCCTGCCGGATGGTGAATCGAAGCACCGCTTGGACTTCCGGTATTTGCACGGTTCCAACCATTATAAATAACGCCATAATTTGCCGGGGGCGTGCTGTTAAGTTGCAAAAGCAAGAAATCGGAACCACCATTCATGGGTGAACGTGCTTTTTTACTACAACCGGTCATTGAATTGGACGAAGGTGATGAACCGGGGTTGGTACATCCCGAAGCTTCGAAATTGAAGTAGAATACCCATTGGTTGAATTCACTGGTTGATGCTTCTCCACCTCCGCAATGATCGGCTGTGAGAAAATAGGGAGTGCCATTATTGGCTGTGTTATTTACCAGTGTTCCGGTGCAGTAACCACCGTAACCACCGGCAACCGTATAAATACGGGCAACGCCTTTTTTCTGAATCTGCCAGTTGGTACCTTCGGAACAGTTAATATTTACTTCGCAACTCTCAGAAGCCCCGAATCCGGTTCCTTTTGATCCAAAACCGAAAAGCTCCATGCCTCTGTAAAAATATGATACATTCCCAATTTGAATTTCAGGCTCAGTAACCTTTTTAAAACCAAAGGTTTTGGAATTTGCACGTGGCGCAACATATTCCAGTATCAGGTCTTCACCGGGCAACATTCCAATGGAGGTAGCATTGCTGCCACTGTTGTTATACGATGTAAAAGCCCCCAAAACCATAGAATGATCGGGAGTGTAAACGAAAAACTTTGCTCCGTCGGGAATGTTAAACCCATCAAAATGCAAGGCCATACCTTTAGCTCCTCGGCTTTGCAAATGCAAACGCCAAACCGGGGTTCCATCTTCCAGATTATCCCAGGTACCCGCATTTTCCATATTCAGGCTTACATCGAGTAAACGGGCAACTTTATACATGGTGCCGTTTTTTTCATCCTGCATGTCTTCCTGCATAATTGCGGCCATGTCGGGAGGCGCAATAGTAACAAAATCGATTGATTCACTCGACTTTAATTCCGAAAAGCTGGGCGGGATGCCACCTTCCGAAATTTGTGCAAACAAAGTAGTACTCCCGGCCAACAGTACCAGGGAAATCACTGCATTGAGGAAAAAGTTTTTCATATTTGCGAAATTTGGTTTATTTTAACTCTGCTAAAATATGAAAAAAATAAATCTGATTATTGCATTATTTTTGATTTTACGTTATTTAGACGAATGATGACTAAGTATCAAGAAATTATAACTCCCGATGGCTCAAAGACACTTGTTAATCTCGATTTGAACGAGGTATATCACAGCAGAAACGGGGCGGTTACCGAATCGGAACTGGTGTATATTCAAAACGGCCTGGCATGTTTTTCGGGCCAGCAATTAAATATTCTTGAAGTTGGATATGGAACCGGTTTGAATGCCCTGCTTTCGTTCCGAAAAAATAGGGCTTTACATAACCTAATCGATTACCATGGGCTGGATGTTTTTCCGCTTCCTGTTTCCACAATGCAAATGCATGACTACCTGTTGCAAGAAAGTATTCCGGATTTCAGTTTTTCGAATGCCACGGCAGCCTGGGAAAAATGTGTAAGCCTTTCCCCTGATTTCCGGCTGACCAAACATTGTGTGTCAATCCAGGATTACGAAACGACGCTACTATTTGATATTGTATATTTTGATGCATTTTCGCCCGAAAAACAACCTGAGATGTGGAGTTTGCCGGTGTTTAAAAAGCTTTATGATTTAATGACTGAAGCGGCTGTTTTGCTTACGTATTCATCGAAAGGAATTGTTAAACAAGCATTGCGCGACGCAGGTTTTAGTGTAGAGCGCCTGCCCGGTCCTCCACCCAAACATCATGTGCTTCGTGCACGTAAATCCATCGTAAAATAATTACAGGTTCTGTAATAGAAGTATGAAATATTTTTTCTAAATTTGATGCCTGAGATTTAGAACCAAAACAATTTTAAAAATAGAAATTATGAAAAAACAGTTATTGACTTTGATTTTATTTGTATTCGCGGCCATGGGAATACTATCGGCCCAGACGGTTGACCCCTTGTGTGTCGACGGTCGCATTTATTTTAAAATTAAGGATAATGCGGCACTGAATGTTGCAGTTCAGGATGGGCGTATCAATCCTAAAGATGTGTATTTTTTACGCGACATTACCGAAAAGTACAAAATCACTGATTTGGTGATGCCATTCATCAGTGCCGAAAGCGATATTTTGCAACGGACATTCAGGATGGATTTCGATAATCAGGAAATGGTTGAACAGTTAGTGAAAGAGCTTGGCCAGCATCCCGATATTGAGTATGCCGAAAAAGCGCCATTATTTTTTATTTCGCTTGTACCCAACGACCCGTATTACAACGCTGCATTAAGCGGAGGAATGTGGGGCTCAGCCAATTCATCGTGGCACCTGAACCTGATTAATGCCAGTCAGGCCTGGGATGTTACCACCGGTGACCCCAACATTGTGGTAGCTGTTCTCGACAATGCAATCTGGGTCGATCATCCCGATCTGGCCAATAAAGTGGTAGCTGCTGTTGACCTTGCCAATGGCGACAACGATCCGAACCCTCCTGAAGCTACCTATATCTGGTCGCATGGTACCCACTCCGCCGGTCTGATAGCTGCCGAAACCAACAATGGAGTTGGCGTGGCATCCATTGGCAATGGTGTGAGTATTATGGCAGTGAAACTGGGTGATGATGCCAGCGACGGTCAGTCGATGGCTGCCGGCTTCGAAGGAATTGTTTGGGCTGCCGATAATGGAGCCGATGTAATCAATATGTCATGGGGCACTCCGCAATATTTCCAAACGATGCAAAACATTGTGAATTACGCCTATAATAAAGGCTGTGTTATGGTGGGTGCTGCCGGAAATAATGGTAATGGTGCCGAAACTCAGATGAACCCCGATATCCCGATTAATTATGTGGGTTATCCCGCTGCTTTGCCTCATGTGATTGCTGTTGGAAGTTGTGATGTGGGCGACAATAAATCGGATTTTTCGAACTACGGAACATGGATCGATGTATTGGCACCTGGAGGATATGCTTCTGCAGGATTTTTAGGAATCGGTGCGTTCGCTGTGCTCAGTACAACCTATAATACCGCAGGAACAGTAATGGACATGCTGAATGGCACAACTGGTGGTGCAGCCACTTTTGGTGTTTCGGGTAATTACGACCTCATGCAGGGTACCTCGATGGCTGCTCCGGTTACTTCGGGATTATGTGCGCTGATGTTGTCGGCAAACCCCGATCTCACACCGGAAGAGTTAACGTATTTACTAAAAAGTACCTGCGAAAATGTAGATGCTGAAAATGCGGATTTTATTGATAGCATTGGCGCCGGTAGAATCAATGCCTATGCGGCCGTTCAGGCTGCCTCAAATACCGTGGCTCCTCTTACAGCCGATTTTATGGCTTCGGCGGTTGTTATTCCCGAAGGAGGCTCTGTTGATTTCACCGATATGAGCGTGGGTACACCAATAACCTGGAGCTGGAATTTCGAAGGCGGTCTGCCTAACACCAGCGATATGCAGAATCCATCCGATATTGTATATAATACCGCCGGAGTGTACCAGGTTAGTTTAACCGTGAGCGATGCTGCATCGAATACCGATACCGAAATAAAAACGTATTATATCATTGTGGGCAATTCCAGTGGTGGCGCTACCAGTGCATGGCTTGAGCAACACACGCATTTTTCCTCGCAATACCGCGGCGTGTTTAATATCGAAATTGCAGATCCGCAAACCGCATGGATACTTACCTACGATGGTACCGGAGGCTCTATCTCAAACGATTTTGCTGTTACAACCGATGGAGGAACCACATGGACACCCGGCATTATCGACCTGCCTACCGAGTTGAAGCCCGGTGATATTTCGGCGATTGATGGCAACAAAGCATGGGTGGCTGCTTATAACGCCAACTATGGTGGTGGTGTATTTTTTACCGATGACGGCGGACAGACATGGACACAACAAACCACGGCTGCCTTTACGGGCTCAACCAGTTTTACCAATACAATTCACATGTTTAACGAAAACGATGGCGTGGTAATGGGTGATCCCAACTCCGGCGAATTCGAAATTTATACAACCTCGAACGGTGGTACCACCTGGACACTTCTTCCTGCAGCTTCTATCCCGAATCCTCAGACCGACGAAATGGGATGGACCGGTGTGAAGGATGCCTATGGCGATACGGTTTGGTTTGGAACGTCCACCGGACGAATTTTCAGAAGTATCGACAAAGGATTAACCTGGCAGGCTTTTACTACAGGAGAAGACAATGTAAGCAGAATTTCATTCTGGGATGCCATGAACGGAGTTATTATCTGTCAGGTCACCAACCAGTCAACAGGTCAGGTTGAAAGCTGGAGTATGCGTAAAACCAGCAACGGCGGAGAAACATGGTCACCGATAACTATTAGTGGCGGATATGAGTTTTCTGATGTGTCGGTGGTACCCGGTCAATTGGGTATGATTGTGGCAACCAATATTTCGCAAACCGTGCCTGATAACTTCTCGGCGTACAGTATGGATTATGGTACAACCTGGGAAATGCTCGACGACAGCGTGCAATATACAAGTGTTGAGTTTTTTGATGAAAACACCGGTTGGGCCGGCGGTTTTAACCTTGATGCGGATAACGGGGGTATTTATAAATGGATTGGATTACCATCCGACGATATTTATTTCTCATCTTCACCTGTTACCGAAGTGTATGAGTTTGCTGATTACACCTATAATATTGTTGTAGAAAATCCGGGAACAGGCACCGTAAGTATTTCGGTACCTGCAGGAGATGAATTGCCGGCATGGCTCAGCCTTACCGACAATGGCGATGGTACAGCCGTGTTATCAGGAACAGCACCCGAAGTAAGTCAGCCATCAGAAATTTTCGAAATTGCCATTGAAGCTACCGACGGGGCAGTAACAATTGAACAGAATTTTACTATAAATGTAATGACTACCAACGAAGCCCCGGTGTTTACCTCAGAGCCTTCGCTGAATCATGTGACCCATTTACTCTATACCTATAATGTAACTACAAGTGATCCCGAGAATGATCCGGTTACGATTACAGCAACGCAATTGCCTTCGTGGGCCAGCTTAACCGACAATGGGGACGGAACTGCTATCCTTACGGGTACACCGACCAATACCAGCATGATTGGTTTCTCGGTAAAACTCAGGGTTTCCGATGGCATGTACTACTCCGAACAGATTTTCAATATTGTTACCACCGCCAATCAGGATCCTGAATTTACTTCGACTCCGGTTACCGGTGCAACGGTTGATGTGCTCTATACCTATAACATAACGGCCACTGACCCCGAATTGCAACCCCTGGCATTTGAGGCATTGGTGAAACCCGAATGGATGACATTTACCGATAATGGTGATGGTACTGCAGTCCTTACCGGAACGCCTGATGTGGTTAATGCCGAAGGTTATCAGGTTAGCATTCAGGTAAGTGATGGTCCAAACGATGTAACCCAGGATTTTCTTGTAATTGTTAACCCCAATGCAATTCCGGGTTTTGGTGCCGGCGTGGTTAATGTATATCCAAATCCCGCAGCCGATGTTATCTATATCAGTAATGCCGAAAATGCAAGCTACGAAGTTTTCGATATGCTGGGACATTGTGTGATGTTGGGCACAATTGCCGGCAATCAATTTGCAATTCAGGTTGAAAATCTTGCTGAGGGGAACTATATGATTCGTTTGAAAAAAGATGATGTTACCGGAACTTTACGTTTCGAAATCATGAAATAATTCATATTTTATTCTTATATTTACTGCCTGAACACTTAAGTTCAGGCAGTTTTTTTTTATGACAACCGGTTTTTATATTCAACTGGCAGGTTCACTGATACTTGCTTTCGGCTTTTTTGTGAAAACCCGCAGGAACCGCCTGCTGATTGTTCTGCTCGGTTTGCTGGTTTCAATTACAGGCTTTGCTTTCGACGGTATCTATATGGCTATTGTTCTCTGCCTGGCTTTATTGGTTTATCTGATAACGAACTTTTTGAAAAACATGAAGCATTATAGCCGGATCAGCATTATTGAGGTCGGTTATGATGACGCCTATGTGAAAGAGTTTCTGCTGTATTATTCCAAATCTCTATACCTGTATTTTCCGATTTTCGAGCCCGATAAAGAACAAAAAACACACCTTCTCATTAAGGAAATGAATGTTGCGGGAATACTGGTGCTAAAGCAGAAAGGCGATGTGATGTATGTCGAAATTGATTTTATCAAGCCCGAGTACCGCGACTTTTCAATCGGGAATTACATTTACAATCAGAATACAGGGTACTTTAAAAAACTTGGGGTAAACACCCTGTTGGCAAAGTCATATCATTATCTGCACAGTAAGTATTTGTTGAAAATGGGATTCTCACAGACTTTAATCGAAGGAGAATTGTATTTCGTAAAAAACATTGATTAAAAGTGGTTTTGAAGGCCTGTTTTTACGTTTTCTTTACGTCATTGTAGTATATTATTGTTTATTTTTGCAAACATGAAACAAATTAGAAACAATATTGCTATTTTCTTCTTTTTGTTGTTTCCTGTTTTTTGTGCCCAGGCTCAAACCGATATCCCCGACTCACCCGTATTTCGTTCGGCAAGTGTTACTCCGGGTGTTTCACCGGGGGAAGTTACCCTCCGGTGGTGGCCCAGCGATTCCGCCGATGTTGAGGGTTACATCATATATCAGGTTATCGGGAACACCTCATTTACCATCGATACGGTGCATGGCCGGCTGAGTACTCAGTATATCAATACGAATTCACAGGCTGCAGTGCAAAACGAAACATACAGGATCGCCTCGTTCGATACCCTTCTGTTTAAAAGTATGATTACCAATCCGCACACCACCATGCTGATTTCGTCGGAATATGAACAGTGCGAACAAACCGTGAGTTTGTCATGGTCGGCATATATAGGTTTTGCCAATGGTGTATCGGGCTACCGTATTTACCGGAAAACTTTAGGCGATTTATATGAGCCCGTTGCCTTGCTCGAAGGCGATATTCTTGCCTACGACGACGAAAACCTTGAACCGGGGGCTACCTATTGTTACTATGTGGAGGCACTCGATGATTCGGGAAATGCTGCCTCCTCGAACGAAACCTGCAAGTTTCTTGAAGGTTTTATTGCACCCCGATACCTTATTGCCAGTTCTGTTATTGTTGATGGAAATGCTGTAAACCTGGGTTTTACCGTTGACCCGGATGCCGAAGTAAGCGAATATAAATTGCTGCGTTCCGACCAGAAAGAAGGCGTGTACCGGATAATTGGTGCCTTGCCGCACAACAGTCAGGCGACCCTGAACTTTATTGATACCGACGTTCAGGTGAACGAAAAGGTGTTTTACTATAAAATTGCATCCTACGATCCCTGCAAGCGTTTGTCGGGTTATTCAAATGTAAGCTGCAATATTGTGGTGAATGTTGCCGGAAATCCTGAACTGAGTCATACAGTCAATTGGACCCCCGCTGAGTTCGTATCCGGTGTCGATTATTACAATGTGCTTGCCCTGTTTGGTGAATCCTCGGCATTTCTCGCCGGGCAGTCCGATTTCACTGAACTCAGCTATTCGCATAACATCGAGTATTACGTTGGGCTCAGACATGCCCGCAAGGAATATGTTCCTAACAATTATTGCTACTATATCGAAGCATTTGAGAACTCGGGGGCACACAGTCAGCCAAGCCTAGGTTTCAGCCGGTCGAATATTGCCTGCACTTCGCATCAGCCTGTTGTTTGGATGCCTACTGCCTTCGCTCCGGGTTCTTTTAACGAAAAAAATAAATACTTCGGACCTGTGGTTTCGTTTGTTGATTTTACTTCGTATAAGATGACCATTTTCAACCGCTTCGGGATGGAGGTTTACAGCACCAACGAGACTTTCGGGGCATGGGATGGCACGATTAAAGGAGTAAGGGCACCCGCTGATACCTATATTTATCGTATCGAATATTCCAACGGAGCCGGCAACGATTTCGAGCAGACAGGTTTTTTCAACCTGCTGTACTGATAAAAACATAATTTCAGTTTCGTTTAATCATAATTAAAATTGTAAATTTGTTTGTGAAAACATTGGTTTTTTTATGATTGAGCTTTCGGTTGAAGAGAAACAAATTATTGAGGCGGAGTATGAAATTATTCTGAACCTGTGTGCCCGTTGTACAGGCGACGAAAATGCTGATACCATTAGGAAAGCATTCGATTTGGCATGCAAGGCACACGAGAAAATGCGCCGGAAATCGGGCGAACCTTATATCACCCATCCCATTGCGGTAGCAAAAATTGTTGCGGGCGAAATTGGCCTTGGTACCAAATCGGTAGTGAGCGCTTTGTTGCACGACGTGGTTGAAGATACCGACTACACCATCGAAGATATCCGCAGTCTGTTTGGTGATAAAATTGCGAGTATTGTCGACGGGCTGACGAAAATTTCGCATGTCCTCGATAAAGATGCGTCGCTGCAAGCCGAGAATTTCAGAAAAATGCTGCTCACCATTTCGGAAGACATCCGGGTGGTGTTTATTAAGCTGGCCGACCGCCTGCACAATATGCGTACCCTCGATTCGATGCCCGAATACAAGCAGATAAAGATAGCCGGTGAAACCATGTATTTGTATGCACCTTTGGCGCACCGGCTGGGTCTTTACGCTATTAAAACCGAACTCGAAGACCTTGCACTGAAGTATGAGCATCCGCTGATTTATTACGAAATAGAAAGGAAACTCCGTGATACCGCCGACGAACGGAATACATACGTAGAAAGCTTTGTGGCTCCTCTCAAACAGAAAATGCAATCGAATCATATTGCCTGCAATATTACGGGTCGCCCCAAGTCGATTTATTCCATCTGGAATAAAATGCAGAAGAAAAATGTGACTTTCGAAGAAATTTACGATGTGTTTGCCGTTCGCATTGTTTTTAGTTCCGACGACAATGTTTCAGAAAAAGAGCAATGCTGGAAGATATTTTCGTTGATTACCGATGTGTACCTCCCGCGCGAAAACCGCATCCGCGACTGGATAACCACGCCAAAAGCCAATGGTTACGAAGCATTGCACGTTACGGTAATGGGGCCCATGGGGCGCTGGGTCGAAGTGCAGATCCGTTCGCAGCGGATGGACGAAATTGCCGAAAAAGGGTATGCAGCGCATTGGAAATATAAAAACGGCGAGTCGAGCGAAAGTCAGCTGGATGCCTGGCTCGAAACAGTAAAAGAACACCTGCAGAACCCATCATCGGATGCCCTCGATTTTCTGGATGACTTTAAAACCAACCTGTTTGCTTCCGAAATATATGTGTTTACACCCAAAGGTAAACTCATTCGCGTTCCCGTAGGAGCCACTGCACTCGATTTTGCTTATCAGATTCATACCGACATTGGGAACCGGGCGATTGCAGCAAAAATTAATTACCAGCTTCAACCCCTGTCGCAGGAGCTTAAGAGTGGCGATCAGGTAGAAATTATCACCTCGCAACAGCAAGCCCCGAAACGCGAATGGCTGGGCTTTGTCACTACCTCCAAGGCCAAGGGTAAAATTAAAAACGCACTCAAGGAAACACGCCGTTTTAATATCGACAAGGGTCAGCAGATGTTTATTGCAAAAATCAGGGAACTGGGCGTGCAACTCGACCATGAAACCTTTAAAAAGATGCGCGAGAACTATGATGTCCCCAATAAGGAAGAATTCTACCGGCGCATAGGGCAGGGGGTTATTCTGCTCGACGACCTTGAGAAAAACCTCAGCAATAAAGGTCAGAATATTTTCATGCGTTATTTGCGGCTCAAGCTGAATAAACCCAAAGATGCGGGCAGCGAAAAACGCAAAAAACTCAAAGCAGTTGATATCAGCGAAGACCAGCTTGAAGAAAATTTCACGCTGGCAACATGTTGTAATCCGATACCGGGCGATGATGTGGTGGGCTATATGAACCTGAACAACTCAGTGATAGTTCATCGTAAAAATTGTGCACATGCCATTAACCTGATGGCTACCCAGGGCGACCGCATTATGTCGGTGCAGTGGAAGACGCAGCGCATGATGTCGTTTCCGGTGAAAATCAATATCTCGGGTATCGACCAGCTGGGTATGGTGTACCGCATTACTCAGGTAATTTCGTCGGAAGCCAATGTGAATATGAAGGAGCTGAAGTTCGAAACCCGCGACGGAGTGTTTACCGGAAGCATCGGGTTGTTTGTGCACGATACTTCCGACCTGGAGCAACTCATTACTAAAATTATTCGCATCAAGGGCGTAAAACAGGTGGTGCGAATCGAAGAAAACGAGGCCGGCGCATGATGAACGAAACCCAGATAAAATCGATGCTGCTTTTGCTCGAAGACCCCGACCCTAAGGTGTATCAGCAAATCAGAGAAAATATTTTCAACCATATTTCGGAAGTAAAGCCATTTTTGGAAGATTGCCGCAGCCTGAGTGGTGATACATTGTTTCAGGCCCGGGTTCAGATGATAGCCGACGAAATCGACACCATGAACAGTGTTGCCCAACTTAAGCGCTGGTCGGAACGTGAGAAACCGGAACTTATCGATGCCTTGCTGATTGCGCAGGAGACTTTTTTTCCGGAATACGATCCGCTGAAAACCCTGAATTCATTTAAAGCCCTTCGACAAAAGATTTGGCTGGAAATAAATCAGAACCAAACCGCTATCGAAAAGGTGAAGATTATCAATAAAGTGGTTTATGAAGATTTCGGACTGAAAAAGCAAAATACCGACATTGTTCAGCCTGCACATTTATGCATGGAAAACCTGTTTGTTTATCAGAAAGCCAACAACCTGATGCAAACCCTGTTGTATGCGGCAATGGCACAAAATCTTGGCCTGCCCGTGTTCCCGGTTATTCTCCCCGACTTGTTTGTGCTGGGTTATAAGGACAATTTTATTGCCGATATGAGTTTTGCCAACGAGCAGCATTTCGATGTGGTGTTCTACATTCATCCTTACGAAAACGGGGCACTTTTCAGCAAAAATGTAATTCAGAAATACCTGGAATCGAAAAGTGTTGACGAACTGCCGGTGTATTTTACGCCCATCGAAAATACTAAAGCCATGCTTATTTACCTGCGTCTTCTGGGAAAGACCATTTCGGCCGGCAATAAGCAGGATTTTCGCAGCTCGGTAATTCTACAGATGATTAAAATTCTTGATAAGTAATAGTTCAGAAAATCGAAATTATGGCTACAGCACGTGTAACATATCTGGGTTCGCTGCGAACCGAAAACACACACCTGAAATCGGGTACTGTTATCGAAACCGATGCACCGGTTGATAATAAAGGTAAGGGAATGCGGTTTTCGCCCACCGATCTGGTGGCTACCGCGTTGTGCGATTGCATGCTCACCATTATGGGTATAGCAGCACAGGAGCAGGGTTTCTCGATTGACGGGGCCACTGCCGAAGTCGAAAAAGTGATGAGCGATTCACCTCCACGCCGCATTGCCAAAGTGATTATCAGGGTCGATCTGACTATGTGTACCCTGACCGAGAAACAACGCAGGTTGCTGAATGCCGTGCCGCCACTGTGTCCGGTTTCACTTAGTCTGCACCCATCGATAGTTCAGGATGTGCAATTAAAATTTGAATAAATGGATTTTTCTCATCTCTCCGGAATCACCGGATACTCCGAGAAGCAGACCGTTCCTGCTGATTCTGCCGCCAGTTATGGTTCGGGTCTTGTGGACGTTTTTTCAACGCCGGCCATGGTGGCGTTTGCAGAGGCCAGTTGCATGAAATCGGTATCGGCTTTGTTGCCCGATGGCCACAGTACGGTGGGTACCATGGTGCATTTTACTCATGAAAAAGCAACCCCCATTGGCGATATGGTGCGCTGCATCTGTAAGGTAATTGTTGCCGAAGGACGAAGACTTGTGTTCGATGTTGAATTGTCCGACAGTAAAGGCATTATTGGCAGGGGAAGCCACGAACGCTATATTATCGATATGCAGAAATTTATGGCTAAACTGAATTCCTGAAAAAACATGTTACTTAACATATTCATTCTATAAGCTTGTCGCCTCAATGCTTATAGTGGGTTTTGTTACTAATAGCAAGGCTTTACGAGGCTATTTAATGAAATTGGTTCCTTAAGTGATTGATAAAAACTATCTTTGCTGACCAAGAGGTACAATACATGTATTATTAACAACAACAATAAATTAAACACTTATGTCGAAGAAGAACGTAATTATTATTGGAGCTGCCGGAAGAGATTTCCACAACTTCAATACCTATTTCAGGGGCAATGCCGGGTTTAATGTAGTAGCATTTACCGCAGCTCAGATTCCGGATATTGATGGCAGAAAATACCCGAAAGAATTGGCCGGAGATCTGTATCCCGCCGGTATTCCCATTTTTGCAGAAGACGATCTCGAAAGGCTTATCAAAGACCTGAAAGCTGAGATTTGTGTTTTTGCATACAGCGATGTGCCTTATGCTCGCGTTATGAACATGAGTGCCCGCGTGAATGCTGCCGGTGCCGATTTTATGCTGTTGGGTCCCCGCGACACACAGATTAAATCGACCAAACCCGTTATTGCAGTGGGTGCTACCCGTACCGGTTGTGGTAAGAGCCAGACTTCGCGTCGTATTATCGAAATTTTGGTTGAAAAAGGACTTAAGGTGGTTGCAGTGCGTCACCCGATGCCTTATGGCGACCTCGTGAAACAAAAAGTGCAGCGTTTTGCCACGGTTGAAGACCTGAAAAAACACGAATGCACCATCGAAGAAATGGAAGAATACGAACCCCATGTGGTTACCAAACGTAACGTGATTTATGCCGGTGTTGATTATGAAGCCATTCTGCGCGAAGCCGAAAAAGATCCCGATGGTTGTGATATCGTTCTTTGGGACGGTGGAAACAACGACTTCCCATTCTACAAACCCGATTTGTTTGTGGGTGTTGCCGACCCGCTGCGCCCCGGTGCTGAAGTAAGCTACTATCCCGGTGAAGTAGTTGCCCGTATGGCCGATGTTATTGTAATCAATAAAATTGACTCTGCATCGCTCGAAAACATTAACACCGTTCGCGCCAACCTGGCCAAAATCAACCCGAATGCAATTGTGGTTGATGGTGCTTCGTACCTGACAGTTGATAAACCCGAACTTATCCGCGGCAAAAAAGTATTGGTGGTTGAAGACGGACCCACACTGACCCATGGTGAAATGAAAATTGGTGCCGGTACTGTTGCAGCTCAGAAATATGGCGCTGCCGAACTGGTTGACCCGAGACCGTATACCGTTGGTAAACTGTCGGAAACCTTCAGGATTTATCCGAACATCGGCACCCTGCTTCCGGCTATGGGATATGGCGATCAACAGGTGAAAGACCTCGAAGCAACTATTGCAAACACGCCTTGTGATGCAGTGGTTATTGCAACGCCCATCGACCTGAACCGTATCGTGAAAATTAAACAGCCTACTGTAAAAATTGGTTACGAACTTCAGGAAATTGGTTACCCGAACCTCGATATGATTCTCAGCGATTTCGTAAAAAAACACAACCTGAAATAATCAGATTGCATTGATACCAGAAAGGCTTGCTTCGGCAGGCCTTTTTTTTTGTGAAAATGAGGAGTTTTTCGGAGTGGGAGTTGTTTGTGATTGATCCATTCACTTTTCACTTGATGTTATTGATCGCAGGAGTCAGAATGCAGGAGACGCGATAAATTGTGTCTTTTCGGGGAGTCGGATTATTCTGCCCTGTTCACACCAGCCGAGTCACTCGAAGAGGATCCGGGTGTATGCTTCGACGGATTATTTCGAAAACAGCTTTCACTATAGACTTCTGACCTGAAAAGCTGCTTCGTTGTTTTTTGAATAAAGAATTTTGTATCTTGCACTATAAAATCTGATGAAAATGAAGACCATAGCAATAATTTTGCTTTTATTGGCTCAGCATTATTTTTCGCTGGGCGAAACCCGTTTGGCCAATCAAACACTTGGAGAAATTCTTACTCAATTCGAAATGGATGAATTGGAAACAAAAGGAATTGAAGTATTTCCGGAATACCTGAAAGTTTACCCCAATCCGGCAGATAAATATATTACGGTAGAATATAGAATAGAAAACGAAAGTGAAAACATTGTACTGAAAGTTGCGGATACCGAGAGTCGAGTTGTGTATGCGAGAAAACTGGCGAACAAAGAAGACAGCCAGCTGATTGACATAAAAGATTTTACTCAGGGAAGTTATATTGTTTACCTTGAAGTTGATGGCAAGGTGGTTGATAGCAAAATAGTGTCAGTTACTAAATAGCAAGGTTATGAAAAGAAAAACCCTGATAGCATTGGCATTATTAATGCCAATGCTATCTTTAGCACAAGAAAGATTTTATAATTTGTATGAAGGATGGAAAATAAACGATATAATGATAATAGATGGCCTATATTACACATATGGCTGCATTATACATCCCAATGCTGCAGGGTATCTCCCACAATTTAATATACTACATAAAAGTGGAACATTACTGGAGGCTTTTACTTATTATTCTGATACTGTCGATGGCTTAACAGTTTACCGTTCCAATTCATATCTATTGAGGAATAACGACACTGTAATTTTTGTGGGAAGTTATACTGATTATTACAAAGCATATGGCTTAGAGCCTATAATGATGAAATATAACTTAGAAACGCGAACTATGGATACCATAATCAGTTATAATCATTGTGTGCAAACCTCAAATCCACAAAAAGCAATTCTATACTTAATAGACACTACCGAAACAGGATTTATAATAACCGGTGATTATTCGTACAACGGGCAAAACTCTTTTCCACTGGTGATTTTCACGAACAGGGCAGGCGATACACTGGGTGTGAAGCAATACCCGTTTTTACCTGCCAATCCATATCGGCGGCGGGTGTTCCCGTACCAAACCATAGCTGTGCCAGCCGGGGGCTATTTGATGAGTTGCCAGGACGAAATTGGCCCTGTTGACATTTGGCCACAAAGGCAACGGGCTTGGTTTGTAAGGTTAGACAGTGCGGGTAACGAGTTGTGGCGAAGGACTACAGCCACACAAGACACTATTTGTTATCATCCTTTTGCATTTGTTATGCCCGATGGTGATTACCTGATTACGTGGAGTGACAATGATTTATATCATGCAAATAATAATAATCGCAGTATATGGCTCGCTCGGATGGACAACAACGGGAATATCAGTCAGAAACGAAAAATTCAGGATTATATAAGCGAGCTACCAAACAAATATTTTTGGGTAAACGATTATTACCAAGATAGCTTAGGAAATATATACCTTACCGGTGAGGCGGCATATTACACGCAACCCGGATTTATACTTAAAATAAACCCGCAGGGCGAGGTGGAGTGGTACAGAGATTATGTGTGTTTTCCCGAAAATAATGTGAATACGCCCTGGACGAAATTTTATAGCATAACTCCTACGCCCGACGGTGGGTTTATTATGGGTGGGGAGTATTACAGCCCCCCGAGCAGTATGTTTCCGTCGGGAGTGCAAAAAGGACTGGCGGTAAAGGTGGATGCATGCGGCTGCCTTGAGGAGGACTGCAACCCCGATTGCTACAACGGGTATAGCACGCAAACGATAAAGGCCATGCAGGCAGCGGTTTACCCGAACCCGGTAAGGGATGTGGTAACTGTAAGCCTGCCGATGAAGGGTAGCTCTGCGAGAATTGAATTGTTTGATGCCACGGGTTGCCAGTGGGTTGATGTAGTGCGGGAGTGCAGCGAGACGACAACGGGTTCGGAGGTGAAACTGAATGTTGCCGGGCTGCCTTCCGGGGTGTATTTATTGAATGTTTGGGTTGGGGGGAAGCTGTGTACGGGGAAGGTGGCGGTGGAGTGATAAAGTCAGATGTCAAAAGTCAAATGTTTTGAAACGGTTTTGACGGAGGTGGTAGTTCTCGATTAGTACCGT
>Ga0209606_1003140_pt1 | contig 17022 bp, 2 predicted proteins | sample AD_UKC057_MetaG_FD_184412 | JGI IMG/M metagenome (GOLD analysis project Ga0209606, IMG submission 184412) | Active sludge microbial communities of municipal wastewater-treating anaerobic digesters from USA - AD_UKC057_MetaG (SPAdes) (version 2) | ecosystem: Engineered > Bioreactor > Anaerobic >...
CAAGTGGAAGTCAGGCCGGCACCGTCCGTTACCGTCCAGATCACCACGGTAGTCCCCAACGGGAAGACCGAAGGTGCATCGTTGGTCAACGCGTTGGAAGGCAGGGTGCAGTTATCGCTGAAGGTGGGCGTACCGAGGGTCACTCCCGATGCAGTGCAAGAATTAGCATCTGCAGATACAGTTACTGAAGAAGGACATTCGATCGTCGGATTCTGGTTGTCAATGACAGTTACCGTGAAACTGCATTCTTTCCACAGGCCGCCGGCATCGGTCACCCGGTAGGTAACCGTCGTGGTGCCAAGGTTGAAGGTGTGGCTGGTAAGAATGTTAATCCCCGTCTGCGGTGAAACATCGGTCGTGGCTCCGGTCATCGTCCAGGTAACCGACACGATGTTGTCATCGGGATCGGAATACGTCGGCGTTGCAATCCCTGAAACAAGGGCCGTGCAAACATCCTCGTCAGTATTATCCAAAATATTCCCAGGACAACTAATCGTCGGGGCCGTATTTACTTCGTTCACCGTGATGGTGATCGTCTCCTCATCGCAGAGCGACGGTGAGCCATCATCGCAAACCTGGACCGTCACCGTATAGCTTCCCGGCCCCTGTGCTTCGGTCGGGATCCAGCTGAAAACACCAGTGGAAGAATTGATCGAGGCACCCTCGGGAGCGCCCGTAAGACTGAAGGTCAACGTGTTGGCAGGAATATCGCCATCTGTGGCACTGGCCGTAAAGGTAAGTTCTGTCAGCTCATCCACCGTTTTGTTCCCGATTTCTTCCAGCACAGGCGCCACATTCACTTCGTTCACCGTGATGGTGATGGTCTCCTCATCGCAGAGCGACGGTGAGCCATCATCGCAAACCTGGACCGTCACCGTATAGCTTCCCGGCCCCTGCACCTCCGTCGGAGTCCAGGTGAATACCCCTGTCACCGGGTCAATGACTGCCCCTTCAGGTTCTCCCACCAGACTGAAAGTCAAAACATCTCCCGAATTTGGATCTGTAGCAGTAGCCGTAAAGGTCAGCGAGGTATGCTCGTTGACAGTTTGATCTCCAATAGAAGCAAGCTCCGGAGCCAGGTTGCCCTGGTTAACGGTTATGGTAAACTGGCAGGCCGCAATGCAGTTAGAAACCTGGGTGGCATTGATCTGAAGATTGTCAATAATATTATTTCCCCCCGCAGCAGAAGCGCCGTCCAGGGTGTACCTGAAATATACCACCGGGGCATTATTTAAGTCTGTAACACCTGAAAATGTCACGGTTCGCAATTCGAAACTTTCGTCGTTAGTAGGGATGATGGTAGTGTAATCGGTAAAATTGGTGCCATCGGTACTGTATGACCACGTTCCTTGATCATAACCCGTGGCATTTCCGCTAAGCGCATAAGTAATGACCGGATCTGCCAGACCTGTCATACTGGTCTGTATTTGAATCCAAGTATCGTTTCCTGACAAGAAACCACTGGCTGATGCACTGGAAAGAGACAATGCCGTACCGGCAACGGCCGGTGAAACCACATTCATATCAGTACCCGTCACGGCAGATGCGCCACCTCCCCAACCGGCAATCGAAAAAGTCCCGGTACCGGAGTCAGGGCTTATCGAAGTTGGGGAACCTCCAATGGCAGGAAAAATCGTCCCCGAAATTCCTGTATCATTAAACGACCAGTACCCCACCAATGATTGGCCGGAAGGACCGTAGTTCACACTGTAGGTGATGGTATGGGTTCCGACGCCTGCTGTTTGCGGATCAAAAACAAAACTCGTCCCCGACTGGGTAACCCCGTCACCGCTGTATACACCTCCGTCAGGAATTCCTCCCGACAATTCAAATGGCTCAGCCGAAACAAGAACCGGATCATAAGTGGGGCAGGTCATGGCTGGTGGATCTAAGGGAGATATTCCCCCATTAATGAAATAGGACCCCTTTGGGTTGTCGTAAAGCGCGGGATAATTAGGAGGCGGTCCTCCATACTGGCAGGTGGTGGTATATGGATGATAGAAGCTCAATGCGGATGTTCCGCCCAGATAGGTAAATTTCAGAGTATACAGAACGGAACCTTCCGGGAGGGTATGCCCTCCTTCCTGGTCGGAAAATGCGGAAATCCTGATCGTCCCCGGGGTGTCGGCATTAAAACCAAAAGGAATAATATTGGAAGTGTTCTCAAACACCGGATTTGCCAATACGGAAGGATCAAATTTTAAGGTAAAGGACCCTGCACCCACGCTACAGAACTGGGTAACGGTCACCGGAAACGTCACCGTCTGACCCGGACAGGCTATCAACTGGGGGATGGTAGTGACCGGGGCGTGAGAATTATCATAAAAAGTCACTGAACCATTGAAGTAATACTCTTCAGTGGGAGTGTCATCAAGTGCCTCCGATGCACTATTATAGAAAAGGCACCCGTATGATTCCTCATCATCGATAAAAACCAGGGGAGAGGTTCCTGGGTTAACCCTGTCAAAGTGGAGATAAAGCAAAACACCGCCGTCAGCGAGGGTAGTCCCTGCATCGAAATAACCTCCGCAGTTGATAATTCCATCTAGCAAATCGAGATGATTAACAGCCCAGCCTGAAAAAACGACTCCGGTGCCGAAAGTGATCTCACTTAAAGAAGCAATGGTCTTGTCAAAACTAATCTTCAAATCCAATGCTCCGATATCCGTAAAGTTTTGCACCCTGATCGGTACAACAGCAGAACTGGCGCAGACCGTAACATCTTCAATCGTACTGATTGGAGCAGGAATTTGTGCCAATACTGCAGCAGTGCCTGCCCAAAATATACAAAACAGCGTAATCAGGTGCCTTTTCATAATATTGAATTTTTTCGGTTAATCAACGGTATTAGTTATTCATAGATAAGATCCTAAAATCATGGATGCCTGAGCATTTTGTAAAAAGGGTCATAATCCATTTTGCCAAATTACTATTTTTTCCCCAAACATGTACAGTTTAGAACCATTATTATAATTGATAACAACAAAATAAACCCCGGGTGGCCAATCTGAAACGTCGGCCGATAATTCCTGTCTGCAGGTGGAGGAATTCAGGACATGGGCTTTAAATAGTTTTCCCATAGGGTCTAAAACCCAGATATTCCCCATTCCCTTCTCCGGAAGGTAAAATTCCATTGTTAAAAAATGGTTTGCCGGGTTTGGATATATCTTATAACTGAAACCAGCGTTTCCGGAAGGCAGCAAAGCAGGCGTTGTCTTTATGTTCAATGGCGAAGCCGCAAGGACGGCCCCATGAATAACGTTCATATTTTCATCAGCCAGTTCGACCAGGGGACTGTCTGCCTGAGTAAACTTAATTTGAGAATCATTTTCCGCTTCATCCCGCACCTTTACCTTAACCGAAAAAAGGTCCCGGTCTTTTTGAAGAATCACAGGGTCTCTGCCAAACCATCCGATGCGCAACTGGTCGTCCACCACATTGAAAGGGATCGTATCATTTGTCCCGGTTCCCAGGAAAACTGCAACAATATCAACCAGTTCATCCGGGAAATCGAGAATGAGGGAGAATGCCCCCACCCTGCCATCCGTTAAAGCAGTGAAATGGAGTACTGCCTCTTCACCCGGGCTTCCAAAGACCGCCTGTCCGTCCTGAAGGCTTAACGATCCTGCAGAAGAATCCTCAGAGGAGTCTCCCGGAATATAACTCATGTTAAAATCGCCAGTGGCCAGCATAACGAAATTCCGGATAACGGACTCATTTTCAACGCTTATTACAGGGAAGGAATTACCGAAAAGGTTATTTTCAGAAACATAGTCGCCTTCGAGCCAGAAACGCCATTTTCCTTCCGGATATGATCTCCAGGGAGGGATTTTCTGAAGGAAAAAGCTGTTAATCAGCGTTGCATCACCGGCCGTAAGGGAATGGTCCTCATCGACATCTCCTGACATAAACCTTACCTTTTCCAAAGGGGAAAAAGGTTCCGATTGCCATCTGTAAACACTTCCGGCATCAACGGAATTGACAGCCCCTGTGTTGTCGGGGCAGAAAGATGCCCGAACCGAATATTCACCGGGCAAGACCGAAGGAAATTCATAATTTCCCGATTGATCAGTTGTTGCCGTGTAAGCCGTATCCCCTTCCGCGGTCAGGAAGAGTTTTACATCCTTTAAAGGAGAACGCTTTTCATCGAGGTATTTCACGCTACCTTTAACCACCACGCTGCAAAGGTCAATCTTCACCGGAAACGCTGATACAACGTCGGGGTTGCATCCATAGACGGGATCAAAATAACTCACCGTGATGAGTCCATCTCCGGGTTTGTCCCAGGTCACCCCGACGGAATGGTCAGCTGCGCCGCCTCCTGCAGTGATTTTCCCTCCGGAAACCGACCATAAATAATTGAACTTCCCTGCCTCAGTAACATATGTATGACCGGAAGAAAAAGCACATACTTCATCCGGACCGGCAAGAGTTGGAACAGGCAAAGGAACGACCATAATATTCCGGGTTTCCGTTATTCCGTCAATAAGACTACCTGAAACAGCATCTTCCAGCCTGAATACAATGGAATAATTTCCGGGAGAATAAAAATCAACACTCCCCTGAAGGGCAAGAAGAAATTCCGGAGAAAGCAAAAATCCTGCGGCAGGTCCCCAATACCCTGAATTAATGAACTCAACAGGAGGTTGACTTCCGGCGTTAAAATGAAAGGTTACATCGGCCGGACCGGTAGCCGTAATTTTAAGCCTTCCGTTGCCAGGAGCACATTGTCCGGATGGTATTTTATTAACCAGGTTGATACTTAATTCAGCAATCCCGCCTGAACAAATTTGAGCGGGAGCAGTTACGTTCAATTCATAACCTGAAATTGGTGCAGGGGTGACGGAACCGTCAGAAAAGAACGCCGTCTTCGGATTGTCACCGATTGGAACAAATCCCGGGAACGGAGTATTGTACTGGCAGTCAGCAGAATTTGTATGGTTAAAACTAACAGCCGATTCTCCTCCGACATAAGTAAATGAGAGGGTAAAAAAGAGTGCGCCGTCCGGCAGTGTCTCCCCTTCCAGATTGGTTGAAATCCCGGTAATCTTGACCTGGCCAGGTGTTGAAAGATCGGATGAGAGGGACAATGTTCCGGAGGTGTTGGTAAATAGCGGATTTTTCAACACATTTTGGTTGTAGCTAATGGACAAGTTCACCATGCCAATGTTCGAAAATCCCCGTACTGTGACGGGGAGGTCCACAGCATCACCCTGGCAGGCCGTCACATCCGGAATGATCGTAACCGGCGCGACCCTTGCGGCGGTAAAGCTAAGCATTCCGTTGACATAATGATCAGCATAGGGAACATCATTCAAGGCATTCAGGCTTCCGTCATAGAAAAGACAGGAGTAAGAATCCTCATCATCGATGAACCTCACAAGGGTAGAGCCCGTGATTTTCTTCTTAAAATGAAGGTTTAAAAAGATACTCCCGTCACTCAAGGTGACGCCCGCGTTGAAATACCCGCCACACCTGATGATTCCTTCATTTAACAACTCCATGTTGACACTGAAGGCAGCAAAACTCACCCCGTTTCCGAAGGTTATCTTTTCAAAAGAAGCAACTGAAGTGTCAAAGCCGAATTTCAGGTCGCAGGCTGCAATGTTCTTAAAATCGCTCACCCTGACCGGGACAATGGCCGTACTATCCGCTGAGGTTGTCATTCCGATGGAACAAACGGGGGCATTCCCCGCCCTGCCACCGGTCACTCCGGTAGTCAGCAGCAAAAAGATGCCCAGCATCCTGTTAAGCATCGTTCCCCGGGGAAAAACCTGGATAAACCACATACAGAAATAAGAGCCATAAACCGGGATGACCAGTTTATCATCCCGGTTTATGGAAAGCAAAATTATCGTTTCACCATCTTCTTCTGCACACTTGTTGCAGTTACATCATTCTTCAAGTCGAGCTTAATAAAATAGACCCCAGGAGACCACAATGTAAGGTCGCTCCTAAGATTATAAGTTCCGGCTGCTTGGTTCTCGTCAATCAGCACCGCCACCTTCCTTCCTGAAAGATCATAAGCCGCCAGGGTCACATTTCCGGAGACCGGAATGGTGTAACTCAGGTTGACAAATTCACCTGCAGGGATAGGATAAGGAGTCAAGGACAAATGATCAGCAGAAATTGCCATCCCTGCGTCGGTAGTCATCATCTCCAGAACACCGGCATAAATTTCAGCATCGGGGATAACTTTCATTTGTGCATCACCAATTTCATTCGTACGATCGGGAATAAGGCTAAAGCCAAATGCCTCACCACTTACCGTAAACGGTTTCACCCTTACCTTCACACTGAACAAAGCCTCTCCCTTTCCTGGATTTGCAGGATCGTTGCTGTACCATCCGATACGGAGTTTGTTGTTCAGAATATTATAGGGCACCGGCATATTTGTATCGTCACCGAGGAAGACTCCAAGAATCTCCACCGCCTCGACACGATACCCCAATGTCAGTGAGAAGGCTCCGACACGCATTTCTGATCCGGCAGTAAAGGGGACCAGGTATTCCGAACCTGCGGAAACCCTCATCGTTTTTCCCTCATGCAGCAGGACGGAGCCACCCTGACGCGCCGACTTGAGACTGTTGATCGCTTCAGTGGCACTGAGGTTAAAGTCACCGGTAATCAAGCCAAAGAAGTCTTGCAGGATGGGACTTGTCCCAACGGTTATCACAGGATTCAGCCCTTCGGTAAACGGATTTTTCGCAATCTGTTCGCCGGCGCGCCAGAAAGTCCACAAGCCAACAGGAGATTTCCATGCTGGGTTTCCATCCCGCAGGTAATAGAAGTTGATTTCTCCGGCATCTCCAGCCGTTAGCCGGTTGTCATAGATTACATCGGCCGCTTTGAAACGGACTTTTTCAATTTCATATTGGGGGCCGACTTGCCAGGAATTCACCATTCCGGCATCGAGGGAGTTAATTGCCCCTTCGGTAGGCTCATCGTAAGAAGAAGTAACGGTATAAGTGCCGGGTTCCACGGTTTCAAACACATATTCACCTGCGGCATTGGTGGTCGTGGAATAGGTGTTACCGATTCCCAGCAGCGTGACTTTCACGCCTTCGAGCGGAACATTAACGTCACCGAAGTAATATCGGTAGGTACCCCAGACATCCCCCTCATCGGATATGGTTACCACCCAAATTCCTGAAGACGCTGAAAAATCAGGATTACAAGTTTCGTCTTTGGCAAAACGTTTGAAGTAAGTAGTCTGATACAGGTTTGACGGGTCGTAGGTTGCACTATTGCTGTTTGCAATATCTTCGTAATTTGTTCCGTCAGTGCTGCTTTGCCATTTATATTCAATAGTCCCGTTACCTCCAGAAGCGTTTTCAATACTGCCAATTTCTATTGGATCACAGCCATAACAAATGGATTCACCAGTAGAAGCAATAACACCTGGGTTAAACTCATCGTAAACAGTAATCGTACCTGTAGCAGTGGCTGTGGCGCACGTCCCGGTCAGGTTAACAGTGTATGTGAATGAGCCGGTCTCTGTTGGAGTCCCTCCGATGATCAATACCCCTGCACTGTAATTGGCCGCTAATCCTGCAGGAAGACCGGAGACAGAGGCATTGTCAACCATCCCTTCAATATCGTACGCAATTTGCTCAATTTCATCGCCGAGGCAAAGTACCTGGACATCTGTACCGGCAACTGAACTCAAAGTAATGGTTGCATACTGATTTACCGTTATGATCACACTTGAAGGCATTGGCAAAATGCAACCTGTAATGGTATTGGTCGCAGTTACCGAATAAGTTCCCGCCTGAGTTTGCAATCCGAAATCAAGAGCAGAACCTGTCCCGGCAAGAGTGGTAACATTTGTTGTGCCGTAAACCAAGGTATAGTTAACCCCGGTTTCTGAACCTGCCAGACCCACTGCAACCCCGTCTCCACCGGAACAGTACGCTCCGCCGCCTGTGACAGCGAACACCGCCGTAGTGCATCCGTTCAGTTGGGTCATCCCCTCATTGGTGTACCAATCGCAGATAAGAACATTATTGTCTGCATAACTATCGTAATTTCCCCCCGTACCAATTCCGTAAATCCTGTTTCCAGCACCGCAGGGATTATCGGCAACTCTGTACGGACCCGATGGATCTCCCCACCAATTCATCTTCGCATCCACTTCCCCTGGATTAGCCTCAGAATCATAAACATTTTGTAGACCATAGAGGGTATTCCCATAGATTTTATTATAATTAATAGTGGCAGGACCATAGCAATTTACACCAATATTGCAAGTAGTAATATCATTATGCAAAATACTATTGCCCGTTTGTGAAACAAATATTCCTTCACCTGAGCAATCAGAGATGAAGTTCCCCTCTATTAAATTGTTTGCGGTGGCTATATTCATCCCTGTACCAAAATCACTCACCACGTTAGAAAGAATCTGGTGGCTACAAGAAGAACCCTGTGTTATCCAGGTTACAGAAATTCCCGTTCCCGAAGTCCCAGAACCTGTCACTGTATTCCCTTCAACAACATGTTGGTCTACTGCAAGCAAATTGATCCCGATTTCAGGACCGGCAGAATTGCTACCACTAATCGTGTTATCACTTATGGTGTTACCCTCCCCTCCGCCATACGAATAAACACCAAATCTTGTGGCACTGATCTCGTTATGAGCAATCATCAGATGATCGCAATCTAATGCTGAAATCGCAATGTTGCAGCTGTACATGGTATTGTTGACCACATCATCTGCAAGAGCCGGGTTGTTAATATAGCTGTAACTGATTCCAATATTTCCGCTTACTCTATTATAGGAGGTGGTTACAACAGGATCAACAAGGTTATCGGTTCCCCATACTGAAACGCCCGTATACGCAGTACTGATATCGTTGCTTCCGATGGTCAGTTGCGCCCCATCCAACACGAATATGCCGAAGGTATTCTGATCGGAGGCGTTGAAGCCTTTAATTCCGGAATTGAACAATCCGGCATCGGCAATCTCCTCTTCTTTTACCTTCCGGAAATAAACTCCGGCAAAAATATCGCAACTCCTGGTTTGTCCATCAGCATCAATGGTAAAGTCTCTAATCTTCACACTGATGGGATCACCTGAAACAGGATCAGCCGGATAAGCAGCAATGACATAATCAACATAATCAGGATCATCAGCAGTCCAGGTTTCAGTCATGTAACCCGGAGCACAAATTCTTCCGCTTGCGGGGGCTTTGATGATGGATTCACCTTCTCCTGCCCCCAGCAAAGTCAGATCCTTTTGTACCAGAACCTGTTCTGTATATGTACCAGCGTCCACATAAATGATGCTTCCTGGTTCAGCCACGGAAACCGCTTTGGAAATGGTGAGCAGCGGAGCATTAGAGGTGCCCGGATTGCTGTCGTTACCTATCGCAGTACACCATTTCTCATCTCCATCCATTGTTCCGTCGTTAACATATAAAAGTTTCCCATAGACTGTTACTGTTATAACATCATTAGCGAGGCAACCAGCATTATCCGTAACGGAATAAGTTAAATGATAGGTTCCTACCGGCGCACCGTTAAAAGTGGGATTTACTACACTCGTTGAAGACAAATATGCGGCACCATCGCCGGTCCATTCATGAGAACTATAAGTGCCACTACCTCCGGAAGGATTTCCGTTCAGGGAAACGGATCCTCCAACTATCATATATGCCGGGTCAGGCAAAATAGAGGCAGAAGGCTTAGCCAGAACGGTAACACTCCTTGTCACCTGAACCGCATCATTTCCACAATTATCTTTAACATTATAATATAATGTATAGGAACCGGGAACATTTGTATCAACAGATCCTGTTGCAACAACAGAAGCAGAGATATCCCCGTCGCAATTATCCGAAGCTGTAGCTCCGGCATCGATATACGTCTCATTTTGGCATATCTCCACGGTAGATGAACCGAGGAGGGTGATGACGGGGATGGTGTTATCGATGCGGGTATTATAGGAATACTCGCTGTACAGACCGCATGCGTCGGTAACCCTGACGGTAACCACGGCTTCGCAGGTACCGGTAGTAGAAGCGGTCACGACCAGCTCTTCCGGAGCGGTACAGTTATCGTTCCGGTTGGTAGTAGCTGCGATGGCAGCAGCCTCGGCCAGGGCAACGGTTGCATAGCAATCGTCAATGGTTCCCTGGGTTGCAGTCGGGGCTTCGTTGTCGATGCGGGTGTTATAGGCATACTCGCTGTACAGACCGCATGCGTCGGTAACCCTGACGGTAACCACGGCGGCGCAGGTACCGGTAGTAGAAACGGTCACGACCAGCTCTTCCGGAGCGGTACAGTTATCATTCAGGTTGGTGGTAGCTGCGATAGCGGAAGCCTCGGCCAAAGCCACGGTGGTATAGCAAGCGTCTATGGTTCCCAGGGTTGCGGTTGGGGCTTCGTTGTCGATGCGGGTGTTATAGGCATACTCACTGTACAGACCGCATGCGTCGGTAACCCTGACGGTCACCACGGCTTCGCAGGTACCGGTAGTAGAAGCGGTCACGACCAGCTCTTCCGGAGTGGTACAGTTATCGTTCCGGTTGGTGGTAGCTGCGATGGCAGCAGCCTCGGCCAACGTCACGGTGGTATAGCAAGCGTCTATGGTTCCCTTGGTTGCGGTCGGGGCTTGGTTGTCGATGCGGGTGTAATAGGTGTATTCGCTGAAGTTGCCGCTTTCGTCAGTCACCCTGACGGTAACCACGGCTTCGCAGGTACCGGTAGTAGAAGCGGTCACGACCAGCTCTTCCGGAGCGGTACAGTTATCGTTCCGGTTGGTGGTGGCTGCGATGGCGGCAGCCTCGGCCAACGCCACAGTGGTATAGCAATTGTCTATGGTTCCCTTGTTGGCGGTCGGAACTTGCTTGTCTTCAACCGTCACCGTATAACTGCACGACGCAGTATTGCCGTTGGCATCCATGGCTGTCCATGTGACGATTGTGGTTCCTACATTGAATTCAATACCATCCAGGGATATTCCGTTGCCAGTTGTTGCACCTGCCAAAACATAGGAGACAGGTAAAGGTACCCCCATCAGCGGGATATTTTCCATAGCCTTGAGGGCACTCCTCTTTTTCTGGTTAAGGGTTACCCAAACGGGATGTGGAGATCCGGAGACAGTATTGACGTCAGCTATACCAGCATTCTTGGCATTAGTTAATGCAGTCCAGTTTTCGGGTGTGTAATGATTAGGATTATAGGTAGCATAAGCTGCTTCAAGTTCTGAAATGGCATCAGTTTTAGCCTCGGCTAAGGTCCTCCCTTGAGCAATTCCACCGCTTACCCTGTAATAGAGACTTGCGTTGTGGACCCCCGATGCTGTACTTTGAATAAACCGGAAATTATAATCCACCTCAAATTTCGTCCTGTCATGCACATTGGGAGCATCGTTTAACATCCCAACCAGCGTGAAAGAAAACACATTCCCTACCAAAGATGAAAAACGGTTGAATGGATTGCCAATCCAGGCCAAGGCCATATTTTGCGCATCAGATTGGATATTTGAATCAGATCGTTTGTTTCCGTCTCCATCATAAATATTGATTGTACTGCTTCCTGATTTTGCCTGATAAACATTGTCCGAAGTTATGACATTCATCATGGCGGTTGGCATACCTGTACCTCTAATACCATAACATCCGTCAATCAAACTATAAAAACGTTCACCAGCCAGTGTTGATGAAATCAAAACATAAACATCCCTTGTAGAGGGCTCAAAATAAGCTCTCATCCGGTTTTCTCCGCAGGATGTCAGCGACTGTTCATTAACCGTCCATTCAAATCCTTTCTTGGACCCCGGTCCAGTGTAAGTTCTGTACCCCCACGCATTGTCAAAAGTTTCAATGATGGCAAGTCGTTCCAGCTCAGCAGCAGTTAAATCCTCGGGACAAATGTCCAGAGCAGTAGCATCCCAATCTATTCCACTATGTTCGTAAGTACATGAATTGAGATCGGTCTCCTCTACTTGATTATCAACACACGAAACTGAAGGTGCATGTGCATCACGGATGGTCACCGTAAAAGAACAAAAGGAAGTATTGTCGGCAACATCAGTCACAGTCCATTGAACATTAGTTACACCTATTTCAAAAACCACCCCGGATAGCGAAGTTGTACCTGAACCTGTGGTTGCACCCGACAATACATAACCAAGAGAAACAACACTACAGTTGTCACTGTATGAAGAGGGATCAAACTCACTTCCTTTGGCTGAATAAGCACAGAAACCATCATCTGTGTTCCGAGTCTGATCGGAAACGCAAGAAACAGAGGGATCCTGATTGTCCAGAACCAACACATCAAACGTACATTCTGCCGTAAGGCCGTTGGCATCGGTAGCCACAGCCTTTACCGTGGTAGTTCCCACAGGGAAGTCATACGGGAATGTGATGGCAGATCCACCTATCGAATATACGATGCTGGAGACGGAGCAGTTGTCCGTTGCCGTTGCCGTGAATGTTCCGGTATAGTTACACTCGCCGGCATCCGTATTGTTGGTCAAACCGGTGGTCGGGCAAGTGATCACCGGGGCCTGGTTATCGATGACGACCACATCAAAGGTGCATTCATCCGTGTTCGCCGGAGTTGCTCCGTCAGATGCCACAGCCTTAACCGTTGTCGTCCCTATCGGGAAATCATACGGAAAGGTGATCTCGTTAGTGCCGATATAATACTTGATGGTATAGCTGCAATTGTCGGTTGCGGTGGCTGCAAAGCTCAGGCTTGACGTGCACTTGTCTTCATCCGTATTGTAAAAGGCCTCCACAGTCGGGCAGGTGATCTCCGGATCCTCCGAGTCAACCACAACCACTGAAAATGATTTATTACTTGTTTGCGAGCAATTGTCGGCAGCAACAACTTTCACCGTAGTGGTACCTACCGGGAAATTGTACGGATAAGAGATCGGAGTTTCATTTTCTCCGTCGACAATGAAATAGGTCAAATCCGGTGCTGAATCACAATTGTCGGTTGCAGTGGCTTCCAAAGTCAACGTCCTGTAACACTCCCCATCTGTATTGTCATAGGATGCATCCACAACAGGAAGGGTAATGCCGGGGGCAATGAAATCGCCGACATCAATCGTCTTTGATGCTGTGGTCGAACAATCATTGTCATTATCAGTAACCGTACATTGGATCGTATAGGTCCCGTCGCAGTCAGAAGGAACAGAAATCGTTACTGAACTGGTGTTCCCTACTACCGGTTCATCGTTAAACGTCCAGGAATAGCTAAAATCTCCAACTGATAGTCCCGTCACGCTAAACACGACATTTGATCCACCGCACACAGGCTCATCAGGCGTGAATTCAATGTTAAAAACCGGAACAGGATTAACAACAACGTTTACAGTATAACTTACCGTGCATCCCAGATTGTCAACAACGGTAAGAACATAATCACCTTCATCGGCTTCAGTCATAAGGCTCCTCACAGGATTCCGCTCAGTGGAGGAAAAGCCGTTCGGTCCTGTCCAATTGTAGGTCATCCCCGAGAATTCCGTTGCATCAAGCTGAAGCGTCAAACCGGCGCAAACAGGTCCGTTTGACGATGCCGAAACAAGATAACCATCTGACGGGGAAACTGCCCCATTAATAAAATTGGCATTTCCGGGAAGATCGGGAATAACTGGAAACCATGGAGATGGACCTGCATATTCGCAATTGGTCGAATATTCATGATTGAACGTGATGTTTGTAGTACTTCCATTATTATAAGTAAAAACCAGCGTTAACAGGATACCATTATCAGGAATGGAGGCCCCATCTGAAGTGTAATCATTGGCAGTAATCTTGATTCTTCCCGACGAAGGGTTGCTCTTTGAAAAATTTGCAATACCGGAAGTATTCAATACATTAACATACGTCAATACAGCAGGATCAAAATTGATCACCAGGGATACTGAACCAACCTCATTGAAACCGGTGATTGTTACAGGCACCTGAACCGTTGAGTTAATGCATCCCTTTACATCCTGAATAGTAGTATATACTGGTGGAATCGTAGCAAAAGTAACCGATCCGTTGATATAGTTTGACCCACTTTCAGTGAGTTCAAGATTATTCTTATCATAAAAAACACATCCATAACTATCGTCATCATCGAGAAAGCTGACTGCAGAAGTACCATAATCAACCCTTGTGAAATGGAGGTTAAATAGTACATCATCATCTTCCAGAGAAATATCACCCGGTTCTTCCGCAACGAACCACCCCAGATTTACCACTCCGGAGGATGCTTCAGAATAATTTACTGCCAGGTTGCATGCCAAAGTCACATCATCACCAACTGTTATGTTGGTCAACATGGCAACAGACGGATTAAAAACAAATTTGAGGTCACATGCGCGAATCTCATTGAAATCGGCAACGGTGACGGGCACAATTGCAGTGCTGTTGTATGAGGTCACTTCCCCGATAGTCAATACAGGAGCCTCCTGGGCCATTACTCTTGACAGACCAAGTACCACAAGGCAAGTTAACATTAAGGTAAACCGTTTCATAAAGAGTTATTTTAGTTTTCTTCAATCCTGCTTTATAAAATTATTCAAAGGAAAATCCGGGGTGGTACTAAAACCACCCCGGATATGTATTCCATTACTGGATGACCAGCTTCTTAATTAAGCTTACACTTGAAGAGCCTGTTCCCAGGTTAAGCTTTACAAAGTAAATCCCGGGGGTCCACATCGCAACATCCACCTTAAGGTCATGTTTCCCCTCATTGCGGACTTCATCGAGCAGAACTCCCATCTTCTTCCCAAGCATATCAAAAGCTTCAATGGTCACTTCAACCTGTTGTGGTACAGAGTAACTCAGATGGACCGTTTCGGAAGCAGGATTCGGATACATCAGCAGATCAACACCGCCGTTCAGATCTGTGAACACACTATTGGTGGCGATTACTTCCAATACGGCAGCAATGAGTTGGACATCAGGAATAACTTCCATCTTATCGTCCCCCAATTCGTTGAGAGAACTGTGAGCCAACGAGAACCGCAATTTCTCTCCCTGGGTAGCTCCGGACTTCACCTTTACCTTCAGGTTAATCAATGTCTCGTTAGAAGCCAGCTTCAAAGCTTCCTGACTGTACCAACCTATACGCAGCTGATTATTCACCAGGTTCCATGGAACCGGTACGGTTTGGTCATTTCCGAGGAAGACTCCGAGGACTTCCACCCGGTCGACCGGATATTCCATGATAAGGGAAATTGCCCCCACAGTCATGGCCGATTGTGCAGTCAAAGGCACACTAAACACTCCATCGGGAGTTACCCCCATGGTTGAACCATCAAGAAGGGTGACTGAGCCTGAATTTCCGGACTTCAGGGCATTGATCTGATCCGTGGCACTCAGGTTAAAATCACCCGTAATCAATCCATAAAAATCCTGTAAAACAGCTGTAGTTCCCACAGTAATAACCGGATACGAAGGATCAGAGATTACCTTATTAATTGTAGTCTCACCAGCTTTCCAGAAAGACCAGAGTTCAACAGGAGCATTCCAGGCAGGATTCCCATCGTTAAGGAAATATTGATTGATCCTTCCCGGATCCCCTGATGTAATCCTGTTAATCGGGGCTAAAACATCTCCTGCTTTAAATCTGACCTTTTCGATGGCATACTGCGGTCCAACCTGCCAGGCATTCAGCATTCCGGCATCAATCGCGTTGATTGCTCCTCCGGTTGGATAGTCATAGGATGAAACCACCGTATAATCTCCCGGTAACACAGCTGAGAAAGCATAATTGCCGTCAGCATCGGTAACTGTTTCGTGAACCGTAATCCCTGATTGCTGGAGTTTCACAGTCACTCCGGCCAGTGGCGTGAGTTTACTGTGGAGATATTTGTAAGTACCTGAGACAGACCCTCCGCCCAACACGTTGACGGTCCGCACTTTCGTGGCTGTGTTGCCGGCATTGTCGGTGACACTGTATGTGATGAAATAGACACCCTCGACACTGGTATCCACCGATCCGCTGACAATAATTTCAGCAGTGAGGTCTCCATCCACGTTGTCCCAGGCGGTAGCTCCGGCATCCGTATAGGTAGCTCCTACATTCACCGTTGCAGGATTATCGCCCAGGATAGTGATTACGGGTGGTTCGATATCCTTCACCTCCACCAGGAAGGTGCAGGTTCTGAGATTGCCAGCAGCATCCGAAGCCCAGTAGTTGACAGTGGTTGTGCCCACGGGGAAGAAGTTTTCTCCAGGCAGGTCATTCCCAGAAGTCATTGGGGTGGAGCAGTTCTCGCCAAAAACCGGCGGGATGAAATCCACTCCCGGAACGAGTACCGCACCGTCCAGACCGGGATCATTGTCAACTGACAGGTTATCCGGACAGGCCGTCACATAATAGGGTGCTGTCATATCTTCAACAGTGATCGTCAGATCCTGGAAAGTAGTCTGTTCACCGTCTGTCACGGTATAACGAATCACATGGGTGCCGATTTCGAAGAATCCGCTGTGGTTAGATCCTGTCAGGTAAAGAGAGGAATAAGGACTTTCCGGATCAACACCCGGAGCAGGTACGTAACTATAGTGCTGTCCGGTGATCACCGGGTTGGTGACACAGTTATCCGTAGCTGTTGGAGCATTCCACAGAGCATAGTACTGGCATGACGTACCGGCGGCATCATTAATATTCGCCGGGAAGGTGGCAAATACAGGATCTTCAGTGTCGGTCACAGTTACCGTAAATGTACAGCTGACCGTCATACATTCATTCTCAGCCACAACTTCAACTGTTGTTTTTCCAACGGGGAAGAGATGGCCAGAAGTAATTGGAGTTGTTCCTATCCAATATGTAATTTCGGGAGTAGGTGTTCCGGAAGCAATCGCTTCAAACTCTACGGAAGCGCCACAAACACCAGGATCATTTTCAACTGCGATATCTGTGCATTCCAAGGTAAGTTCGGATTCTACCGTCAGCACCGCCTGAACTTCGCTGAACAGGGTCTTGGTATCCCAATCGCCGTAGTATACCGTTCCCGTGAATGTGAGCGTCTGCGTAAGTCCGGTGTGGTTCTCAGGAGTGATCGTCTGA
>Ga0209606_1003141_pt1 | contig 17019 bp, 14 predicted proteins | sample AD_UKC057_MetaG_FD_184412 | JGI IMG/M metagenome (GOLD analysis project Ga0209606, IMG submission 184412) | Active sludge microbial communities of municipal wastewater-treating anaerobic digesters from USA - AD_UKC057_MetaG (SPAdes) (version 2) | ecosystem: Engineered > Bioreactor > Anaerobic >...
CCCATCCCCAGGCCGGAAGTAGTAGGTGCGCCAATAGCGCACTTTCCCAAACAGCGTCCCCACCTGCCGCGCGATCGGGCCTTGGCGCTGATACCCCGGCTCGGGCTGAGGGTGAGCCGTCTGGAACCTGCGCCTCCCGCTGGCAGAGGAACAACTGGATGAACAGGCGCCCCAACGCCAGCACCTGGGGCACCAACTGGGTCTCGAACTCGTAGAACGCACGCGATCAACGCCGCTACCGCCTGGGTAATACCGGCCTGGACCTCTACCCCTGTGGGCGCGGTGGCGGTGGCCGCGTCTACGTCAATTTGATCGGGGGATTGGAATTCTGTTTCCATTGTGAGCCTCCTGGGTGTGCTGTGGAGACCCACTATGTCACATTTCTCCCATTATGTCAAGGGCTAAAGATAAGCGTGATTACACCCTAATGAAAATGAAGGCCTGAGAGCAGCCTGAAGGCTGCGTTACCTTTGCTGATCTGTGAAATCTGCGGCCATCCGTGAGCCATTTTCCGAGGAGATATTGGACGCCGATTCACGCTGATAATGAAAATGAAGGCCTGAGAACAGCCTGAAGGCTGCGTTACCTTTGCTGATCCGTGAAATCTGCGGCCATCTGTGAGCCATTTTCCGAGGAGATATTGGACGCCGATTCACGCTGATTCACGCTGATAATGAAAATGAAGACCCGAGAGCAGCCTGAAGGCTGCGTTACCTTTGCTGATTCGTGAAATTCGTGCCCATTCGGGGCCATTTTCGAAGGAGCTAACCCATGCGCGAAACCCTTTACGGTCGTCAGGCAGTCCGCGAGAGCCTCCGCGCGCAGCGGCGGACCCCTTTCCGGTTGTTGCTGGCCGATGGCGCCGTCAGCGCCCCCATCCTGGATGACATCACAGGGATAGCAGAGGCGCGCCGTATCCCCGTCGCCCGCCTCTCGCGCAATGAGATGGAAGCCTTCGCCGGCACGGCGGACCATCAAGGCGTGGCGCTGGAAACATCCGGCTACCCCTATGCCGAAGTGGACGACATGCTCAAACTGGCGGCCACACGGGGGGAAGCGCCGCTGATTCTGCTGCTGGATCTGATCCAGGACGTGCACAACCTGGGCAGCCTGTTGCGCACCGCCGAAGCGGCCGGCGCGCACGGCATCATTCTCCAGAGCCGCCGCGCGGCGGGCATCACTCCCGCCGCCGTCAACACCTCTTCTGGCGCGGTAGAACACCTGCTGGTAGCGCAAGTCGCCAACCTCTCGCAGGAGATGGAAGCCCTCAAGGCGCAGCGCCTGTGGATTGTGGGCCTGGAGGATGTGTACGGCGCGCAATCCTACACCACGGTGGATTTCACCGTTCCGCTGGGGCTGGTGATCGGCAGTGAGGGGGAGGGGCTGCGCCGTCTGGTGCGGGAGCGCTGCGACATGCTGGCGTTGCTGCCGATGCGGGGCGCCATCAACTCGCTGAATGCGGCGGTCGCCGGTTCAATTGCGCTGTACGAGGTGCTGCGACAGCGCGGCTTTACCTGAGATGCGGCAGGGATGCCCTCCCTGGCCGGACACAAGTCGCCATGCGCTTGCGCGTGGTTCGGGGAGCCCGCAGCAGTGGGCTTGACGTAACAGACCCGGCGCCCTTGCCGGGGTAAGGCGATTTTACTTCAACGCGGCGCCGGCGTGTCCTCACGGGGCGGGCTAATCCAAAAAGACCTCGATGCGCTCGCGGTCCTTTTCATCTACCATGTCTATCAACACACCGGGTTCACCCTGAGCGAGAAACGTCGCCAACAATTCAGGGTCCAGTCCCTCCAACTCCGAGCCGAAGCGTGAGCCGAGCTTCAAGCCCGCCCGCACCATCGTCGCCGGCAACGTCACATTCACCCGCACTTTCTGCGTCGTCAGGTCCGTGATGCGAATGTGCAGCCAGCTGGCCTTTGGCGCCGTAGAAGCCGTCGCCGCCGCTGGCGTTTCCAGAGCTTCCAGCAGCTTAGCGGCTTCCTGCGGCGTGATTTTCCCCTCTTGCAACAGCCGCAGAACGGCCAGACGTTCCTCACTCGAAGTTGCCACGACATCCCTTCTTTCTCAAACGACCCCTCTTACCCGCGCGGCGCTGCGTCACGCCAGGGCGTGGTACATTTGCGTCAAGAGCCGATGCTGCACGAAGCCCAACCCTTGAAGCACGGAGACCCATACCGTGTCCGAGTTCACAAATGTGATGATGGGCCAATGGCGCTGCCGCGGCACACTCGCCAGCGCCCTGGCCACAGCCTCGCGCGCTCCCACCTCATCTTGAGGGGGAAACACCCACACATCCCACACATGAAAGCGCCGCTTGAGGTCTGACTGCACGCTCACTGCCAGTCGCGGCTCAAGAGACGCCTGGATCCAGGCGCTCTCCCGCTCATGGCTGAGCCACAGTTCCAGTTTGCGCTCGAAGCTGCCAAAAAGATACAGCTCTGGCCGCACTTCCAACACCTGTGCCTGCAGCCGTGGCAGAGTCTTTTCGACCAGGCCCGCCCACAGCAGCCGATCTTCGGGACGTGAACGCCGCCAGATAGAGCGCGGCGCGGCATAGTCGGGCCAGGGCAGATCGCCGGGCCGCAGCAGATGGGCCACTTCTCCCACCGGTTGAAATCCCAAATGGGTGTAGAGCGTGCGGGCCACAGCATTATCCGAACGCACTTCCAGCCCCAACCAGCGCGCCCCCTCAGTGCGGGCAGCTTGCTCCGCGGCTTCCATCAGCGCACGCGCAATGCCGCGACCACGATAATCAGGATGGACGACGACATTGCCAATGATCCGCCCCCCGCTCCAGCCGGGCGCGGCCTGCCGCAACGAGAGATTGCCCACCACCCGGCCCCGCTCCTCCCAGACGAAGCCCTCCAGATTCAGGGTCCCGCCCCAGAGAAGCTGCGACCAGCCGCCATAGGAGGCCTGGCGGCGCAGTCGCTCCAACATTTTCAGCCCCAGCGGGTCCAGCTCTTCCCGAAAGCCCACTTCGATCAGCTGGACCACCTCCGGCAAATCGCGTCGGGGGTCAAGAGGACGCAAGCCGGTCACAGCCACGCGCTGTGTCGCCGAAGCAGAAGCCGTCGTCATCCGGCGCGCCGTTGTTTCAGCTGACGAATGGCTTCCGTCACATCAATCTGCCCGGCAGCCAACGCCTCCAGCACCGCCTGGCGCTCAGCCGGCTCCTCGGGGGCGGAGGATTTCACCTCGTATCCCAGCGCGTGGATCACGTCGTTCAGACGGCTGCGCACGGTCGGGTATGAGAGGCCCAGCTCTTCCTGAAGGCGCGTCAACTTGCCTTCGCAGCGCAAGAAATCCTCGACAAAGGCCCATTGCTCTGGCGTGAGACGCGACAGGCGTTGCAATCCAAACTCGCCCTGGATCACCGTGTTGCATTGATGACAGGTCAGGCGCTCAACAAACAGCTCTCCCCCACAGACGGGACATTTCACCGGCAAGGGATACACTGGGACCCTCCTCGGAAAACAGGCGAATCAGCGAACCTCAAAATCACTTGCGTGGCGAAGGTGGCGCAAACTTCAGTTTGCCCGCGAGCCGCCCCGGCATGACTTCCAGGTCTGCTACGTCCCCAACAACGCGCTTCAGCGCGGTTTACCTGTGCCAGGCCAGGGGGATGCCATCCCCCGCCTTTTATTTCCATCCACGCACGTCCCGGGCGCTCCGATGCGCGCCGCGCGCCGCGCGTCAGGCGTCATGATAATCCAAATATGACCGTGGTCAAACCGAAGAAGGTTCACTAACCAGGGCGCAGTCCCCGTCTCCGAGCACGTCCCTCAACGATGGCGCAGCACCAGTGGCAGGTAGATTTCCTGCCAGACCAGGAAGATGCCGGTCGCCAGGTTGTTACTCTCGTCCAGTTCGGGAATCGCGTCCAACGGGTCGGCGCGGACGAAGAAGAGCCCGCCGGTAAACGTCAACGGCACGATGGCGCTTGCCCCCGGCGCAAGAGCAGCGATGGTCTGGCTGGATTGCACCGCCCCCGTCAGACTGCCGCCGTGCACCTCCACCAGGACGCCCGTGGCCGTAAGATACCCCCGGTTGTGGACGGTCACCCTGCCGTCGTCCGCGATGTCCGCTGCCGTCAACGTGAGGTCAGGCCACCAATGGAACGGCACGTCCAGCTCATTGTTGGCCTCGTCGGCCTCTAACACCGCGTCGCCAGCGTCAATCCGCAGCCAGAGCTCGCCCGTGCTGCCAGCCAGCGGCGTCAGATCCGTCACCACCCACGTGGCCGTGACGAGTCCACCCGGCTCCACGCCGACAGTCCATGGCCGCACCGCGACGCGCGTCCCGGTCAACGGATCGTCAAGCCGTAGGGCGAGCGTGAATGGCGTCGTCACGGCGATGACGCCGGCGTTGCCGACCCGCACCGTCACGGTGAGCGCCGTGCTGCTGAACTCCGGCTCGGCAAGCTCCGGCCAGAGGTCGGGCAGGCTGGTGGTGAGCGTGAAGGCGTTGTTCGTCTCATCGGTCTCGGTGACCAGGGCGGCCGGATCGGCCACCGCGCTGAGCGCGTGCATCCCCGGCGTGAGCGGCAACGTCCAGCTCAGCGTGACCGGGACCGTGTATCCCCCCGCCGGGCTGAGCGCGAGCGGCCGCGTGGCGATGGCCGTCGCGCTGTCGTAGAAGGCAACCTGCGGCGCGGGCGGGACCCGGTCGCCGGCATTGCGCAAGACGGCAGTGAGCGTCACCGCCTGACCCGGCGCGGGATTGGCCGGCGCCGCCTGGAGCGACTCCAGCGCCCAATCGTAGCCGACCGGGTGCTCCAGGAAGACCAGGTCGCTCTGGCCCGGCTGCGGCAGGCCGGTGACTGTGATGGTCAGCGTCGGCGACATCGTCACCGTCTTGGTGACCAGGGAGATCGCCGTCTGTTGGTAGGCCAGGTAGAGATTGCCGTCGTCCCCAAAGGCCGGACTGTGCGCCGCCTCCACGGCCAGGTCGTTCAAGAGCGGGCGCGCCGCGCTCCAGCGGCCGTCGGTACCGTCGTAGAGGCTGTACGTGAGGTCGCTGTCTGTGCCGTTGATCGCCTGCCAGCTCAGCGCGAGATTGCCGTCGGCAGCGCGGCTGAGCCGGAAACCGAGCAGCCCGCCTTCCGTGGCAGCAGGCAGCACCACCTGCGCCTGCGTCGGATCCCACGAGCCGCGCAGTTCCACCAGTTACCCGCCGCGCAGCCAGAGCAGATGCCGGACGCCGGCCGGATCGTAAGCGACTGCCGGCGTGGTATCGGCCACCGTATCGCTGGTCACCTGCGTCGGCACGCTCCAGGTCACGCCGTTGAAAGTACTGTAAAAGAGCTCGCTGTCGGTCGTGGTGCTCAGCAAGCCGTCCATGTCGCGGACGTAGACCAGCGTGCCGAGTGCGGCGGAGTTGAGCGCGACGTCCACGTCCAGCACGTCGTAGAGGCCGGCGAGCGCCGGGGCCGGTGCGTTCCAGGCCGTCCCATTCCAGAGCGCATAGGTCAGCGTCAGCGGGTGCGCCGGCGTGCCGAGGATGTCAGTCCCGTCATTCGTCTGCCAGAGCGCGAGCGCTGCGCCGCCGTTGCCGACGGCCAGCCGGGGCGCGTGATCCATCAGGCTGTTGGTCGTCAACGTGACCGGCGCGCTCCAGGCCGAGCCGTTCCAGACACTGCCGGCGATCTCCAGGCTCTGCGCAAAGGTGATGCTGAGCGTCGGCGTGATCCCGGTCGGGAGTGTGGAGCGTTCCCAGAGCAGCAGGCCGCGGTTGCCGACATACGCTAACGTCGGCGCGAAATCCGGCTGCGCGTCGTTGGTCAGGCGCGTCGGTGCGAGCCAGCCACCGTTATAGCGCAGCGCGTAGAGTTCGGTGCCGCGGCCGTGCGGTTTAGCCAGATCGTCCTGCACGTAGGCCAGGAGCCGCTCCGTGCCGGTGAGCGCGAGCGCCGGTTCCGGCCGGGGGTAGATGTTGGTGACCAGTGTCGTCGTCGCCGTGGTCGTCGCGCGCAGCAGCGCGGCGGGATGCAACACAGGCCGCGCGTAAGCGGCGCCGGCGTAGTCGCGGGGGATCAGATGCCAGGCGGAGAGGGCCAGCGTGGAAGTAATGCCGGTCCCGGATTCGTCACCGGTGGCCTTTTCCACACAGGCGCCGGGCGGATAGGCGCAGTTGATCGCGCGCTCGTAGGCGGCTTCAAAGTGCCAGGCTGTGAATGTCGCGCCGTAATCCAGGTCTATGCCGACGTCCTTGAGATAGGAAGGGGCGGCCGGCGCCTGCACGGTGACGTAGGGCGTCCCGCCGCCGTAAACTTCAGCGCTGAGGTCCTCGCATACCTCAGTCGCCAGCGTGACGCGGGTCGCCAGGCGCGCCTGCCCTGTCCCCTCCACAAATTTGAGCTCGCCGGTCTGTTCCTCAAAGACCGTCTGGACGTTGACCCCCGGCCCGAATGCGCCGCTGATTTTGGCGATCCCGTTGACCCAGCGGATGATGCGCCCGATAACCGGCCAGGATTCGGCGGCGCGCAGGCCCGGCACGAGCTCTGCCAGCCCCATCTCCTTCTTGTATTCGGCCGAAACGTCCAGGTTCAGCCGGGCGTGCGTCAGATCCAGGCTCTCGCCGCACTTGAATTTCACATCCCCTTGGCCGGAGAGTAGCCCCCTGGCGGTGAGCGCGCCAAATTCCATGCCGGTCTGTCCGGAAAGACCAACCTGGCCGGAGCCATTGGAGCGTCCCAACGCCGCAGCCTCCGCCTGCGTCTCGCGGATTCCGATGGGCTGCCCACCCAGGAAAGGCACCCAACCCGGCGGCGTCCAATCGGCCTCAAAGGGCGGCTCCGGATATTTAAAATCGTAGACATACTCCACAACCGGCGATTTCAGCGTTGTTTCAAAGCTGGCGTCGGAGCCGGGGATATTTTGGATGACCCACTGTACCCAGCCGGGGAAAGGAAAGACGATGGGTTGCAGCGCTGTTTCCAGCGAGGTGATTTCCACCCCGCCCAGCGACAGCGCAGCCCACAGGCGCAAAACGTTCGGCCCGGGGCAACCCAACGCGGGCTGGAAATCGCCGCCCATGTCGTAGGTGTGCTGCGCCCCCCAGGACTGGCCGGTCTCTTTCACCTGCACGCCGTTGACGTTGAAGTAGACGGCGCCGTAAGGGGCATTCCCGGTCCCCGGCAACAGGCCATTCCAATCCACAAAAACCTTGATCGGATTGGCAACGGCTTCGTTCTGCAGGTAGTAATGGCCATTGTCCAGCGGAAATTCCGGTCGGACCCCCAGGACGCGCGGACGGACATCCAGCGCCAACGTAGCCGAGCGATCGTTGTTGGTCTCGGAGAGCTCCACGACCGCCGCGCCAGAGTCGGCCTGCGTGTTGAGCTGCACCGTGTTGACGCCGCGCCCGGCGGCGAGAATGGCCGTGAGCTCCCATTCCACATGGAACGTCTGCGCGGCGCCCGGTAGCAAGGTACCCACGCTGAAGTTCTGGCTCCAGCCGCCGTTATCGCTCACACGCAGCAGGCTGGCCGCCGCCTGCCCGGAGCCGACGTTTTGCACGCGCACGTCCACCGGCAGGTAGTAGCGCCCGCTCCGATAGGTGACGGCCGACGTCTGGAGGATGAACGGCGTGACCACCAGATCGGGCCGGGCGCAATCGGCGCTGAACAACGGGCGGGGATCGCTGTTATCGGCATTGAGTTCATACGCCGTGTTGCCCAAGCCGTCGCCGTCGGGGTCGGCGCCGACGTAATCGCTCCAACAGTTGCCGCCCAGGTACGCCCCGCCAATAATATTGCTGCCGGGCGTCTTGGCGACGGCCCAGGTGTTGACGCACGCTTCGGTCGTGCAGGGAGCCGAGATCCAGAAATTGGCGACGCCCGTTCCCGACCGCCGCGCGAAGATGTTGTTGTACACCCGGTTATTGGCGGGATGTTCGCCGTCATTCGTCCCCTGGTTATACGGATCATACGCCCCTAATTGGACGTTGCGACGATTGTCAATAAAAATGTTGCCGCGAATGAGGTTGTCGGAGGCGAAGCCCAGGCCGATGCCCACACCCTCGCCGGGCTGGGTGTGGTAGAAATTCTGGAGCGTATTGCTGAACACTTCGTTGTGGGTGGAGTAGATCGCGCCGTAGGAACCGCCAAAGCCGATCCCAATCCCCACGACCGGGTAACTCGCGCCGTTCTGGGTGTAGCGCAGCCGGTTGCGCACGATCTGATTATACGAGGCGTTTTCCATCTGGATCCCGTAGTTGTCGGGATAGGTGACGGCGATGGTGTTGTCCTCCACCATCAGGTGATCCACTTCACGCAGGGTCAGCTGGCGTTGCAGCGTGTTGCCGCTGACCCGACGAGTGCCCAAAGTTCCGGTGAAAAAGTCGCGCAGCTCCAGGAAGGGGACGTTGAGGTTGTTGGCGATGGTCAGCGTGCCCTGCCGGAGGTTGGCTACCGTCAGCCCCCAGCTGTTGAGCGTTTCTGTGAAAACGTTGTTGGCGATCAGATAATCGCCATCCAGCTGGGGCGTGCTGGACGTAGGGGCGATCTCAACACCGGTCAACGTGTTACCGGTCAGGTGCACGCCGGCCGTTGAGGAATTCAGGGTGATGGCCACCTGGTAGCCGGGCAGGACGTTATCGGCGAACTCCAACGTCTGGCCCGCCGGGACGTCCGTCTGGATGTAGACAGAGCCATCGCTGCGGCCGGTATTGCGCGCAAAGGTGGTCATCTGTCCGCCGAGGAGGGCGGTGTTGTAGAGCGTGCTATCCTGAATTGCCAGCACACTGGTCGTCTCTAAGCCGTACACCACCAGATCGCTGAGCGTCGCGCCGTTCGCTGTCAGACGGGCGTTATGGCTCAGGTAAAGCCCTCCCGAGCCAGGGAACGTCGCGTCGGGTGGACCCTGCACCGTCGTGCCGGGCGCGATGGTAAGCCGGACGCCTTCCGCCAGCGTCAGCGTGGGGCTGATGGCCCAGCGATCGCCGGCCCAGGTGACATCACGGGTGAGCAGGCCACTCACCTCGCCGGCGACCACGTCAAATGGCGTGCTGTTACAGGTCCAGCGTTGACCGTCGGCATCCACGACGCCGCGGTACGTATACCGCTGCCCTTTGACCAGGCCGGTGTCAGTCTTGAACGCCGCCGTGTTATTGCCAGAGGTCGCAGTGAAAATGGGAATATCATTGCGGTAAATTGTGACGGCTCCCTGATACAGGATTGACAGGTCCACTTCAGTGTTGCCGACGTAAACGAGGCCGATGTCACACGCAGCTGTTGTCACCGGCAGCGGCGCAGCGGCCACCGGCGTCAGCAACATCGCCCATCCCAGATTGCCGAGCACAACCAGGAGCGTCAGCCCATGCAGCCCATAACGGATGTTCATGTCCCCTCCTTCGAAAATGGCCCCGAATGAACACGAATTTCACGAATAAGATTAGAAATTCCTTGCCCCGGGGCTGCTACGCCCTCAAACAACGCGCTTCAGCGCGGTTGGCTCGTGTCAGGTTGGGGATCCCATCCCCAGCCAAACCGATGAGCCATTACAGCCTCTACTCACACTTCACGGTTCACATTTTCATTTGCAGTCGCGTGCCGCAGGAACACGTCAACTTTTTCGCAAATAGAAAGCTGAGAGCTACCGCAGCCTCATGTCTTCCCTTGTTGCGCTAACCTGAATTGCGTGATGACGTCTTGCCCATCATAGAACAGGGGAGACAACTCGTGCTTTCTGTGTCCCAATTCGTTTTCGTCCGCATCAGCCGTATAGATGCCCGAGTAAGTCAGGACATAAAACTTGACTCTGCCGACGCCAGGCAATGGGAAAGACCAGGTAAGCGTCATTTTTTGGTAATAAGCCCCCGCCGCCGCTACAAAAGATTGACTGGCCTGGGCGACGGTCGGATGTTGCCCGCCGCCTATCAGCCCTCCACCGCTGCTGAAATACAGGCTCGTTGTGCCATCGGCGAGCGAGAGCAAAGTCACGACCGCTTCAGGATACCCCGTCTCCATCAAGACACCCCAGACGTGGGGCATTTCCGGCGTCGGCTCAATGCCGGCGTCGCCGGGACGCAGACTCAGGATTTGTCGGCGCAGGTTGTGATATACCTCAGTCGGCTCGATAGCCTTTTGATTTTTCTGAAAAAGTTTGGAGAACATAAAATTATGTCTTTCTGCATCGTGTGAAGGGCGCCTTCCATAGCTCCACATCCAGCGCTTGTAAACGACCTTCGGAGGAGGCGGCACCAGGGCATTTGTCCTCATCCAGAGAAATGACCACTGCCGGGGGGATCAGTTATGAAGTGAGGGTGATCCCGATTGCTTTAACTATTATATGATATGGTCCCGGCGATGTCAACACAAACCCGCATTCAAACGCCTTGGGTGGCAGAGCTGCTTGACCTCAGGCCGGCCAGTTGCCCGCCTGCGCCTCTTCTGACGCCTCATTGGGGGAGCTAGCGTTGGCAAACGTGATGCCAACACGCATCGGGACGAAATCGGCCCACAAAAACATGATCTGGGCCATTGCTGGCCCAGATCATGTGCAGTTGCAGAGGCAATCCTGTCAGATTAAGGCACGTCCTCCAGGGTATCAGCCGATTGATTCATCCGGTCTAGCTCATTCAGCCTGTCCTCAAGTTCATCTCCGCCGGCCACACTTTCCTCGGAGACGCCTCCCTCCGAAGGCAGCTGGGTAGCGGGTGATGAGGAAAGCGCTGTGGACGTCGCCGGTGGCTCCATGCCATTTCGCACTTTCCCGTCACGCCCACACGCTGCGCTGCCGAACAAGATCAACAATCCCAGCATCCCCAAAATGATGAGCCTCTGGTTCCATTTGAACATGGCGAGTGGCCTCCTAACTCTTGTGCGCCTGGCGCCAGGTGCGGAGGGCAAGGCGAAAGTCAAGAGTGGCCTGGGTAAGGACCAGATGGGTCTGACGCAAATCGCTGGCGGCCTTGAGGATGGTTCGGCGTGCCTCGGCTGTAGCGATGACATGGCCAGCCTCGTCAAACCCGGCATGAGCACTCAACACCTCTACCGCGCGGCCATGGGTCTCTTCGGCGCTGGCAATCTGGCCGCGGAACGTGGCCAGCGCTTCCTCCAGGGCGCTCGCGTCCTGCCCCCCCTCTTTCAAGTGGGTGATCCATTCCCCGGCGTCTTCAACAATCGCCTGCGCATATTCGATGCGGTTGCCCTGATTATCAGCCGCGAGCATCAGGCGGTCATACAACGGCTCCCACCTTTCCCCGTCCGGCATGGCTCGGGCCGGCGTTCCGAATTCAGCCGTCGCCGCCGCCTTTACCGGCAAACTGGAACTCACCAGCAGCACCAGAGCGAGAACCGCAGCCACAATCCCTTGCCACTTTCTAGATATCAACTCTTTCCCTTTCATGTCTTCCTCCTTAATTTAGATAACAGGCACGGATCAGTCTTTCCGTATGCTGATAGTCTAAGAGAAAACGGGCCATGGCGGTAGTGCGCCGGGTCACAGATTGAGATGACCGGGATCACGACATCCCATGACTGCAGTCACGGCCACAGACGTCAGTGGTGTGATATAATTTAAAATCATGGACAAGTCACAGCTGGAGCCAGACCTGATACAGGTTTTTCGCCTATACATCGCCTTTCGTCTGATCCTGGTAGGGCTTACCTCTCTGGTTGCCTTGGTGCGCCCCCGCGTGCAGGTAGAACCGGGGACTTTCTTTTCGCTGGTGGAATTGACCCTCCTCCTCATCTACCTTTCCATCCCCTGGTTTCACAACAAACTGGGCCGGTGGTTTCTGCCCCTCGCGCTAGCGGCGGCCACCCTCGGGCCCATCGTCGAAGTGACGCTCGGCTTGCAGCGCCCCTTGCTGGCACGCACGACCGGGACTGCGCCGGCAGCCGACGTCTGGCAAGTGACCGTCCTGCTCACTATTCCCTTATTCCTGGTAGCGTGGCAGTACAGTTTTGACGCTGTGGTAGGCTTCACCGCCGGCGTCGCTATCCTGGAATTTTCGTTTAACGTGGCCAGAGCGCTGCTCTTTGGCCAGGACGCCCTGCTTCGCTCTCTGGGCGCGATCCTTCTGCGCAGCGCGATTTTCCTGTTAGAGGGAGCCGTCGTGACCCGGCTGATGGCCGGTCAACGGCAGCAACGCCAGGTCCTGCAAGACGCCAACCGTCAACTGGCGCGCTATGCGAGTACCATGGAACAGCTCGCCGCCAGCCGCGAGCGGAATCGCCTGGCCCGCGAGCTGCACGACACGCTAGCCCATACCCTCAGCGCCCTGGCCGTGCAACTGGAAGGGGCCAGCACACTTCTGGACACCGAGCCAGAAACTGCCCGTACCATGATCCAGCAATCCACTGGCATCGCCCGGAACGGTTTGACAGAAGTCAGGCGCGCTATTCAGGCCTTGCGCGCCACGCCCCTGGAGCATTTAGGCCTGGCGCTGGCCCTGAGAGGCGCAGCCGAAGCCACTGCCGAACAGACCGGCGCCGAGCTGTCGCTGGACCTCGACACCAGCCTGCTGCTCAGCCCCGAGGTCGAACAGACGATCTTTCGCATCGCCGAAGAAGCCCTCAACAACATTGCCCGCCATGCTTCCGCTTCTCGAATTGAAGTCCGGCTCTCCAGAGACACAGCCGGCGCAGTCACCCTTAGCATCGGCGATAACGGGCGCGGATTTGATCCCTCGACGGCCCGCGCCGGTCATTTTGGGCTCAGGGGTATTCAGGAACGGGTGGCCGGCTTGGGCGGGACGCTGGTCCTCACCAGCCAGCCTGGCAGTGGGACAAATATCCTTGTGAAATTCCGAGGTGACGCATGACCATCCGGGTAGTCATCGTTGACGATCAATTTGTGGTGTGTGAGGGCTTGCGGGGAATTCTCAGTCACGTCCCCGACATTCGGATCGTGGGAGAAGCTTACAACGGCGCTCAGGCGCTGGAAGTGGTGGAGACGCTGCGGCCTGATGTCGTGTTGATGGACCTGAAAATGCCGCTCATGAATGGGATTCAGGCGACCCGCGCGATCCACGAACGCTGGCCCGAAATTCGGGTGCTGGTACTGACCACCTACGACGCCGATGAATGGGTCTTCGATGCCATCCGGGCCGGCGCGTCAGGCTACCTGCTAAAAGACACGCCCCGGGCTGAAATGATCACCGCCATCCAGGACACCGCCGCCGGAAAAACGGTCGTTGATTCGGACGTCGCGGGCAAGTTATTTGCGCACATCAGCCAGACCGGGTCCCGTCCCGCAGCCGAAATCAGCGCCGACTTGAGTGCGCGCGAGATGGATGTTTTGAAGCTGCTGGCTCGCGGCCTGACCAATGCGGACATTGCCGCGCGCCTGTATCTGTCCGAGGGGACGGTCCGCAACTACGTGAGCTCGATCCTGACCAAACTCAACGTCACCGACCGCACCCAGGCGGCCCTGTTAGCCCTGCAGCATGGTCTGGTCGCCGACGATTAATGGCAGCTCTCAGCGCTCGGCCGGTTTACCCGGCCGGGTTTGGGACATGGGCGGGGCAATCCGTGGGATGGATGGTGGAAGGCCTGGCCGTGGTCGGCGAATGGGGAATCCCAGGGCTTTCTTCAGCCTCTACCGTTCTTGCTGCCGCTTCAAGCGCTTGAGGCGGAAGGTCTCCTAGCGCTCGCGCTCTTCCAGGGCTTCCTCGATGCAGGTCACAGCGGCCTCATAGCGGGGGATGAGCACGTGCTGCAGGGCGTTCACCCGCCGTCGCGTCTTTTGCAGCTCGCGGGCCAGCGCGGCCACATCGTCCGTCACCATGATGATGCCCACCGTAGCGTCGGCCAGGGCCGCGTCGAGCGCGGCGTGAAGCTCCTCCGCCGTGGTGAACAATGCAGCCCGGCACCCCCACGAGCGCGAAGCCCACACGGCATCCTGATGGCCGATGACTTGCAAACGCATGGCGCTGCTAGCGGTTGAGGATCATAAAGGCGATGATGAGGCCGTAAATGGCCAAGGTCGTCGCTTCTGGCGACAGCGCGAATTTCGTCCGGCGTAATCTGCGCGTGCTCGGTCAATGTGTAGTTGATGATCTCTTCTTCTGAAAGGTGATCATACAGGCTGCAGTGGCACAACCCGGCGGTGCGAAAAATTATACCCGCGAGCGTGAAGAAGTCAACACATTCTACACCGGGGGCCTTAGAGATTCGGGATCAGGATGGCAAATCCGATGAGGATGGCGCCGACAAGAAACAGCAGCACGGACGCGGAATATGCCTGCAGCGTATCGGCAATCCGCCGTTGACTGCGTTTGAGGGCATTCATGTCGCCCGCCGATTGGCTGTAGAGGACGCCGAAGTCAGCGCGCATCTTGTAGCCCCCCATGACGCTCAGAACACCCAGCACGATCACGGCGCTACCCGCGAAGAAAAATCCGTTGCTAAACTGGGTGGCGGATTGCCACTGCGCAAGCCAGCCGATGCCAGCGACGATCGCACCAATGGCGCACGCGGCAGCCAATGTGAGCAGCAAAAGTTTGAGGATTCGGGGCATGATTTTCTCCAGCAATAGAGATCAGTGAGCCGTGAGAAGAAAGCCGTAGCCGTCTCTACTCATGACTCACATTCCCTTCAAGCGAAAGTTAGTGCAGACGGAATGAAACGTGAAGGGAACTGTCCGCGGGCGGTTCCTCGCCGGCCGGGATGAAGATACGTCGGCTTCCTGTTAAGGGGGTCAGTTCGTACCAAAAGTCGCCCAGAAACCCCTGCGCATCCACATGGAAGAGCTGCTGGCCGACTTCCGGCTTCCCGTCAGTGCATTTCCATTCGTAGACGGTGGCCCGTCCCGTCACCGCAGCCGGGATGCCCTCTGCGGTGGGATTCGTGGCACAGAAGCTTTCCATTTCCGAGGTCGGCGTCTGGGACGTGTCGGCCTTCTCCAGGCAGGGGAGGTTGGCCCCAAAGTGACAGGCCCACACCTGACCGTCCATGCACCGCCAAACTGCGGACTTCTGAAATTCCGCCGGCGCATCGGCTGAGATCACCCCTTGCTGGATCAGGCCCTGAATAACGGAATCTGGCATCTCAGGGCCGTTGTAGCGCGCATCAGGAGCGTCAACAGTTCCCACCGCCGCGCAATAGGCAAAGGGATCCGCATAGAGCGTTTGTTCCGTAGCTGGTTGCGTCGGGGTATTCTGCGAGGCCGGCGCAGAACACGCCGCGATGAAGACAACCACGGCCAGCGACAAAACTGCAAGCGATTTAGTCAAACGACCCATAGTTCACCTCTCGAATTTGTGTGCATCATGTCCCTGTCCCATGACGCTACATCACGAGGTCCCCCTTCCGGCAAGAAACCGGCCACAACAGAGAGCCCCGTGACTGCCGTAGATTGTATCACAAAACGGGACATTATCAGGGCCTCTTTTACGCCGGAGAGCACAGATCGGAAAATCATGAAGCCGACCCTGTCAGAGCTCAACGCGCCATCATACACGCGGAGAAGTCAGACCTGGCTCCGTCTGGGATGCGGCAATCCCGACTGCCCCAACGCCTGCAACGTCCGGTTGAGGGCCTCCCGCACAGCGCGGACCTCGTGCGGGAACCATGCGCGCAGCACCGGGGCAAGCTCCCCACGCTGTTCCTGGGCGATCGTCTCCAGCACGCGGAATTTGATCTCGCGGTGGATAGGTTCCAGCGACGGCCAGACGCTCTCCGGCTGTCCGGCGGCGGCCCATTCCGCAAACCAGTCCAACACCCGCGCGACCCACAGCGCCTTCACCCGCTCCCAGCCCTGGGGTGAATGCACCAGCAGCGGGACCTCGTGGTTGTATTCGATGCGGAGCCAATCGTGATGGAGGCACCAATCCACCTTGCGGGCGATCTCATCGGTGGTGAGATGCTGAAGCCGGCCATAATCCGGCAACTTATCCCATTCCTGCGCCAGCACCTTCCGACTGCGCGATCCCTTGAGGATGAGCGTCACCCCGGAGCGGCCGGCCCCTCTAACGACGGCATCGGTCGCCATGAGAATGGCGTCAATCTCGTCCCGCGTCGGCGGTTCAGCCGGCAGGACCAGGGTCACGGGGATGCGGGGGCGTTGGCGGCGAGACATGGCAAAGGTCTCCTTTCACTAAAGGCCAGGCGCCATAACCCGAAATTCCCAACAGCAAAATTCGATGCCTGACCCGCCTGGCTGCCTGGGACAGAGCACGTATCTGTATACTCCATATTGGAGTTTTGACAACGCGAACCGGCCTCGCTTTTGAACGAGCTAAAAAGTACCGCCATTCAGGCCGGTGTGATCTGGAACTGAACGTGAGAGAGCGGAATGGCGCGCTCTGCCGTCCTTACCAGCTGTTGAACGGCCTGGCATCCCTCTTTTGACGCCAGGACAGTAAACCTGTAAACCGCGCGGACGTGCGCAACGCACGCTCCCCGCGCACATTGAAAGCAGCTCCGTTTTGTTGTATACTATGGCTATGCGATCTTGACAAAGAAACGTACCCTGCTGATAAAAAAGCAAGCGGGCGAGCCAGCATAGCCACGGGAGGTGAAGATGAAGGTTGCGGATACTACGCTAGATTTATCGGTCTTGCCCCGCCAGGCACGGCAGGAACTGGTAGATTTCTATGAATTTCTAGGGATGGTTCAATTAGGGGCTGAAATTGGTTGACACTTTTTGTACCTTGAAAAATTAAGCCGACTGGGCCGCCCCGCGGGAGCCGAATAGTTGCCCCAATACTTCCGCCAGGGAAGGCGCCCCTTGCACCCCGGCCCGTTCCACAGGGCTACTGCCAGCGCGCTTGCCCCGCTCGAACTGGTGGTAATTCCAGCAGAGTTGCAATAAAGGCAGCAACCACTTGGGCATCCCCCGGTGAATCTGCAAGTAGGGCCGCAGCCAACTGTGCAAGGATTCTGCCAGGCTGGAGGAACGATGGAACAGTTCCAAGATTTCCGCTACGGTATGCATGACCGGGCGGAGGGCTTCAGGGAAGTCAGCGTCGAGATTCAAGTGCAGTTCTTGACGGTGCTGCCAGGCCCAGAGGATAAACGCTTGAGTGTCCGCATCTAGCCCGTTGAGCACCGGCGTCAGTTGTTGC
>Ga0209606_1003144_pt1 | contig 17009 bp, 12 predicted proteins | sample AD_UKC057_MetaG_FD_184412 | JGI IMG/M metagenome (GOLD analysis project Ga0209606, IMG submission 184412) | Active sludge microbial communities of municipal wastewater-treating anaerobic digesters from USA - AD_UKC057_MetaG (SPAdes) (version 2) | ecosystem: Engineered > Bioreactor > Anaerobic >...
CTGGTTCTGGTGGTAATGTAGTTCCATTGAACAATAATAACAGCACTGGTAAGAACATTGAGGACATCATGTACTTCCAGGATAAGATGATATATTCAACCGGTACGCCGAAGATTCTGATTGGTAAAGAAGTTGACACTAACTCAAAATCAACTTCAGACAATCAGATGATTGGCTTCCTGAGAAGGATTCGTCGTATTCAATACATAATCACCCCACCCCTGAAGCAGCTTTATCAGAATATGCTGGCAATTGAAGGTGTTCAAATTGGCCTTGATGAACTTAATGTAAACTGGCCTCTCAGCATGACGGTTGATGAAGAAAGAAAAATGGCAACCGAAAAGATCAAAGCCGAAATCGCCAAGATTCTTAAAATCGAAGTTGGTTGTATTGATGATGAATTCATTTACACCAAGATTCTTGGTATGAGTGATATTGAAGCTGCTGATATGAAATCAAGAGTCGATGCAATGAAAGAAGAAGAATTTCAGAAGCAACAGGCTCTTATGGCAGCACAGGCTGCAAACAACGCCGATTCTGAAGATGATTCTGAAGATGAAACAGAAAGCACCAAACCAAATAAAGAAGAAATGTTGAAAGTTATAAAATCGAAACTTACAACAGATCAATTTAAAGAATGGCAGAAGATGCAGAAGATCATCAAAAATCATCCTGTTCTGGCCGATTGTGTTGTCAATCTGATTCAGCTTCTACAAGCACAGGCTGGTAACTAATATGCCAGATTTGATTGATCATCTTTTTGAAAAGTTTTCAAAAAGCATTATGAAGAAAAATAAAGGGGTGGCAACCACCCCTAATAATTCTTCTAGTTTGAAAAATCAAATCATTTCATCTTTCATATTAACAAAAAATAATTATTCAAGAGAACTAAAAAATAACCTCTCTGGTTTAATTAATGGCAAAATTTCCAAAGATGAATATTTGGTTTTACAAAGATCAGCAATCAAGACAGCATATGAGAATTCATACCTCGCTGGCAAAACATATAGCCAGACCACGGAAATGACCCTTGGTGATGATGAAAGACGTTCTTTGGCATATCAGACCACCCAAGAGATGTCATTCATGACAAAATTTGCTGATGCTGTGATCAACCAAGGCGGCAAAATGAATTATTTTAAACGCCTTCAGATGTATGTTGATGGCCTTAATGCCGTATTTATGGCTGGTCGTGTTGCATACTTGCCTGAACAGGTTGAAATCATCTGGCAACTTGGAGAAACTGACAAACATTGTGTAGATTGTTTATCATTTGCAGCCAATAGTCCATACAGCAAGAAAACCTTACCAACCCTTCCGAGAGCAGGAAATAGCAGATGTCTTTCCAACTGCCGTTGCCGCTTGAATTACCGGTTTATTGGCTCAGATGATAAACATATCAATTTCGTTCTTGAAAATTATGTCGCCAATGGGAATATACCTTCTGAAAATGCTGTTGAAAATCTTTCGGCTCTCCGTGATGGGTTTTATTACTGGCGTGGTTTGTCCGAAATTGATCAAGAAAAATCATCGGTAGATATGGCCAATGAATATCGTCAGCAATATGTTGAATATATTCAGAATCAAAAACTGGCTGTTAAAAAAGATTTACCTGTTTCAAAATACTTGGCCGAAATTCGTAAATTTAACAAAGGCTTCATGTTCACAAGAATTCCTGATTTTGAAATAAATGAAGTTGTTTGTGTTTACTTTGGAATTCATCAATATTACTTGTCAATTCGCAATATTACCGGAAATGTCATTACCGGAAAAAGCATTTATGGCGAAGATATGACATTTGATATGACAGAAACAATTGTATTTAGATTGAATAAGCGGGTGTCGTGATGGATATAACTAAAGCATTGCAAGCACATGGCTTTAATAAAAAACAAATTGATGAGTTTATGTTTTATTATGACATCGCAGTTAAAATGCAAATTCCATATCCATTATATTATGCATTTGTGAATATCGTTTCTTGACAAGTAAAAAACAAAATATTATTATGCTTAATAGGAGTTTAACTATGCGTAAAGAAATACATGAAATTCAATGGCTGGATTGTAAAGTTGAATCTATCGCTTCCGAAGGGAAGGGCAAGATGCAATATATCATTTCTGGCCCCTTTATGAAAGCGGATGTGCCCAATCGCAATAAGCATGTTTATAAACGCGATGAAGCTAATAAGGCCATTGCTAAACTAAGACCAATGGTACAAGAGCGTAGAATACGAATGTTGGTTGATCATCCTGACTTTTTTAGTTCTGGCGCAAGTCTTGTAAGAGCGGGTGCCCTTCTTATGGACATTACTGATGTTCAGGATGACGGCTATGCTTACTACAAGGCAAAAATTCTCAATACTGCGGTTGGTAAAGACCTTAAAGCCCTTCTTGATGGGGGTTCGAAAATTGGGGTTTCGACTCGCGGTATGGCAAATGTCAAATCAGAAGAAATTGTCGGTTATGAAGGCAAATTTGATGTCATTTATGACTGGGAACTTTCTTCTATTGATTTCGTCGATGACCCGGCTGTGTTAGATACCGAAGCGTACATGCACTTAGAATCCAAAAAAAGGAGTTCCGTAATGTTTAAAACCGTCGAAGAAATGAAAGCGGCTTGCCCTGAACTTGTTCAGAAGCTTGTCGATTCAACGATCGCCGACGTGAAACAGGAATACGATGTCAAACTCCAGGAAGCTGAAAAGAAGGTTCAGGAAACTGCACAGGAACTTTCTGCTAAAGCAACCGAACTGGAAACAGTTGTTGAAGGCATCAAAAAAGTATTTCCCGACAAATTCACTGTGATTGAAGAATCAAAGCTTGTTGAAGAAAAAGCACAGCAGCTTTCTGAAACCGAAAAGGCACTTCAGGATGCTAAAGCTGAAGCTGATAAACTTCGCAGCCAGATCAAGGAAATTGAAGATGCTCATACCAAAGCAGAACGTGATGCTTATGTTGATCATCTGAAAGCCACAGACGCAGAATTTTTCGCACTGGAATCATTCAAAAATTGTTTTGAAAATTGTCTTACCAAAGACGAAGTAAAGACTGTTTATGAAGCCAATGCTGCTATCGTAGCCGAAATGAAAGCCAAGGTAGCAACCCCCGCCCCGGCCAAAACTCAGCAAACAGGTGAAAGCGCAGAACCCAAGAAAACTGGTCTGACCGATGATCAGAAGAAGGACTTTGAAGCTCGTAACCTTCAGCGCAGACGCAATGGCCTTGACCCGTGGACTGAAGCCAAATATCTTGAAAAGTTTGGCAGCAAATAACGAAAGGAAAATGACTTATGAAAGCTTCGTTTATTGAACGAAATCAGCAACTGTTGGACAAATACGGTCATCTTCTCGATGGTGCCAAACATTTCACCAACAACACTCGTCTTAACGAGTTGGAAGAAAACAAAATGGCCCTCCTGCTCGACAACGCGGTCAAATCGACCTGTGTTGAAATGGGCATCGACTATAACCAGTTTGATCTCAAACAGGTTGAAGAAACCAACCAGACCTCTACCGGCTCTATCGCCTACATGATCAAGACCAAAATGGCCATGATCGGTCAGGTGTACCCGAACATGATGAGTCGCGAACTGGTTTCTCTCCAGCCGATTCCTCAGCCAACTTACAAAATCTTCTTCAACGATTTCAAACGTGAAGATGCTACTTCTCTGGCTGCAAACATTCATGCCAATCGCAACTACGCCAACAACGTAGAATATGACCCCCATTCACCGACTGCTGTTAAGACAATCAGCTTCGAAATCACTTCACAGGACGTCAGCGCAACAACCAAAAAGTTGAAGGGCAACGTAACTATCGAAGTTGAACAGGATTTGATGGCTTATCATGGCATGGCCGCTATGAGCCTTATCACCGGCACTATGGGCGCTGAACTTACCCGTGAATGGGATAGAACCATCATCGCCGACCTGTTTGCTGGTGCTACCGGTGGTATCGCATACTTCAACCAGACTGCTCCGTCAGGCATTTCTTACACCGACCGCAAGGTTTGGATGGAAACCCTGTTTGAAAAGTTTGTTGATGTCGATACCCAGATTTTCAAGAAACGCTATCGCAAGACCAACTATATCGTTGTTCCTGCTGACCAGGCTGGTTTCATCGAAAAGATGGAAGGTTTCGTACCGGATTCTGTTTCTGTTGAACAGAAAACCATCAAAACCGGTGGCCGTTACTATGCTGGTAATCTGAAAAACAGATGGCGTGTTTATGTTGACCCCTTCATCGAAGGCGAAATCCTTCTGGGTTACAACAACTCAGCCGACTGGACTGAAACCTCGTATGTATTCTCTCCATACGAAATGGCATACCTCAGCCCCGAAGTAACCAATCCGAACACCTTCGTCAAAACCAGAGCGGTCATGTCACGCGCTGCCCGTAAGCTGGTCATTGGTGATCTGCTCGGTAAGGTTGTTATCACCAACTCATAATCTGAGTTGAACTAAGACCTCAAAGGGGGGGGGGTGGAAACACCCACCCCCTTTCCATCTACAATGAAAATAAAATACACAGGACTTCAAGAGACTATTTTTGTCAACATCATTGTTGAGTCTGTAGAATATAAGCGGCATTTTGTCAGAAATGAGTGGACTAATATTCATGATGATAAGATTGCCAAGGCTCTATTAAAGAGTAAATTTTTCATTTCCGAGGATAATCTAAAGTTTGATAATTGTGATAAACAACAACCAATTCTGCTTCAACGTAATTATGCCCTTGGTGATCTGATTATGTTGATTCCAGTGGTTAAGTATATGAAACGGACATCTGGTATGCGATTTTCATTAATAACCAGCCCCTGTTTTGTTGAGATTATGAAGTGGTTTGGTATTTTTGACGAAGTATATTCTAATATGCCAAAGCGCGGCTATAAAAACTATCTCATTTTGGATGGAGTTCTTGAAAGCGACCATAGCTTGACAAACCATACTAGACAGATGCATCGTATTAAAATATATGAGGAATTTTTTAAAGTCACTGTGGATTATTATGACTTCACACCGGAGAGAAACAATGGCTGATCTTTATATCAATGTTAGTCCAGCTACACATATATTGCCAAATGGTGATATGAATTTTACACCGGTTGTTGTTCAGCCAAATGAAATTTTTGATCGAAGGCAGACAAATTTGGATGTTGATAAATATTCATCATTTAGAAAGTTCAATATTAAAGAAATATATGGACATGAAAATTTAACATTGGTTAGGGAATTTGCCCTTGGTGATCTGATTATGTTGATTCCTGTGGCTAGGAACTTTAAAAGGCAGAAGAATATCAAAAATCTTTTCATTGCCACATCTGAGAGGTTTATTAAGCCTTTAAAAACACTATTTCCAGATTTGGAATTCTTAAAACTGTCGGCATGTGATAACAAGAAACATGGCCTGAAGATTCATCTGAATGGTATTCTGGAATGTGATCATAGTTTGAATAACGAACAAAGAAATCTTCATCGGATGGATATCTATGCTAATTTTCTTGATACTAAAATTGACAAGCTTGATTGGAGTAGTCAAATGCAGACCAAGGGTAAATTATTTGTGAACCCAAAGGAAAATACCATTGCTTTGCAAATCCGTGGCTCTGGTTACATGAAAACCCTGCCATATGAATTTGTTCAAAGGATGGCAACGTCAATTGCAGCAAAGGGCTTTAAAGTGCTTTTAATTGACCAAGATGCTTCGAAAGGATTTGAAGATCATAATATAATAAACGCTTGTGGTAAGATGACAGTTATAGATATAATTGAAAATCTGAAACATTGTAAATGTGTTTTGACAATGGATAGTGGTGTTTTATGGCTGGCTCATGTTGCGGCCTGCCCTGTGATAACATTCCTTGGTTCAACTAGAGAACATGAACGAATGACATTACATCCACTATATCCAGAAAAAGCAAGAACTATTGATCTTGCTACTCATATAGGTTGTACTCCCTGCTTTGAAACTAGAGCAAGGTGTAAAGGAACAATAGATTGTATGAACAAGTTCAATCATGATACAATATTGAATGAGGTTCACCGCAATCTCGATATTATTTTGAAAGGTGTTTAACAATGGCCAGAAAAAGCAAACGTGGTTCTTATAATCAAGAATCTGAAAACAAAATCGAAGATGTCGTTATTGAACAGGAAGCAATCATTCCTGAAGCTGAAGTGACCGAAGAAATGAAACAGGAAGAACCCATCAACACACCAGAAACCGCAGTTGATGTGGTTGAAGAAGCTCCTGAGCGTGACAAAGAAGCCACAATTCGCAGAATCAAAGACAATGCGCTGCGCTTTGGTAAAGAATACTTTGAAAAGGCCAAGACCAATGGCTGTGACTATTCACATTTTGGTGACTGGCAGAAGCAGTATGCTGAAATGATTCATCGCCTTGTCAATCTCAAAGACAGAAATGTTCTTGATATTGGTGGCGCTTTTGGTTCGCAGTCGTACGCTTTTTCAAAACATGGAACAAAGAAAGTGGTATGCACAGACATTTCAAAACATGCCATTGACTCAAAGATGTTTCCTGGTGTTGAATATTTGGTACTGCCGATACAGCACATGAAAAGCATCGGTGATGGTGCTTATGATTTCATTCACATTTCACATGTCATGGAGCACGTTGATGCCATTGATCATGAAAGGTGTGTCAAAGAAATCGCCAGAATCCTTTCATCCAAAGGTGTGTGTATGATTCTGGGCAATTACAAAGAAACAGAAACACTGAAAGAATACTTCCAGAAATATATGGAATGTGAGTTCGTTGAAGTCAGTGAAGCTCAGGATAAACCATTTGGGTTCTTCAAGAACTACAAATGGAACTACCTGATTGTTGTCAGAAAATAATAGGAGTTTATCATGGACTTAAATACCTTGACTAACAAAATGGCTACGATTTATGGCGTTGATATCAGCGAAGCAACCGCTGCTGCTATCATTGATCAGTGTGTGAAAAAGATTTCAGAAGAATACCCAAAGGTTCTTCGGTCATATATCGAAACCATTGCTGGTGAGGAAAGGTATGAAATCGAAGAAGAAGGGTTGATCAAGGTCAGCACCGTGTTCTATACACGCCAAAATATGATGGACACAGAACCCTATGAAAGCCTTGTCAGCCCTTCTTTGCCGGTTTCTCTTAGTTCACAGATGACGACTATTTGTGAAAATGAATTGGCAAATCAGATAAATCCGGTTGATGCAGAAATTGTTGACTATAATGCATTTGATCTGATTCCTGCACCACTTATTGATGGTGTAAAAGTTTACTTTCAGTATTACGCTTACAGAACACTGGCAGAAATTCCTGAAATCTTTGAAGATGTAATTGTGCAACTGTTTTTCTATTATGATCGTGAAAATGCATTTCACAGAAATATGAAAGCAAATAATGGTAATAGCTTTGCATTTGACCGGCGTGGGAACATTCAGGCACAGGCTGGTGCTGAAAGCTCTGAAGTGAGTGCGCGTGAGAAAGAATTTGATAACATTCTGAAATCCATCAGAAGCATAGTAATGAAAATGCGGCGGTAGATATATGATTCCAGATTCAGCCCTTGAGCAAATGGCAAATGAAATTATTTTGTATGGTGAAGAATTCATTAAAAATAAAGTTCAAAGTGAAGATGTGCTGAATGAAGCAATTGCTGTAGTTAGAGAAGCTGTCAAATCTGAACTAGCTGCACATGGTTATGATATGACTGCTAAGTTTAATTTGGCATTGGTATCAAAAAGTATCGTTATTACAGAAATGCATGGCGATATTCTTGAATTTATATTTGTTCATGACTTTAAAGATGAAACTATAACAAAGACATGGGAAAATAAAGATAGTAGTGGTGAGTCATCTATTCAAAGTTCTGAACTTGCAGAAATCATAAATGATGGTCGTGGTGCTTTCACAATTGAGGGTGGTGCTAACACTAAGCATGGGTTTTTGGCGATACCGCCTGCTGGTGAAGAATATGACCCAAATAATAAAAACAATACCATTGTTAAAAAAATTAAAATGCCAGCCAAAGAAGGTGTGTATTACATAGAACGTGCAAAAGATGCACTTGAAGTTTGGGTTTATAAAAAGCATGATCAGCTTGTTAAGGAATTTAAAGCAGGGATTGAAAATTTAGTTAGAAGGAACACTGAAACATGACAACACCTTCAAAAAAAGAAATGATTCTTGATCGCATTGAGTCAAGAATTCGTGCCATTCAGACAACAAATATTGCGTATAACGACGTTAATTACAACAACGACGTTGGTTATGTTGATAGACAGTTCATAAACATAACTGAAAAGGACATTGCACAGCATGGTACCAACTGGGTTATTCTTAATGAAATTCAGGAGAAATGGCAGGCTTTAATTGGAGGCCAGTTTGAAAATAAGATTCAATTACAAATCATAGGGTTTGTACAGGTTTTACAAGCTGGTGAAAATCTAGGTACACTCATAAATTCCTTGCAAAAAGACATCATGCTTGCTATGCTTAAAGACGTAGAACTAGATAGATTGTGCAGCTATCTGGTTCCGGTATCTACACGCTTGGTTGATAATATGATCTCTCCATATGGTGGCTTTGTAATGTATTTCGACATCACTTATGTCACTCAGGGTTTTGAAATTTAATAAGGAGTTAACGATATGCGTGCAAGTGGTGCAAAAACCTCTGTAAAGTTCGCGCAGGAAAAGGTCTGGAAGCAGGCTATTGACCCCGCCGATCTTGGTATTGTGCATGGTATGAATATCCGCAGCATCAATCTGGGTGGTAACAAAAACCAGTTCCAGTCTGAAACCATTAACCAGTTTCGTGCTGTAGTTGGTCTTGGTGATGGTAACAAAGCCGTTGAAGGTAACATCGTAACAGACTTTCTGCCAGAAGGCATGGAAGTTCTGCTCAGACACCTGCTCGGCAAAGGTACCGTTGTCACCACCGGTTCTGGCCCATATACCCATGTTCTCAAGGGTGAGGCTGACACTATGCAGGGTCTGATGATTCAGAAAGCCTTCACCAGTGTTGATGAATACTTTGTTTACCGTGGCTGTCGTATCAACAGCATGGCAATCAACGTAATTCAGGAAGGCTTTCATGATGTAACATGGGATATCATCGGCGCAACTGAAGAAATTTTCGCAACCGACCAGTTTGCTGGCGAAACCGCGATTTATCCGACCAAATCAGGATTTACTGGTTATCAGGCTAAGGTGCAGACAGACCTTTCTGGTTCATGGGTCGATCTTGGTAATGTTGTTTCTGGCAACCTGAATATCGCGAACAATGTTGAAACCGACGGTTATGTACTCGGCTCTTCTGAACGTGCTGCCGCTGAACATGGTACTCGTGAATGTACTGGTGGTTGGACAATGTTCTTTGAAGATACGACACTTTATGCACTATATCAGAGTGGTGTTGAGTGTGGTATTCGTTGGATTTTCGACAATGGTGCTGAATCCATTACCTTTGAATTCCCGAAGGTTAAAATGGGCGGCGACTCTCCTGCAATCGAATCTGCTGCTGGTGTAAACCTCAATCTGACCTTCCAGGCCAGACTCGATACCGTTAGTGGAACTGACGTTAAGGTTACAATCGTAAACAGCACTTCTGCAATCGAAGAAGAACCTGCCTAAATAAGTCTATAAAAAGACTTGTTAAAGTATAGGGTCTTGTGCTACTATCAAACGTGGCACTTGTGCCCTATACTTTATCTATTTTAGGAGAGTTTACATGAACATTAAGGATTTGAAAGCCAAAGAAGTCAAGTCAGCAATGGTTACTTATGATGAAGATTTCAAAGTAAAATTCAATTTGAACTACATCGAAAAATCAGAAATGACAAGGCTTAATGGTCAGTTCACAAGAACCAAATTCAACCCGAAAAGCCACAGCAAAGAAGAAGAACTTGACATTGAAGGACTTCGCAAACGCATTTGTGAAATCGGTGTAAGTGGTTGGTCTGGTGTTACCCCTCGTTGGCTGGCCACTGTGATGCCAATTGATGCCGATGGCATTGGCAACATGGATGAAGAAATCCCATTTAGTCAGGAAAATCTGACTGACCTTTGTGAATCAATTTATGGTCTTGACGGCTGGATTTTTGAAAATGTTCGCGCCGGTGAACACTTCAACAAAATCCAGGCACACAAGGATAATCAAATAAAAAACTAAGAGAATTCGCGGATTGGATTTTCCGCGAAAACTCTGCTGATTGTGATGCCTGTGCGAATCACTATCAGAAGATCAAGAAGTGTGAACCGCCATGTGTTACCGAAGGTGAATGTAAGTTTGGAAAACCTGAGTTGTGGTTATCAAATGCCTTTGCTTGGGAGCTGTTTCAAAAGTGCTCAACACAGGTTATCGTGGCGGGGATGGGTGAAGTGCTCGGTATCAAGTTTGAAGCGATTGAATTCCTTTTAAACTTATACGGTATTGATGATTTGGAAGAACGAAGATTTCTCTTTGAAAAAATCCAGATTATTGATATAATAAGGATGAAGAACTCAAGGAAGTCAAGTGGTACAATAGGTGGCCCAAAACCACCACCAGCACGCAAAAGATAACATGGGCGGCACTTATACAAACGTGTAGGTGCCGCTTATTCTTTGGAGAATACAATTATGGCCGGGTTTAACTTAAAAGATTTTAGAGATATTTTGCTTGAAACCGCCAAGGCGATTCGGGATATGAAGGGCGATCAGGCCGATTTAGCCAAAGTAACAGACGATCTTAACAAAAAGTTTGCTGAATTAAATAAGCAAAATGAAACTGCTATTAGTTTAGCAGAACAAAGACAAGCTAGTACCAAAAAACTTGTCGAAAACATTAAAGACGGCAATACTGAACTAAACAACCAAACAAAGCGTGCTGATGAAGCTGAAAAGGCCATTTCTAAACTAACTAAAAGCAATGCTGCTCTTAAATCAAAGCTACAAGAAGCTAACAAAGACCTAAAACAACAGAGCCAAGAATTATCTGCGTCTTTCAAAGCGACCACGAAAGACATGGCCGCGATGTTGCGAGAAGCCTTTATGGGTGGTAGTGGTAAAGGCAAAAATAAAGACAGCATCAAGAATTTTTTCACATCACAATTTTCTGGTTTAGCTACCGCCATCACATCAGAGTTAAAGAACCTCAAGCTGAATACAGTCAGTATCGGTTTGGATATTGGCGAAAGTCTACAAAAGGGGCTGTCTGCTGGTGTGAAAGGCGGTGCTTCAAAAAAAGGTCTTGGTATTGGCGATCTTGTACAAACAGCAATAACACAAGAATTCAAAAATATTGAAAGCCGCGTTCAGAGCGAAGTTAAGAAGATTGCCACAAACATTGGTTTGAAATCAACCGAAGGTATCACAGCGGCTATGAAAGAAATTTCCAAAGGCCGCAAAGAAACTAAAGATTTGCAATCGTTTGATATCTTTCAAAGATGGGGTTCGCCAGAAAACAAGTCAAATTATAAAAATGCGTTTAAAGACGAACTGCGCGATTTGCAGCGACATCAGGCCGATATACAAAAAATGACTTCTGCCCACGGTGAGAAGCTGACAAGAGAGCAAAGATATCAGGTTGAAAAAATCAACGGTATGGTGGAGCGTGCTAAAAAGCTGGCTAAATCTGGCATGGCAGGTGGAGCCGAAACCGCAGGAAATAATTTGAGTTCCATAAAAGAACTCACCAGTGTTGCTGAGATGATGAAACAGAATCAGCGACTATCGTTGTCATTGAGCAAAGAAGCTGCTATTGCTGAAAGAAAATTAGAATCTGATAGGATGACCGCTGCTTTAAATGCAGATAAGGTTGATGAAATGCTTATGCAGCAAAGAATTCATCGACAACAAAAACTTACAAAAATGATTTCGTCTGATGTTAAAACACAACAATCAGAAATAAATAAATTGACAACTGGATTTGCTGATGGCAAGGCCACTAGCAGGCTTGGCAAACAGGCATCTGGCATGGTTGTTAAGACCGACGATGAAGCCAAGGTTCTGAAGTCAATAATATTTATTACTGAGAGAATGAAAGAGCTTAAAAATAATGAAGCTCTGAATGTTAAAGAGCGAGCACGGCTTGCAAAATCATATGTTGATCAATTCCAACAACAGACCGCAAGATTGGTTAATTTAATCAATGAGAGAGTTGCTGCTGAAAAGGAAGCCGCCAAGAAACAGGCAGAAATCGCTGATGGTCAAATAAAGCAACAGCGGGACAAACAACAGTTTGAAGCAGATCAATTGAAAAAGATTAATGACGCATTAAAAGACAATCGGAGAGATTTTGAAAAAGCCGAAAGCGATAAGCTCAAAGCTCGACAAGAATTTTCTGAATATCATCTAAAAGCTGAACGTGAACTTCAAGAAGAATTGAGACGACTCACTGGTCGTTTCACAGAAAAAGAAAAATACACAAAATCGAAGAAATATCTTGAAGTGTCTATGAATGATCAGGTTAAGGCCGAAGTAGAACAGGCCAAGAAGATAGAAATCATTATGAAGGCATATGAACGTGCAAGAAGCCGCAGTACTCGTGGTAATGACATGGATTCATATTATCAAAAGAGTGCTGATGCACTTCTGGCATATGCACAGAAGGAAAAGACAGCACTTCAGGAAATGATTTATGGTCGTTTGAACGCCACCAAAAAATTAATGGAAGAAGAAAGAAAAGCTGCAAAGAGCAAAGAGCAGGATTCAATTAGACGCACTGCTGATGAAAAGAAGCGTTTGAAAGAATTAAGTGAAGCTGATAGTAAAAAGATCAAAGACCAGCAAATGGCTGAAAAATCAGCCTCAGATATGGCAAAAAGAGTTCAAAAAGAACAAGTTGCTGCTGCAAAAAGATCACAAAAGGCATGGTCTGAAATGTTTGAAGCGATGGGTCTGGGCTGGCGCAATCGCAATATGATGGAATCATTTCAGCAGTTCTCACATTCTATAAGACGATTTGGTCATGACATTGGTGTAATGGCGCAGACTGTGGCAAGACATCTGGTTTATATCACCGGGAGCCTGGCCGCATTTGGTGCTGGTGTTGCTGCTGCTTTGGCGGTTGCAAGTAAAAAGATGTATGATTTCGGTGCCGAAATCATTAAAACAACCGAAGAAGTTAGAAGCTATAACATTGCCCTATACGGTATGATGAACACCCAGTCTGGTGTTAATGATATGATGCGGGTTGCCGAAAAAGTAACCAAAGAGATGCCTATTGGTTTTAAGACCATTCAAGAATCTGTTAAGGGCTTGGTACTCATCGGGCCGGTTCGTGATATGTTGAGAAATACTGAAGATATTGAAAAGGTCATGGGGAGCCTTTTCAAAATAGTTGTAGGTCTGTCACAGATTCAACCAATGTGGGGTGCCAAGGGCGCAATCTTCTCATTGAGAAACGCCTTGACTGGTGACTTGAGATCACTTCAGAGAAGGTTTGAGTTGCCAGTTCGTGCCATTTACTCTGCCGAAGGTGTGCCGTTACAGAACCTACAATATCAACCTGAAAAGATGGTTGAAACTCTTGATACTTACATTAGTTCATTCTACTCATCTGAAACATTGAAAATGTCTAGTGACCAGTTTGGTGCGATAATGGAAAAGATGACTGGTAACTGGATTAAATTCGTTTCATCAATTGGTGAAAGTGGATTTTATGACACCGTGATGAAAGACTTTAAAGCTGTTAGAGATTTGATTGAAGATTTCGTTTCTGGGCCAAACTTTGGTTCTGTTACTAAATCAATTTCAGACGCAATGACAAACATGTATGTTTCCATTTCAAGGGTTGGAAAATACATTGGTGGTTATGTTGGTAAAATCTTTGGTATCAATGATATTGGTGATGTGAATGTCATTACTGCCGCATTTGAAATGCTTGCTAAGACTATAAAATACCTTGAACAGATTATTACCAGTGGTAAACTTGGGGAATTTCTTAAATCTGGCGGGGAGCAAATTTATAATACATTAATCGCCCCGATTTCTGAGTTCAAAAATCTGGTTGTTGAAATGGCCAGTGATGCAATTAGCATGTTTTCAAAAATGAGCAAGGTTATTGGTGGTGCTTTCTCTGACAATATCGGTGGTATTGCTGATAATAAGATGTTGAAAAAAGGGGTTCTGTGGACTTTGTTTTTTGGGCCAAGTAATGTTGCAATGCTCATGGGCAGTATTTCTTTGCTTGTAAACTCTGCAATGGGGTTGCTTGCGAATAGTATCAATGTTGCTGTTAAAGGCTTTAATATTCTTAGAGCAAGTCATGTTGCTGTATTTGCTGGCGATGTTGTTAGAGCAGCAGCAGGTCGCGCTATACTGATGTATGAAAATTTCAGTGGTCTTGCTACAGGTACATTTGCTACGCTAAAAGCGGCACACCTTGCGGTTTGGATGACCCCACTTACCGTAGCTGGTGCAATGATTACAAAAATTGGGCTGGTTGTGGGTGGACTTTTTGCGACAATCGCATATAAAGATGAAATAAAATCGGCATTGGATGAAGTTGCAAAATGGTCTGAAAAGTTTTTGGAAAATTTGGTCAAGGGGATTGGCTGGTTTATAGAAATCGCAATTAATCAAGTCATTGATACGCTTAGTCAAAGAAGTTCAACTTTTGCTAGTTGGTTTAGTACCAAGAATACCAATAGCAAAGAACAACTTCGTTATCAAATAGAAGGACAAAAAGACATAATTTATCGTAATTCTCCTGATAAAGTTAAATCTGATTTGAAATTGGTTTCTGATAAAATACAGAAGCAGGAATTAAAGATGAGCACAATCGGCGGTGCCAGTGATTCAGCAATAGAGCAGGCAGCTTTGGCAGGATTAATTCAGGAACAGCGGAAAATTTATGAAGGATATAGTAGATATGAAACCGCACAAAAAGAACTTGCTAGATTGCTTGCGATTGATGCATCTACATTGCCAGAAACAAATAATCTATTCGCACCATTAACAGACAAGATACGATCATTTGCTGATGGTGGTGTGAAATTTTTTAAAGTGATTGTTGGTCTTGGTAAAGCCGTTAGTGCTGCTGCAACTGATGGTTATGATGATATCGAAACTTTAAGAAATTCTCTTGAAAAATACAAGGCTAAGATGAAAAAGCCGGTTGATCTGGGCGAGGATTTTGGTGCTGTCAGAGAAACAACAGTTCTCATAAAACAGCTTGAAGAAATGGGATTGAAGCCCATGATCACAAGTGGATTTAGAGATGACACCACAGATCATGGTACTGGTAGAACTATTGATCTTCAGTTTTATAATAAAAAGACTGGTGCGGTTTTAACAAAAGACGAAACAAATACACCGGCATTTATGTCAAAATTGCAGGCAATAAAAGACAATCCATTGGTTGAAAGATTGCTGGTTGAACAAGATAGACGTGGACTTGGTTTTGATTTACAGAAAATGAAAGAATCTGGGTTTGAAACTGTGGTGGCTGATGAATCTGCTGGTCACATCCATGTAAAATTAAGAAAGCTTAATGATGTAGTTGATGCTGGTGGCCAATTTGTAACACAATTACAAGATACATTTTCTAATATTGGTGATGTGAATTTGGATTCATTTGAAGGGCTTAAAAGCACATTTAACTTTGAGCGTGGTGGTGAATTCATGCGCTCATTGGATAATCTTGAAATTGGTATGAAATTTGTAACCAAAGCTCTTGAAATGCGTTACAAAAAGATGACAGACTTGGTGCAAAGCACATTTGAAGAACTTAAAGATGAAGATGGACATCTATTTGGCCCAGAGGCCATTGAAAAACTTGAAGCCTCTTATAAAGCAGAAGCCACGAATCGCAAAAAGACTTTTGATAAGATCAGAGGCGAGGCGGCAAATGATATTAGGCTTGGAAGAGTTTCAGACCCATCTGCGACAGTTGAATCTGTTACAAGATCGCGTGCTTATGATGAAATAAGATTAAGAAAGGCTGGTTCTGGTCTTGATACTGCCGCTCCTGCCTTCATGAAAGACGCATATCCAAAAATGGTTGAACAGATGATTATCGGCATGGCCGGTGGTCGTGGTATTTCCCCTGCATCTATGGCCATTGGTATTGCAATCGGTGCTCAATCTGCATCTGGTGGATTTGCTGATAATCTTAGGAAGCAGGGCAAACAGGCCAACAAAGAAGCTTCGGAAGTTGTTTATAAATATGAAGAATTCCAGAAGCGTTTCAGACAAACGATTGACATGTCAAAGAAATATTCTGGTGAATTTTTGCAGGATAAATTGGTTGAACGAACTTATGATTTAATTCAGATTCCATTTGATCTTGCACAAGAAACATTCTCAAGATCGTTTGATACAAAGGCACTTGAAGAAGCATTTGCTTTGACAAATGCCATATTTGCCAATTTCGCAGCTACTGATAAAATCATATCACAAGCTTCAAATAAATACATCAACATGATTGCCAATGGTGCAACTGAAGCAGAAGCATTGGAAGGTGCTTTAAAAGCCTATCTAAGTTCTGGTGGTAAAGATGTTTCTTCGGCCATTGCCTTTCTTGATACACTTAGAAAACAACGCGATGTCATTATCGAAACTATGAAACCACTTGAACAGCAGCGCAAAACATATGCTGACATGACAGCCAATCTCAAGAAGATGACAATGGAAGAGTTGAAACGGCACAAGGCCGCATATCTTAATAGTCCAAATGCAAACGTCAGAAAATCTTGGGGTGCTGATTATGAATCAAGAATTGCTGAAGGTATTGAATCTGACAGCCTTGGTAATATGTTTACCACTGGTATTGATATTGCGATGGCTGAATGGGATAACTTTGGAACCATCGTAGTCAATAGTGGCAAGACCATTGCAAATGATTTAAGACAGAGCTTTGAAGATGGTTTCTTCGATGTAATGACTGGAAAGCTTCAGGGTTTCCGTGAAATGTTTAAAAACATTGGAAACTCTATTTTACAGACCATTTACAAGATCATTGCTCAGATGGCCGCAATGAGTGCAACCGAAATCATCCTCGGTGTAAACCTTCAGGGTGGTTTGAG
>Ga0209606_1003148_pt1 | contig 16995 bp, 14 predicted proteins | sample AD_UKC057_MetaG_FD_184412 | JGI IMG/M metagenome (GOLD analysis project Ga0209606, IMG submission 184412) | Active sludge microbial communities of municipal wastewater-treating anaerobic digesters from USA - AD_UKC057_MetaG (SPAdes) (version 2) | ecosystem: Engineered > Bioreactor > Anaerobic >...
TGTGGTTGTCGTACTGGCGCTGCTGTGGGTTTTTGGCGCAGTAGACTGGATTTTGCCGATTGCAGCTCAATTTGGGACCGTTATTGGGCGCTAGGCATTGAGTCGTGGGCAATAGAGAGCGAATTTGTAGGGATGTAAAACTCTAGAATCAATATAATTTTTATGGCAGATCCTTGCCAAAAGTGTTGAAAACAATAATGCGATCATAATGAGCACTTCTAAGGAGATTATCATTGCCGACTTGCTTGTTCCTGTCCATGAATTGAAAGAAAAGCCTTCGAATTATATTGAAAGGACTTGGCATCGAAGCTAAGCCAGGCAGAGTCCTTGTAATCGCGAATACCAAGCATTTTGCAAATATCGAATCACTCGATGCAGAAAATTGGTTTGAAAAGTAATTGGCAAGGCTGTCTGTATTATTTACTTCGAAAATTTCTGATGCTACTCACTCCTGGTGATAGCCATTTCTGATCATACATTGTAAGAAATATTCGTCCTTTCAAACGAATGAACTTCCGTTTCCTATCCCATTGACAATTTTTTATTTCATCTCTGCAATTTGGATTGTATGATATAATTGTTAAAAGAAATTTTATGGAGGCGAAGAAATGATGAGATCCTTAACAAAAAAACCATCCATAACAATTCTCAGCAATTCTCTTGCAAATAAAATATTAGAGGATGCAATAGAAGCAAGCTCTCTAAGATATAGTGTCAATTTTAAGATGATTGGTGAAGATTTTGAAGAAGCTATAAAAATTGCTAAAGAATATGAGGATTCTTCAGATGTTTATATGTCGGGTGCATCGATAACCCCTTATCTTCAGCAGCGGTTTCGTAAACCTATTGTAGAAAATCGAATAGATGAGGCAGCTTTCTTTGATGCCATTGTAAAGCTTCATGCTTCCTACCCTGATGAGACTATTGGTCTCCTTTTATATGCTAATCCAAAAGTTAAACTTAATAATTGGATCCAGATATCTAATCTAAAGATTAGGCAATCTAGCTACAATAGCCTTGATGATATAAGAAAGAAAGTGCTGAATTTTGCAGATGATGGAATCAAAGCTATGGTAGCTCCTACTCTTCCTTGTCTTTTTGCAAAGCAGCTTGGAATAGAAGCTTTTCCTATTTATTCACAATCAAGCATGAAGATGGATATAGAAGAAGCTGAATATATCGCTTGTCTTTACAACTCTCAGCAAGATCACCTTGCTTTACTTCAAACTATTGGTGATTGTTCCCCCAATGGGATTGTCGGTACTGATATATCCGGAATTATTATCTATACAAATTCACCCGCAAATGATTTGTTATGCGGCAGCACTTCTAGCCTTAAAGGGCGGTCTATATTGAAGCTCTTCCCTACTTTGAAGTTGCCAAATCTTTCTTCAAATGCAGGCTTTCAAATCGTCAATATCGATAATAGAGTTTATCTTATAAATGGAAAACCGATTATTATTGATTTCGCCGCCAAAGGCTTTATTTTTATTATACAGGAACCTAAAGATATAACTTATGCCGATAATAATAGACAGCAAGAGAAGGCGGAAGTCAATTTCAAGGCCTTCTATTGTTTTGATGATATTCTAGGCGTTAGTAATGTCATAAACAATGCAAAGCAAAAGGCGAAGCTTTTTGCGAAGAGCGACTTTCCTATTTTAATTTTTGGAGAAACAGGGACGGGGAAGGAGCTCTTTGCACAAAGTATTCATAAAGCAAGCTCTCGCGCGCGAGGCCCTTTTGTCTCGATAAATTGCTCTGCTCTTTCGGAAACGCTCATTGAAAGCGAATTATTCGGTTATGAAGAAGGAAGTTTTACTGGTGAGAAAAAAGGAGGTAAACAAGGCTTAATTGAGCTTGCCAACGGTGGTACACTTTTTCTCGACGAGATAGCTGATCTTTCTATCTCAGGACAAGCGAAACTTCTTAGAGTCATTGAAGAAAAGAGCATACTAAAGATTGGCGGGCGCAAGCTCGTCCCAATAGATTTCCGAATAATCGCTGCAACCAATGCCGATCTGGAACAAGCAGTAAGCAAAGGTCTTTTCCGAAGTGATTTGTATTACCGCATAAATGTCCTAAAGCTGGATATTCCGCCCCTAAGAGAACGGCGAGAAGATATCGTGCTTCTTTTTAGTCATTTCCTTGACCAGATTGATACTATAAGCGAAGAACAGCGCCAAATAGTTATTAACAATACAGCAGCAAAGATTGAAAACTTGGATTGGCCTGGCAATGTTCGGCAACTTAAATCATTTGCTCAAAGGATAGGTGTTTTGATGCATCGAGACTTCAAGGATGATAATTTGCTCGTTGATATCGTGAGCCAACTAGATACTATGAAACCAAGGATAGCGGACCCAGGCGAATTTTTTCATAAAGAAAGAGCAAATGATTTAGTCAGCAGCGGCTATATTGCTCATAAAAGAGCAAATAATATCTCCTCTGATGATGTAAAAGAAGCTCTCTGTGCTGTAGGCGGAAGCAGAACTCTTGCTGCGCAGTTGCTTGGCGTTAGCAGAGTAACAATATGGCGCAAATTGAAGTTAGCTGATGATTGATGAATGGACTTTGTATTTCAGATGCAAAGTCATTGTCTATTTCTTATTGCATCGTAGCTTATGATAATTTTCCAGTTTTAGTCTTAAGCGACTTCATTTATGTGAAAACGAATTTGGGTCCTAGTTCACTATCTCTTTGGTTTTTATCTCTAACATCTACGAGCTCCTCTTAGCCTGGCATTTCTTTTCATAAAATGGGCAGGTAAGGGCTATGACTTCATTCACATTAGTGACTTCTTCCAGATGTCTTATCATTTCTGCTAATTTAATATAGTTCTCTTTGGGTATTACCATGGCCGTCAGATTCTCGAATTTATCTTCTAATTCTGCAAAAGTAATTGGATTTTCAGGTTCGCCTTTTGGAGCTAGAATATGCTTCTGATAAGTTTTGCCGTTCTTCAATCTAACTGCAATTTTTGCTTCAAAAATGCCTAAGCTTTCGTCTAGCTTAGCTTCGACCTTCCTTCTTAAGGCAATTAACAATGGGTCATTTACTTTTTCGTCAGTGAACATATCTTCGCTTGCTTTTCCATGCAGCAAGCTTAATGCAGCACAAAAATAAATACTAAACTTGCCTTCTAAGCCAGTTTTTGGTTCTTGCTTACCAGCTGCCTGAAAAACAATTTGAGGGACCTTTATCTGAATTTTTTCAATATCTTGGATGTTTACCTGGCTCATTTCCTCGCGTATTATTTTCATCCCATCAATTGTGGCATGAGTAACCCGACAAGAAGCATGAAGCTTAAACCCAGTAGCCAACACCTGGTAATCATTCCCTAGGTCAGCTAAAACTTTTTCTGGTTGCGGATTTTTCGAATATACTTCTAGAAAGCCACCTTTCCCTTCAATCACATCAGGGGAGCTCGTAAAGCCTTTAGCTGCAAGATAAGCTGCTATTACCCCGTTCATCCCAGCCTTACCAGCATGGAAAGGCTTGCACATGGTTCCAAACATCTGACGCAATCCTGCAGCTTGAGTTCCAGCCATGCCTAATGCATAAACCATCTGAGTAGGAGTCAAATTTAAGAGCTTTCCAACTGCAGCAGCTGCCCCAAAATTGCCGATAGTTGCGGTTGAATGCCATCCATGCTCATAGTGGGTTAATCCAGCCGCTATTCCTATTCTTGCCTCAGTTTCAAAACCCAATATAAATGCAGTAAGCAAATCTCTTCCGCTTAATTTCTTGCTTTCAGCCACGGCTAAAGCAGCGGGCAATATATTGATGCTAGGATGGATTCCAGAGAGAGCATGGACATCATCAAAATCAAGCAAGTGTGACAATGCCCCGTTTACTAAAGAAGCAAGTAAAACATTTGTCCTGACTCCTTTACCAATAATTGTAGCTTCTTTTTTACCGCCCATCTCTTGAGCAAAGTTGACCATCATTGTAGCCATATCCTTTTTGGTTGCAGCAATAGTTACTCCTAAACAATCTAAAATACAAAGCTTAGCATGCTCCACAGCATCAGTAGGTATGCTCTGATAAGAAGTTTTGCATAAAAATTCGGCAAGTTTTTGGGTTTCCTCCATAGTTATGGCTCCTATTATGGCTTCTTTCTCATGACATATAATGCTTTCTTAGAAATCGCAAATTAGATACGCTGCGTTTTATTTCTTCCTCACCTCATCTATAGCAAATGCAAGAGCTTCTTGTAGCATCTCCTCGGGAATTGACGCGATATGCCCTTCTTTCATGAGGTCTTGCGTGAGAGCGCGGGCGGCTAGAATATCAGCTTTCGCTTTAGCGTAGATAGCGTCCCAGGTATTGCTCACTCTGGCCACGCCCTGTTCTATCGCTGCTATGGCTACATCTGCGGCTTCGCGCGCGAAGACTTCAGTTTCCTCCATGGTGGCGATGATATTGTCTGCATCGATACCTCGCGATTTGGCGAAATCAGCAATAGAATGAGCGCAGCGGATCGCCATGTCGTCAGTGATTTTTCGTGCACGCACCAATAGAGCACCTTTCAAAAGCCCAGGGAAGCAGATCGAATTATTGACCTGATTTGGAAAGTCTCCGCGACCAGTGGCCACAATGTAGGCTCCCTCCTCTTTTGCCGCATAAGGCCAGATTTCAGGCACCGGATTCGCACAGGCAAACACAATGGATTTTGGAGCCATTGAGCGAATCCACTCGCGTTTCACTGTATCTGGCCCAGGCGTAGAAAGGGCGATGAGCACATCAGCACCCTTCATGGCCTGCTCTTCTTTTTCAATGCAGCGGGGATTCGTCTTAACGCAAAGCTCCCATTTCCGATAGTATCTCTTATCTGCCTCGATATCCTTGCGATTCCTGTGCAAGCCACCCTTACTATCGAAAACCACCATGTTCTCTCCCTTGCCACCATCGGCAAGGATGAGTCGCGCAATCGTCGTATTCGACGCACCAGCCCCTAAAAGCACAATCTTCGCTTCGCTGAGCTTCTTGCCTGCCAATTCAAGCGCATTGAGAAGCCCTGCGAGCGTCACGCACGCGGTGCCTTGTGCATCATCGTGCCATACCGGAATTTCGCACACTTCCCGCAGCTCATCGAGCACCTTAAAACAATTCGGCTGGCTGATATCCTCCAGATTGACTGCTCCTACCGAGGGCTCGAGCATCTTCACAAAATCGATGATCTTATCGGCATTTGGCTTGCCATCCACACCTCGCGAATTGATGCAGAGCGCTATTGCATCTACACCACCCAGATACTTCATGAGGAAAGCCTTGCCTTCCATAACGCCAAGGCCACCAGGAGGCGTACAGTCGCCATCACCTAGCACACGTGTGGAATCCGACACCACCGCGACAAGATTCCCACGGTTCGAAAGCGCAAAAGATTGATCATTGCTATCTCTTATCGTTGTGGAAATCTTTGAAACACCTGGCGTGTACCACACATTGAACCAGTTGAACCCATAAAGGCCTGCCTTGGGAACTACTTGGATTTTTCCTCCATAGAAACGATGAGTCTTTTCTGAAAGCATCTTTAGAAAAATCGTCTGTGCCCGAGCCCGCTGGTCTGGTGTTAAATCCTGCGGAAAAGCTTCTGATAGATCGTCTAGACTGAGATTGAGCTTCATTGCAACCCCCTTTCAATTTCTAGATTCTCAGGAAGGTATTTTTATTATGTCTGAGCCTTTTTCTAACTCCTTGCTCTAAGAGTGCTATTCTATTTAGCTCTTCCAGGTCGTATCATTTCTTCCGGCTTTACAATTTTATCGAACTCGTCAGCGGTGATATATCCGAGCTTGACAGCGGCTTCTTTTAGCGAAATATCCTGTTCATAGGCGGCATGAACTACTGAAGCAGCATTGTCATAGCCTATTGCAGGAGTTAGAGCAGTAACAAGCATGAGAGATCTCTGCAAAAGCTCATTGATTCTCTTCTTGTTTGCTTTTATGCCCATAATGCAATTGGTAGTGAAGCTTAAACAGGCATCAGAAAGAAGCCTTGCCGATTGAAGCAGGCTGTATATCATGACAGGCTTATAAACATTAAGCTCAAAATTCCCCTGCGACCCAGCAAATCCAATAGTAACATCATTTCCAATTACCCTCGTTACCACCATTGTCAGTGCCTCTGCTTGGGTAGGATTTACTTTCCCAGGCATGATTGAACTGCCAGGCTCATTTGCTGGAATAATTATTTCTCCTATACCGCACCGCGGTCCGCTCGAAAGCCATCTTATGTCATTGGCAATTTTCATGAGGCTGCACGCAATGGTCTTTAATGCACCGCTTGCCTCTACAATGGCATCATGCGCCGCTAATGCTTCGAATTTGTTATCAGCAGGAATAAAAGGCAAGCCTGTTATTTCCGATATTTTTTCTGCTGCTAAGGCATCAAAACCAACCGGCGCATTCAAACCTGTACCAACTGCTGTGCCTCCAATAGCAAGTCGGTATAAGTTATTTAAGCATCCGCTCGCCCTTTGAATACCCATTTCAAGCTGTTTCGAATATCCAGAAAATTCTTGCCCTAAAGTCAGGGGCGTAGCATCCTGTAGATGTGTTCTGCCAATTTTTACAATGTTTTCAAAATCCTTTGCCTTTTCATCGATTGCTTTTTTCATATAAGTGAGAGCCGGTATTAATTTATGATAGATTGACTCTGCTGCTGCGATATGCATAGCTGTCGGAAATGTATCATTTGACGATTGCGACATATTTACATGGTCATTCGGGTGTATCGGAAATTTACTTCCTTTTTTTCCTCCTGCAATTTCGATAGCTCGATTCGATATCACCTCATTTGCATTCATGTTGGTTTGGGTTCCGCTTCCTGTTTGCCAAACAGGAAGCGGGAATTCTTCATCCAACCTTCCATCGATTACTTCTTGCGCGGCTTGACAGATGAGAGCCCCTTTTTCTTGTTCGAGTACTCCAAGTTGCATATTTGCGAGAGCACATGCTTTTTTAAGTATGCCAAAAGCCCTTATAAGTTCTTTTGATATTTTTTCATCGCCGATCTTAAAATTCTGAAGGCATCTTTGGGTCTGTGCTCCCCAATATCTATGATTTTCTACTTCGATGCTCCCCATTGAATCTGTTTCGATTCGTATGTTCATAATTATATCCTTATACTCCAAAGAGTTTCACAAATGAAAGGGAAATAAATGGGATATAAGTGATCAGCAAAAGACAACCTGCCCATAGGATAATGGGAACCCATATCCCTTTAAGAAATTGATCAAGTGAGACTTTGCATACTTTGCATGCAACAAACAAGGTTGCCCCTACAGGAGGCGTCACCATACCAAGCGCAAGGTTGGCAGCAAATATGGCTCCAAAATGAATTAGGTCAATGTTCATAGACTGTGCTACTGGTACTAAAAATGGTGCAAGCAAGAGAGTAAGCGATGAACCACTTGTAAAACACCCACCAATAAGAAGAATAACATTGACAATCAATAGAAATAAAGCGGGACTATGAATATTCTCTATGAAAAATGCCGTAACCATCTGCGGTATCTGATTTGCAGCTAAAACCCATGAAAATGGCCCTATGGAGGCAACAAGCAGCATTATTGCAGCTCCAGAAACAGCACTCCGTAGAATCAGTGGCGGTAAATCCTTTAGCTTAACGCTTTTCCATACAATGACGACTATGAAAAAACTGTACACGCATGCGACAACCGCTGCTTCAGTAGGGGTAAAAAGACCGGAATAGATCCCTCCCAAAATAATAACGGGAACGACCAACGCTGGAATAGCATGTATTATTTTTTGAATAATTTCGTGCCCAGTCATTTTTTCCTTTACAACTACACCATAGTTGTGCTTTACGCAAACAGAGTGTTCCCATATAAGAAGCGCAATTCCTATAAGAAGCCCTGGGCCAATCCCTGAAATGAACAATTTACCAACAGACTGACCCGTCGCTGCGCCATATACAACCATTTGGATAGACGGAGGAATAAGAATACCTAGAGGACCTGATAATGCAATTACTTGTGCGCTGAATTTGCGATCGTACCCTTCTCGCTCCATATCCAATGCGGTACTTCCTCCGATAGCAGCTGCTGTTGCAGGGCCAGAGCCTGATACTGCACCGAAAAGCATACAACCAAGCGTTGTTATATACGCATAACCACCTTTCCTTTTCCTGAGAGGTAAACCGATCAAATCTAATAGAACCGTAGATAATCGCCCTTGATACATAAGATCGCCAGCTAGAATAAACATCGGTATAGCCATAAAAACAAATGAGTTTGCACTCGAAAACATATTCTGTGGAACTGTAATAAGAAAAGCTGGATCTTTAAGGATGAAGAGGATATATGCTACCGCCACCAATGCCAAAGTAACCATAAGAGGCACACCAATTATGAGAAGAACAAATAAAACTAAAATAAGATAAACAAGGTTAGTAATCATTTGCTTTCCCTCCATCCGGATGATCGTGTGGCGGGTTTTTTATCTCAATTTTTGATTCCGCGTTTTTGGAAATAGTGAGTGGGGTTTTAGAGCAAAAAGCCTCTTTTATCTGGGCTATCAAGTTAAGAATTTCAAAGAATGCCATGAACGCTCCTCCTATTGATACAGCAAGTGTTGGCCAGAACATAGTGAAGGGAAGGGTTATAGCGTTGCGCCCTGAATTGAAGAGTGAAAATTTAAAGCCATACACAGCAAGAAAAATATAAAAAATCGTAGAAACTGTTCGTTCGATGATTTTTAAGAGTGTACTTATTTTTTTTGGCAAAACTGATTGAAAATATTCTACTCTGAGTTGTTCCTTTCTCATCACAACAGATGCTCCAGCTATGAATGTAAACCAAACTATGAAGTACCCTGTAAGTTCTCCGGTCCATGGCATAAGAAATTTGAATATGTTTCGATTTAATACATCGATAAATACCAAGCAAGCAGATAGAATAAGAAAAAATGACCCCATAAAGTCTACGGTGGTTCTCAATTTTCTAATGACACCGTCCACATCAATGCCTCCCTAAAGGATACTGCAAATTTCTCATATACTAAGCAAGATTGCTCTTACCTAGACTTTTGGAAAATTTTGTTTTGCACATTATGGTTGCTTAGGGCCTCCTTAAAGAGGACCTAAGCAACCATGTCGCTCTCAGGTATTATTAGTGCTATTCAAAAAACCAATGGCTCATCTCATTTCTTTAGAGCTTTTATTCTGTCAATCATATCTTTCCCGAAATATTGATATACAAAATCTTCAGCATTTTTAAATGCAGCATCCCATTCTGCCTTCTCTTCGGGCGAAAGCTCGGTGACGAATACTTTTGGATTATTTTTTAGCCATTCCAGATCTCTTTGTTCATATTCCTCAGATACTTTCCTTTCATAAAGGCTGGCTTCATGCCCAGCTTCAAGGAGAGCTTCTTGGAATTCTTTTGGGAGCTTTTGATAGGTCTTCATACTTACTACAAGCAAATTTGTAGCATATAGAGGCCCGGCAAGGAGGATATAAGGAGCTGCTTCATAGATCGTAGTATCACGAATATTAGTAACATTTTGCACCATGCCATTCACAAGTCCAAGTTGTAACGCGCTGTAGAGTTCGGAGTAGTCAACCGATACTGTCACTGTTCCGTACATTTTATCTGTTATGGTTCCCATGATGGCTCCTGGTTTTCCTCTAAACTTAAAGCCTTTTAGATCGGATGGTTTTTGAACTCTCTTATTTGTGATAATATGGTACCAGCCATTTCGCTGCCATCCTAATACTTTGAAACCTTTCTTCTCCAATTTTTCTTCGAATTCCTTCCCGATGTCGCCATCAACGGCACTCCAAAATTGATCCCAAGAGGAATACAGCCCTGGAACCCCAAACACGCCTAATCCTTTTTCGTAGCCTTCAAAAGTCGCCGTATGTTCAACAATAAAGTCGACAGTTCCCATGCGTACGGCATCTACTACCTGCGTGCTAACTCCAAGAACTGAGTTGGGGTATATTTCAACTTTTACTTTTCCTCCTGTCTTCTGCGCTACCAGCTCTGCGAACTTTTGCGCTCCAATGTCATATGGATGCCCAGTCTTTTGGTTGTGTGAATAGCGAAGAACTATGGGAGCTTGCTGCGCATAAGCAGCTCCCCCAATTGCCAAGATTAGCAAGATAGCAGTAAAAAATTGCCATACAATTTTTCTGGTTGCATTTCTTTTCTTTCTAACAAAATACATATCTTTGCCTCCTCCTAAAATTATTTATTCCCTTTTCCTATCACTCTATCAACGTAGAGTGGCGCAAGGCCAAGATAAGAAGCAGGATCCATAAGACAGGCTATTTCATCCTCAGAAAGGAGATTTTTTACTTTAGGATCTTCTTCAAGGACATTCTTAAAAGGTTTCTTTTCTTCGAACGCTTTCATTGAATCTTTATAAACAATCTCATGGGCTGTTTGCCTACCTACTGCGCTTGCAAGTTTCATCATTACGCGTTCTGACATCATCAGTCCGCCTAATATGTCGATATTCCGCCTCATATTGTCCGCGCGAACCTTGATTCGAGAAAGCTCATTTTTCAAGACAGCAAATGCACCTGCTGTCAACATAAATGATTCAGATATGAGTTTCATTTCAGCGCCCCAGGTTCTCCAATCGCGTTCATGTTCCCCGCTCATCACTTCCATCATCACATCAGCATTTGAGCGCACAAATCGCGCAAGGGCTACTACATGTTCCATGAGAATAGGATTGCGCTTATGCGGCATTGTGCTGCTCCCTATGCGGCCAGTAACATCTACTTCCAATTCCGCAATTTCTGTTCTCTGGAGGGTGACAACTTCGTTCGCTATCTTCGAAAGGGTCCCCATGATCATTGCTAAGAGCGAGAGCAACTCTGCAAAATTATCTCGTGCGCTATGCCAAGTGATTGGTGGCACAGCAAGTCCCAATTCCGTGGCGACTTCCTGCTGCAGCATAAATCCTTTCTCGGCGCCTATAGTGGCAAGCGTTCCAGCTGCCCCAGAAAACTCAAGCATAAGAACCCTCGGCCTTAGTTGTGTTAGCCTCTCCATATGTCTTCTGAGCTCTTCGATCCATACCGCCACTTTATAACCAAATGTAATGGGGACTGCATGCTGTCCATGGGTTCTTCCTGGCATTATCGTCATCCGATGCGGCTCAGAAAGAGCAATACAAATCTGTTCTAGATCTTTAATGTTTTGTTCAATCACCTCCAAAGAAGACCTAACTTGCAAAACGCAACCAGTATCCATAATATCTTGGCTAGTTGCGCCCCAATGAATATATTCACCAGAAGCAGGTCCACAAACCTTCTCAAGACCAGCTATCAGTGGCATTATCGGGTGCCCTGTTTTCAAATAGCCTTTTCTAAGTTCATCGATATCAATATTCTCTACTTTCGCTTTTGCACTGATTTCTTTTGCTGCTGACTCTGGAATTATCTTCATTTTTGCTTCACTTCTTGCAAGGGCAGCCTCCATATCAAGCCAGCTCTGAACTGTAGATTCATCTTCCCAAATTCGCCTCATCTCATCAGTTCCATATGATTCTCTGAAGATGCGGGAATCGATCATGCTCGCCATATTTTCCTCCTTAAGGGAATAGACAGCAAGAAGTATGCCATAATAATCTTGAATTGTTAGAATAATGAATAGATTCAATAACATCACATTATAAAATGATTAATGTGATAATTTAAAATGCAAGCATCTGAAATATTGCCCTTTTTTCATAATTAACAGCGGATCTAATGCCGGCTATATTGCAAAAAAGATATTTCTTTGTTTCAATTTAACAATTACTGTTACGATGAAACATAATAAAAAAGATGATAGTTCGCTACTATTCTATGTTTTGATTTTGCAAGGCATCAACGAATTGCGCCAGTAATTGCTCTAGTCTACTATAATCTAAGGTTTAGGCACTCAACAGCGGAGGCCTTATGAATCATTTAAGCAAGGGTATTACGATATTCGCCGTAATCATCGCCATTTTTTTGATCCTTCTGTGCTTTGTGCTATATTATCCGACAGAGAAGAAAGAGAGTCCGCCTACGGGCTACGCGCCTTTACGCGACGATGAATTGGCAGCGCATTTTCGGCCTGTATTCGATTGCCCTTCGGAATTTGGGCCTATTCTGGCATTATACTATAGAGCGGCGATCGATGATTCCGGGATTATCCATATAGCCTATCATCCTGTGTGGGAGAGAGAGCGCAATGATGCAAAAGGGATCGAGCCCTTTTTGAGTAGAATCCTATACACTGGCGGTCTTTCTCTGCAAGGTCTTATGTTTGGGCCCGGGGATATCGAAGCAGTCGCTCTTGCTATAGATCCAGTGGGCTGGAAGATTGTAGAGATAGATTACGAGACTGCCGCGGACTACGATCCATCCGCTTTCAGCGTAAAGCATGAAGTCGTTTCGCTGACGGGCAGCTTTGCTTTGCCAATTCGCTTCAAAGTGATAAGCTGGAATCATCTTTTCGAGCTAGAGGGACGGGGCGCGTCGCAAGATGAGGCTTTTGTAGCGCCTGCTCCGGTCCTTGATTCTACTATGTCCCTTTCTACTGCAGTGCCTACTTCTCCAGCCGCTTCCTCAGATTTTATACCGGAGACCCGCCTCTCCTATTTTACCCCAGAACTATGGGACAAATATGGAATATGGAAGAACCCCGAGACTATTCTTCGGAAGGATAGGGCTCATTTTATCTGGGAGCGAGGGGTTGCTCCATGAATCTCTTTCATGAATCTCTTGAGAGTAAGCGCATTCTGTGGCGCATAACCCATCACATCGTTGTCGAAATAGACATAGGCATCGCAGTTCATAGCTATTATCTTCTGAGCCCAGAGCTCTAGCTCCTTATCGGAATAGCAGGACGAATACAGCGAAGTTGGTCCATGTAGCCGGATATAAGCAAAGTCGGAAGTGACTGCCTCACGTTACGGGTAGCGACCTCCAGTGTCGGAGATACAAAATCCAAAGCCGAGCGCTCTCAGGCAATCGAGAGCCTCGTCCTCTATCCAGCTTTTGTGGCGAGGCTCTATTGCGAAGCGCAGAGCGGGCAGAGTGCGCAAAGTAATACTGCCAGAGCGCATTCCAGCCTCACCAAAGCCTGCACCGCGCAAAGCAGCCAGACGCAGCATAATATTATATGGTTACGTCTCCTGTAAGGCTGTTCTTAGTAGCTTCGGTCGATGATTTGATTCATGAGCTGGCCATCGGCGGCCATATAGATCTATTCGAGAATGTCGGAACTAGACTTTTGAAATTCCACAACTTCTACTGCTTGACCCAGCAAGATCTCTTGGATCTTCATATGTTGAGTGATCTGTTCGAGCTTTTGCATGAAATCCGCACCAATCGCCCAGTCAGATAAAGATATTTCATCATTATTTTACTTCTTTTTCGAATTCTATGATGGATTGTTGCTGAAGTCTTAATAAAATATTCAATGGTCCGATTATGACTGGCAAAATCTATCTATTGAAGAAGACATTCTCAGCCGAAGTTTTTTATTCCTTCAGCGCTCCTTCACCGAAGGCTTTCATGAGCTGGCTATGGAAAAATATGTAGAAGAGGATCATGGGCAGTATACCAATAACGAGCGAAGCATATTGAAGCCCGTATTCGATATTCTGTCTGCCAGCAAACTGGGTAATGGCTACTGGCAAGCTCTTCAACGCTTTCTTTGTCGTGAAGATAAACACAAAAAGGAATTCGTTCCAGTACTGCAAGAAAGAGAGTATTGCTATTGTCGAGACCACAGGAATGGATAATGGCATTATTAGAGACCAAAATATCTGACGGTATTTTGCTCCATCGATTTCCGCAGATTCAATTAGAGCGTCGGGGATACCCTTAACATAACCAAGCGCTATGAGGATCGACATAGGAAGATTGAAGGCGATATATGGCAGGATAACTCCAACTCGCGTGTTAACTAGACCTATACGGACCTCAGCAAGAAAAAGAGGGATTATAACTGCGTGAACCGTAAGCATGAGTCCGACAGTAAAAGCCCATGTGAAGAATTTTACGCTTTTGAAAGGGAATTTCGCAAGTCCGAAGGCCGCTGCCAGCGAAAGCAGAACCGTCGATATAGTAGCAACACAGGTGTAGATGAGGCTGTTTTTGAGTGCGGTTCCAAGCCCGCCCAAATTCCAAGCGCGTATATAATTGTCTAGAGACGGTGCTTGTGGCAGAGCGAGAGGATGTTGCACGATTTCCGCGTTCGGTTTGAGGGAGGAGTAACCAAGCCAGATTAGAGGGAAAATAGTTATGACAGTAAAAAAGATCATGATTATGTAAGCTGAAGCTCTCCAGCTGTTGGGCGCCATTGTCAAGCGCGATTGATTTTTCATACCAACCTCTAACCCATGTTGAGTCTATTGGTCATGACTTTAGTAAGCCAGATGGCCAGGACAATAAAGAGGATTATGACAATCGATATCGCACTCCCGTATCCATAGTTTTGAAACACAAAGGTGGTGTTGTACATATAGACAGCCATAACTTCGGTGAAATGGGCAGGGCCACCTCCTGTCATCGAGTAGATGAGGTCGAAGCTCTTAAAGCTGCCCGAGATTGCTAGGATCGAATTGATAAATGCAACGGGTGCTAGGATAGGGGCAATTATCTTGAGGAAAATGGTGCCTTCGTTTGCTCCTTCAATCTTTGCAGCCTCGATGATCGATTCAGGGATGCGCTGCAAGTTGGCTAGAAAGATCACCATATATAGGCTGGTGTGCTGCCATAGGAGTACGAACATAATAGGGACGAAAGCAAAATCTTTGCTCTCGAAGATCTTCATAATGTAGTCTTGGTTGCCAGTTATCTGGCGAATAATGGTCGGCAGAATTCCAACGGGCGCAAAAACCCGATTCCAGAGTTGGGCTACGATTACTGAGGATATTGTTATTGGAAGGAAGATCATGATCTCGAAGAGCTTTGCGCCTTTCACCATACGCCGGTGGAGCATATAAGCGAGCAGGAACCCTAGGGGAATCTGGCCAAACACAGAGATCAATACGATAAGGATGTTGTTCCTGAGTCCGATGTGGAAGACAGGGTCCGACAGCAGTCTTACGTAATTCTGGAGTCCTACGAATTCAATTGGGCCAAAGCCTTTCCATTTGGTAAAACTAAGACCCAGAGTGAACACCAGCGGAAAGACCATTATGGTCGCATAGATGATGAAGGCTGGCAACACAAAGCTTAGGTAGCTGCGTCGTTTTGATCGTGCATTTACCACATCGATGCTCCTATTCAATTACAAGTTGTGGGCTGGGCGTTTTTGCGCCCAGCCCACAAATCAGCAGGAAATAGACATTACTTCTTATGTCGATTCGAGTCGTTCGCCGCTACCCAGGCTTCGTATTCAGCTGCGAGTTTGGCTGGTGTTTTGGTTCCCATCATAACTGCCTGGAGACCGGGGTTAAGAATATTATTAACCCCTTCGCTATCCATTTTAGCATCGATGACATAACCCATCGTCTGGTTGTTGATCAGGTTAATATACTGCTTGTTGAGGGAGTCGATGTCGAATTTGGAATAATCGAGTTTATAGGTTGGGACAGTACCGTACTGCATGAGAATCTCGCTTCCTTCCTTGCCATATATAAAAGAAAGGAATTTCCATGCTGCATCGGCTTTGGCGCCACTTAGCTTTGCATTCATAGCGAGAGCTTCGCCGAGTGTGGCAGCGCTTGAACCATGCACTACTTCGCCTTCAACAGCGGGGAACGCGATAGCGGCATACGCAGCGTAATCGGATGGAGAAGCAGCTGCTTTAAGGGCAGAGACACGCCATCCAGCGTCTAGGAGATAGACTGCTTTGCCCTGTACAAACTCGCCCCAGGCTTGCGGACCCTCGAGCTGGTTTACACCAGCTGGGAAGAGTTTAGCATCGACCATCTTCTTTATGACGGCTATTGCATCCACAAAGGGCTTGTCTGTGAACTTGGCGGTGCCTTTCATCGCCCTGTCGAACCATTCAGTTCCGCCCATGCGGTCTACGAGCACGGAGAGGAGGAGAGACTGTGCCTGCCACTGAGCCTTGTTTCCGAACGCTAATGGATCGAGGCCAGCAGCGCGGATCTTAGGAACTTGAGCGATCATTTCATCGAGAGTCTTGGGGTTCGAGAGACCGAGTTGTTTCTGAAGTTTTGTATTGACATAGATGACAGTGCATACAGCCATGTTGGGGGATATGATATAAATCTCGCCTTTCGGGCCTTGTGGCTGCCAGATGGCAGAATTGTACTGGCTTTTGAAGCTATCGGTTAGGTAAGGCCTGAGATCCTTGACCATGCCTCTATCGAGAATGTAACCGGATCGGGCGCCGGCATAGCAGGTGAAAAGATCGGGAATGTCTCCACTTGCAGCCATGGCTTGGAATTTCTGGTGGAACTCTTCGCCGGAGACATATTCGAACTCGAGCTTTATGTTCGGATACTTCTTTTGAAATGCTTCGACAGTTACCGGCCAGTAGGCTGACTGTGGGTTGGCCAAATCGTTCTGCATGTACACCGTTAGTGTTATGGGGGCGTTCGATGATGCGTTCTGGGCACCCAGACCTAAGGTCACCAGAGCAAAGAGGGCAATGATGAACACCTTCATCTTGGATCTCATAAATACCTCCTGATAATATTTAGATCTCTAAAATGAGAGATCGTAGAGCCCTATTTCAATCGTTTTTTACGACTAATTCCTCATAGAAGCCCTCAATGGCCGCCATTGCGGCTCCAATTGCTGGAGCATCCTCAGCAAGGGAGGAGAGTCTAATCTCACAGATTCCTGTGTGGGCTAGAGCCCGGGCCATAACACCTGCCCTAAGGGTCTCGAACATTGCAGGAGAAGCGCTTAGCACATTGGAGTTGACGACAAGAGTCGAAGGTGACATCGCGTTCATGATGCTTACAATTCCAGTGATAAGGTATCCGATGAAGTTCGAGAAGGCTTCTTGGCTCCATGCTGGAGGAGATGCAGCCAGGGCTACTAGTTCCTCGGTGTTGG
>Ga0209606_1003149_pt1 | contig 16990 bp, 16 predicted proteins | sample AD_UKC057_MetaG_FD_184412 | JGI IMG/M metagenome (GOLD analysis project Ga0209606, IMG submission 184412) | Active sludge microbial communities of municipal wastewater-treating anaerobic digesters from USA - AD_UKC057_MetaG (SPAdes) (version 2) | ecosystem: Engineered > Bioreactor > Anaerobic >...
CGCTGGAAGCGCTTGTGAAGAAAAGATTCAAAAAGTATGAGACAATAAAAAAAGAAGAGCAAAAAGCTGATGAATACCTGACTGATGATGCTGACTACATTATTGTAGCATATGGAGCATCTTCCAGAATATCCAGAACAGCAGTTAATCTTGCAAGAAAAGAAGGGATTAAAGCTGGACTTATAAGGCCTATAACTTTATGGCCTTATCCTGATATGTATATTGAAAAGCATATATCTCATGCAAAAGCCTTTTTGTGCGTAGAGATGAGTATGGGTCAGATGGTAGACGATGTCCGCCTTTGCGTTAATGGCAGAAAACCTGTTGCTTTTTATGGAAGGACTGGAGGGATAATACCTTCTCCAGATGAAGTATTGTCAGAACTTAGAAAATTAGCGGGAGGTAAATATTAATGGCTATAGTATTTCAAAAACCAAAAGCACTTTTAGATGTGCCTTTCTCATACTGCCCTGGCTGTACGCATGGCATAATTCACAGACTGGTTGCTGAAGTGATTGATGAACTTGGTATAGAAGGAAAAACAGTTGGCGTCTCCCCTGTAGGATGTGCAGTAATGAATTATAACTTTTTTGCATGCGATATGGTGCAAGCGCCTCATGGCAGAGCGCCAGCAGTAGCTACAGGATTAAAAAGAGCTATTCCGGAAAACATTGTATTCACATATCAAGGAGATGGCGATTTAGCAGCTATAGGTACAGCAGAAACAGTACATGCTGCAGTTAGAGGCGAAAATATTACTATAATATTCGTTAACAATGCGATATATGGTATGACAGGAGGCCAAATGGCTCCAACAAGCCTTCCAAACCAAGTCACGCAGACAACCCCTTATGGAAGAGATACTTCCTATGCAGGTTATCCTATAAGAGTGTGTGAAATGCTTGCTACTCTTGAAGGAACAGCATTAGCTCAAAGAGTATCTGTAGATAATGTGAAAAATGTCTTAAATGCCAAAAAAGCCATTAAAAAGGCATTCACATATCAGATTGAGAAAAAAGGTTTTTCCATAGTGGAAGTGCTTTCCACATGCCCTACGAATTGGGGTATGGATGCTGAAGAATCCTTAAAATGGTTAAAAGATAATATGATTCCGTATTATCCGTTAGGCGTATATAAAGATATAGCTAATATCAAGGAGGCATCAAAATGAGTACATTAAATATTCTAATGGCTGGTTTTGGAGGTCAAGGAATTCTGTTTTTAGGAAAAATGGCAGCGTATTCGGGTCTTATGGATAATAAACAGATAACATGGCTTCCGTCATACGGACCGGAAATGAGAGGCGGTACAGCAAACTGTTCAGTATGCATTTCTGATGAACTGATAGGTTCGCCACTTGTTATAAATCCGGATATACTAGTTGCTATGAATCTGCCTTCACTTGATAAGTTTATTGACCAGGTCGTACCTGGAGGGACTGTTTTAGTAGATTCTTCAATTATTGATAAAAAAGTAGAAAGGACTGACTTAAATGTCTTTTACATCCCTGCTACAAAGTTAGCAGATGAAAATGACATTTCAGGCCTTGCAAACATGATAATGCTTGGCAAGATGCTTAAGGAAACTGGTTTTTGTACCGAGTGCGCAATGGATGAAGCATTATTAAAATGTGTTCCGCCAAGAAAAACAGAAATGATTGAACTTAACAAAAAAGCCCTCAAGATAGGAAGTGAGCTATAATGGATGAGACCATTGAAATCGCGAGAAGGATAGAAGGCATAAGAGATGCTTCTGGATATACCCAGGAGCAGATGGCAAAGGAACTCAATATTGATATAGAAACCTATAAAGAATATGAAAAAAACGGGCATAACATACCTATTTCCGTTATATTTCATATAGCTAATAAGTTCAATGTGGATCTTTCCGAAATTCTAACCGGAACTTCCGCAAAACTAGACACATACCACGTGGTAAAAGCAGGAAATGGCAAGGAAGTGGACAGATATCCAGGATATAACTATACTGACCTAGCTTTCCGTTATACAAAAAAAATCATGCAGCCTCTGTTAGTAACTCTTGACCCTTCCGACAAGCCTGCAGCTTTAGTAAGTCACAGCGGGCAGGAATTTAATTATGTACTTAAGGGTAAAATGGCATTCATTTTTGATTCACATCAAATAATTCTTAATGAAGGCGACTGTATATATTTTAATCCTAGTCATTCTCACGGCCAAAAGTGCGCATCAGACATACCTGTAGTATTTCTTACTGTAATTGCAGAATAGGAGGATTTATGCTGGAAAAATACCTGTCCAGGACTCAGTTCGATTCCTATGAAGACTTTGTTACTAATTACAAATTAAATATTCCTGAAAATTTTAATTTTGGTTTTGATATTGTAGACGCTTGGGCTGACGAGGATTGCAACTTAATGGCGCTTGTCTGGTGTGATGACCATAATAATGAAAAACTCTTTACATTTAATGATATTAAAAAAATGTCTAACCAGGCAGCCAACTACTTTATTTCCTTAGGCATAAAAAAAGGTTCAAAAGTGCTTGTCATACTAAGAAGAAGATGGGAATACTGGATAGTTGCCACTGCTTTACATAAGATAGGCGCTGTACTTATCCCAGCTTCTTTACAGCTGACAAAAAAAGATATAGCTTACAGGGCTAATGCTGCTGATGTCGAAGCAATCATATGTATTAATGATGATTTCGTCATAACACAGGCAGAAAGCGCGCTACCGGATTCCCCTACTGTCATGAACCTTATACTTGTTGATGAATCGCAGACATACAGCAAGGATAACAACAGTGATGGTATTAATGTAAATATGGGTAATGGTTGGAAAAACTTATCTTATGAAGCATTTAAATACTCTGATGTTTTTATGAGACCTACTGGCATGAATGCTACAAAAACATCTGACACAATGCTCATATATTTCACATCAGGAACCACAGGAATGCCTAAAATGGTGCATCATGATTATTCTTATCCTCTTGGACATATAGTAACGGCTAAATACTGGCAATGCGTGGAAAAAGGAAAGCTCCATATGAGCGTATCCGATTCTGGATGGGCAAAATTCGGATGGGGTAAGATATATGGGCAGTGGATATGCGGAGCGACTGTATTCGCTTATGATATGGATAAATTTATACCTGCAAAATTGCTTAGCATGATGGAAAAATACAAGCTTACTACTTTTTGCGCACCACCCACAATGTTTCGATTCATGCTTTTAGAAGATGTAGCAAAATATGATCTTTCTTCAATAAAACGTTATTGTATAGCAGGAGAACCTTTAAACCCAGAAATATTCAAAAAGTGGAAGGATATAACAGGAAAAGCTCTTACAGAAGGTTTCGGACAATCAGAATCCTCTGTAATGATAGCAAACTTCAAATGGATTGAGCCAAAACCAGGTTCTATGGGAAAACCAGCCCCTCTTTACGATATTCATCTTGTAAATGCTGAAGGAAATTTCTGTGAAGACGGCGAAGAAGGCGAAATAACTATACAAAACATGAAAAGCTCTCATCCTGCAGGATTGTTTTTAGGATACTATAAAGATACCGAGCTTACCAGCCAGTATATACACAACGGAGTATACAACCTCAAGGATGTCGCATGGCGTGACAGCGATGGATATTACTGGTTTGTCGGAAGACATGATGACGTCATTAAATGTTCAGGATACAGAATTGGTCCGTTTGAAGTGGAAAGCGCTCTTTTAGAGCATGATGCAGTAGTCGAATGCGCAGTGACAGCCGTGGCTGATGAATTAAGAGGCCAGAAAGTAAAAGCCACTGTGGTGTTGAAAAAAGGCTATGCACCGTCAGATGAGCTAATCAAGCAACTTCAGGAGCATGTAAAGAAGGTAACTGCGCCATATAAATATCCCAGAATAATTGAATTTACCGATGAGCTCCCAAAGACTTTGGGCGGTAAAATCAAAAGAGGTGAAATAAGAAGCAAGGACAGTAGCAGATAATATAATTTAGGAGGCCGTCATGATATATGATATTACAATTAACGACCTTAAGGACCCCATAATAGACAGCATACCCAGAATCAGCTGGAAGCTGGATCCTGAAAAAAATGATTTTTCCATGTCGGCTTATAGGATAATTGTAATGGATGCTGATACTGATTCTGTTGTGTGGGACAGCTCTTTTATCAAAAGCAGTAAGATGAGATATATTCCTATTACTGCAAACTTGAAACCATTAAACAGATATAAATGCATAATTTCAATTAAAGACCAACAAGACAAAATATACCAATCCGAATCTTTCTTTTTCTCTACAGGAAAGCTTAAAGATAAATGGACTGCAAAATGGATAAGAGCGCATTTTGCAAAAGACAAGTCTGAAACAAATCAGTGCGCATCTTATTTAAGAAAGACATTCAATACGGATAAACCAGTAAAAAAAGCCATATTAGCCATATGCGGTTTAGGCCAGTTTTATGCAATGATTAACGGTAAAAAAATACATGACGATTTTCTGCCGACACCATACACCGACTTTTCGAAAAGAGTGCTCTACAGGGTATATGATGTCAAGAAATTTATAACTGAAGGTTCAAACGCTATAGCTGTAATACTTGGAAATGGATTCTACAACTCTACGACCAAAGACCCATGGCAGTCGTCAACCGCTATATGGAAAGATTGTCCAAAACTTCTATCCGAACTGCATATATATTATGAGGACGGTACACAAGCTGTTATAAATAGTGATAGCTCATGGAAAAGTTCAAAAGGACCTATAGTATTTAACGGTATGAGACATGGAGAGCATTATGATGCAAGACTGTACCAAAAAGACTGGGAGCTTGTATCCTTTAACGATTCTAGCTGGGGTAACTGCGCATTTTCCAGAGCACCTGGCGGGATTTTACAGGTTATGGAAATGCAACCTATAAGAATAAGATACACACTGAAACCTGTAGCAAAATGGAAAACTGACGAAGGATGGATTATAGACTGTGGGAGGTCTGTATCTGGAGTAGCTAAAATCGCAATTAAAGGCAAAAGAAACTCCACAGTAAGAATAAGATATAGCGATATACTGCATGAGGACGGATCTTTAAACCAGGAAGCTTTGGCAAGTTTCAATCAGGATGCTCCATTTCACACTGATATTTATACAAAAGCTGATTCTGATATTGAATACTTCTATCCAATCTTCTCTTACCACGGTTTTCGATATATTGAGATTAACACAGATTATGAACCTCAACTATCGGATTTTGAGATATGGGTGCTTGCAAACGAGCTTGATACAAATGCAAATTTTGAATGTGCGGATAATACTGTTAATAGGATACAAAACTTATGTATCAGATCCTCTGAATCAATGCTTTATTCACTGATGGCATCAGATACAGCAAGAGAACAGACTTCATGGACAGGCGACACCGGATTATCAGTCGAACAGATGGCTATTAACTTTGAAAGCCTTGCTTTTTTCAGGAATTGGCAGAAGGTATTAAGGGAAGCCCAATTGCAATCCGGTACAGTACCCTGCATTGTCCCATCTGCAGGCTGGGGATATAACGGACTGAACGGACCTGACTGGAGCCATCCGATTTATGAAGTCCCGATGCAGTTTTATAGATATTATGGCGATAAGCAAATGATTAAAGATAATTATGAAGCATTATCAAAATATTGCGAATACCTTGATGTAATGGCCAATAACGGGATAGTAAAATACGGGCTTGGCGACTGGTGCCCTCCATTTATTGGAAAAGCCATCTCCATCAATATGGAATCCTTCAAGTGCCCTGTTGAAGTATCAGACACTGCATATTATTATTCAGCCCTTAAAGCAGCTCAAAAAAGCGCTTTAATTTTAAAAAAGCATAAACAAGCAGAGGATTTTAAAAAAAGAGCTGACATTGTTAAACAAGCATTCAGGTCCTCTTTCTTAGATAAAAGCACATATACAGTCAAGGGTAACTGCCAGACAGCTACAGCAATTATGATATTTCATGGTTTGGCTGAAAAAGCAGAGATACCTTTTTTAACTGACAGATTAATTTGCCAGATAAAGGATAACGGCAATGCTTTGGATTTTGGCATACTTGGGCAAAAAGCTGTGCTTAATGCCCTTGGGGACAACGGTTTCGCTTTAGAAGCATTGAAAATGATTACCAAAGAAGGATTCCCAAGCATGAAAAACTGGCTGGATATGGGAGCCACTACCCTATGGGAATGTTGGAATGGTGAAGGATCTAGAAATCATCATATGTTTTCTTGTGTTTCAGAGTTTTTTTACAAGCATATTGCAGGTATTATGCCTTCAAAAGATGCATGCGGGTTTGACAAAATAACGTTTGCTCCACCATTTGATATGCCTTTTAGTCATGCTTTTGCGTCTATAAATACTCCAAATGGGTTAGCTCGGATATCATGGGAAAAAGATAATGAAATGTTCACAATATCGATTAAAGTACCATATAACTCAAAAGGTTTTATTTATCTTCCAAAAGAATATAACAATAAGGATGTAAAAGAAGCATTAGCAAAAAATGGATACAGATGCCTTCTATGTGAAGACAAAAAAGACAGATATATTGTTAAAGTAAGATATGGTACCTATGATATCAAACTGATGTAAATACGGTAATTATAAAGCAAAAGCATCCAGTTCAATGCTGGATACTTTTTGGTATAAAGATATTACCATATCACTTACAGTACAATCTTGACTATATCACCATCTGAGCTTTGTATATCGACAAGCTCAAAACGCCCGTATTTCTTTTTCACTTTCCTCATTACAGCCATAAGCTTGCATAAATCCCTGCTGCTTATTTCGCAATCCTTTTTATCTATTTTCTTGTTTATTGCACTTGCAGCTATTACCGCTGTCAGGTTCGACAAAACTAATGATGTGGGAAGAAGCAGGTTTATGTTTTTTTCATCTTTTGATTTAATCTGAATACGCATATCATTCCACCACTATTTCAACAATATCCCCATCTGCGCTTTCAACTTCCACTAGTTTGCCTATCAGACCTTGATCAACCAATGTCAGAAGCTGGGCGAAGTCCACGCCTTTTAATGCTTCGTTTCCCGATACTGCAGGCATCTTTACTCCCATTTCCAACCCCATTTTAACTAAAGGCATAGGAAGATTTACTTTTACCTTGTCGCCGTCTTTGGAATTAACATATATTCTGAACATAAGCTCATCTATATTTTTTCTTTTTTCTTCAGGTACGAATTCCACGCTCTTTTTTGGAGCATCTGTCAACAGCTCATCTACTGTTACTGACAGCATCTGCGCTATCTTAGGCAACAGCATAATGTCCGGACAAGATATGTCATTCTCCCATTTTGATACGGCTTGTGCGGTGACATTAAGCTTTTCAGCAATGTCATCTTGGGTAATATTCTTTCCTCTTCTTAATTCTGCAATTCTCTTTCCTAATGTATTCATTTTATATCTCCCTTACTAATATATATTTATTCTCTTTTTTATTCAATATTTTTCCTAAAACTTACCAAAGCTTCCAAGATTGCCTGTACTGCATCTCTATCATATCCACTGTATTACATCTTTTTTTACACATTTCTTCTGCAATATTCCGAATAATGATTCTTTCCAACAAATCCCCTAACATGTCTTCGCCCCCTTTACTATATGTTTTTTTTCTTTCTTTTAATAATTTTCCCATCTTAATCCCCTCGTTTTCACACTTACATTTTAGTGTTAGATATTCAATGAATGAACATATCAAAGGTTGTTTTTCAGCCCTTTTCTACAACCTATGGTTGCATAATTACTCAACCTATAGTTGAGTTACGGTTTTTATTAAATTTTGAAACTATAAATATATTGCATTAAAAAAATGTTAATAGGATTAAGAGTAATTAAAAATGAATAAAATTATTAATTATTCATATTTTTGTATATTTTTATTATATTATTCATATTTTAGTTGACTTTATGCAAATCACTTGTATAATTATACTAAATAACTTGAAAGAGGCTGAGAAATGGAAAAGAAAATCAAGAAAATCGTATTAGCATACTCTGGAGGACTGGATACATCAGTTATAATACCATGGTTAAAAGAAAATTATGAAGGTTGTGAAGTAATTGCGGTATGCGCAGATGTAGGACAAGGCAGCGAAACAGACGGACTAGAGGAAAAAGCGCTTGCAACTGGAGCTTCAAAACTTTATATAGAGGATCTAACAAATGAATTCGTATATGATTTCATATTCCCTACCCTTAAAGCAGGTGCAGTATATGAAAAGAAATATTTATTAGGAACATCTTTTGCCAGACCTATAATTGCAAGAAGAATAGCTGAAATAGCTTTAAAAGAAAATGCGGATGCAATATGCCATGGATGCACAGGAAAAGGAAATGACCAGGTGCGTTTCGAACTTACAATTAAAGCTTTCGCTCCTAAAATGAAGATAATTGCGCCATGGAGGATATGGGATATTAAGTCTCGTAATCAAGAGATAGATTATGCTATAGCTCATAATGTCCCGCTTAAAATATCCAAAGAGACAAGTTATTCTAAAGATAAGAATTTATGGCACCTTTCACATGAAGGGTTGGATTTGGAAGACCCTTCAAACGAACCTTTGTACAGCAAGGAAGGTTTTCTAGAAATGTGCGTCTCGCCAGAGAATGCTCCGAATAAAGCAGAATATGTAACAATAGATTTCCAGCAAGGCATACCTACAGCGGTAAATGGCAAGTTAATGAACGGTCCAGATATCATAAGGACGCTTAATGAGATAGGTGGAAAGCATGGAATAGGCCTTGTTGACATAGTGGAAAATCGTTTAGTAGGCATGAAATCACGAGGCGTATATGAAACTCCCGGAGGAACAATACTCTACCATGCCCATGAAGTTTTGGAAACTTTAACTTTGGACCGTGATACGATGCACTATAAATATCTAGTCGCAGAAAAATTTGCAGAGCTTGTATATTATGGACAGTGGTACACGCCGCTTAGAGAAGCCATATCCGCTTTTGTGGATAAGACACAGCAAAATGTAACAGGCCAGGTAAAGTTAAAACTGTACAAAGGAAATATCATTAATGCAGGAACAGTATCCAATTACTCTTTGTATGACATGGATATAGCAACATTTGAAGAAGATGATGTATATGACCAGAAAGATGCTGAAGGTTTCATAAATCTGTTCGGTCTGCCTATAAAAGTAAAAGCGCTTAATGATATGAAGCATTTTAAAAAGTAAAAGAAGGATTAAAATGGATAAGCTTTGGAAGGGACGTTTCACTAAGAATACAGACAAGACCGCTGATGCTTTCAATTCCTCTATCAGTATAGACAGCCGTATGTACAGACAAGATATTGAAGGTTCTATAGCTCATGCAAAAATGCTGGGAGACACACAGATTATACCAAAAGACAACTCATCAGAAATAGTCAAATGCTTAAAACAGATGCTTGACGATATCAATAACGGAAAGCTTGCTATAGATACTAGTTTTGAGGATATCCATTCCTTTGTGGAATATGAACTTATCAAAAGGATAGGAAACACTGGGAAGATGCTTCATACGGCAAGGTCAAGAAATGATCAGGTCGCAACTGATTTTGTAATGTATACAAAAAAAGAAACTATAGATTTGATCTCATTCATTAAAAAAATGATAATTGGGTTAACAAATCACGCAAAAAAGCATACAGCCACCGTAATGCCTGGGTATACGCACCTGCAAAGAGCTCAACCTGTAACCTTAGGCCATTATCTTATGGCATATGCGATAATGTTCTTAAGGGATTTGAAAAAATATGAAAAGATATTGTCTGATATGGATAAATGCCCTCTTGGCAGTGCCGCTCTTGCAGGAACTGCATATCCGATAGACAGAAATATGACTGCAAAAGCTTTGGGATTTGATAAGCCAAGCTTAAACAGCATAGATTCTGTAGCTGACCGCGATTTCGCATGTGATGTATGTTATGTAAACAGCCTTGTAATGATGCATCTTTCACGTATATCTGAAGAATTTATACTTTGGGCTTCCTGGGAATTCAAGTTTTTAGAAATTTCAGAGGAATTCTCCACTGGTTCTTCAATAATGCCCCAGAAAAAAAATCCAGATATGTTGGAACTTATACGAGGAAAAAGCGCAAGGACTTTTTCTAATCTCAATACCCTGCTTGTTATGTTAAAAGGCCTGCCTATGGCATACAACAAGGATATGCAGGAAGACAAAGAGGCTGTTATGGACAGTATCGATACTGCTAAGTCCTGTATCGATATTTTTACTAAACTTTTACAGGGAATTGCTTTCCTTCCGGAAAACATGAAGACAGCCGCACAGAAAGGTTTTATAAATGCTACTGACTGCGCTGATTATCTAGTAAGCAAATCGCTTCCATTTAGAGACGCATACAAAATAACAGGCGAAATTGTGAATTGGTGTATGAAAAACGACATGTTATTAGAGAATATGCCTATAGACATATATAAGATCTTCTCCCCGCTTTTTGAAATGGACATATACAGCTATATAGATATTGCATCCTGTGTAGAAAGGAGAAACTCATATGGCGGGACATCATCTAAGTCTGTCTTGTCACAAATCGAGTATGTTGAGAAAGAACTGAATGGTTAAGGTATTTATAGACGGTTCAGCCGGTACAACAGGATTAAGAATACACAAGAGGCTGGAAAAAAGAGATGATATCACATTAATATCCCTTTGTGATTCCGACAGGAAAGATAAAACTCAGAGAAAGAAAGCTCTTAACAGCGCGGATATAGCATTCTTGTGCCTGCCTGATGAAGCCGCAATGGAATCAGTATCACTCGTAGATAATCCTGATACAATCATAATAGACGCATCAACAGCCCACAGGACAGATCCAGACTGGACATACGGTCTTTTGGAACTTGGTGATGAAGTATATAGTAAGGTTAAAAACAGCAAAAGAATATGCATTCCTGGCTGTCATGCGACAGGCTTCATATCATTAGTTGAGCCCCTTATTGAAAACGGCATAGTCTGCAAAGATTATCCGTTCTCCTGTTTTTCGCTAACAGGATATTCAGGCGGAGGAAAATCCATGATAAACCAGTATCAGGATAAAAACAGGGATGCTTCTTTATCCTCCCCTAGGATTTATGCCCTTACCCAAAAACATAAACACCTTAATGAAATGAAGCTATATTCAAACATATCTGAATACCCTCTTTTCAATCCAGTAGTATTGGATATATACAGCATGATGTGCGTAACTGTAAATATATCAGCAAAAGAAGTGAAGTTAGATGAGGTGCAAAAAGCATATACAAAAAAATATGCTAACCGCCCTTTGTTTGATGTATCTGATATATCAGCACAAAGCTATAACGGTTTCATACCATCAGATGCTTTTAAGGATAAAGACTCAATTAAAATTACTGTAACAGGAAATGATGAAAGAATATCGCTGATTGCCCTATATGACAATTTAGGAAAAGGAGCATCAGGAGCAGCAATACAGATATTCAATGTAATTACAGGAAATAAAGAAACTAAAGGATTGAATATTTAATTTTAAGAACAAGGAGAGTTTAATGGAATATATATCAAATTCGATAACAGCACCTATAGGGTTTAATGCAAACGGTATACACTGCGGGATTAGGAAGAATAAGAATAAAAGAGATCTCGCTCTTATACTTTCTGATTCTATATGCACAGCTGCATGCGTATACACTAAAAACCTGGTAAAAGGCGCCCCAATAATAGTCACACAGAAAAATGTTTCTAACGGTTATGCTCAGGCAATTATCTGTAACAGCGGAAATGCAAATACCTGCAATGATAACGGTGTAGATATAGCAATGGGTATGTGCGAACTGGCTGCAGATTACCTTAATATAGATCCAACTGATATCATAGTGGCTTCTACCGGGGTAATAGGGCAAAAACTTTCACTTGAACCTATTAAAAAACATATGAAAGAACTTTGTGACGGTTTAAGTAAGGAAAACAATATTTATGCCACTCAAGCTATTATGACTACAGATACAAGGATAAAGGAAGTAGCGGTAAGTTTTGAAGTTAACGGAGTGGAATGCAGAATTGGCGGAATAGCAAAAGGTTCCGGAATGATACATCCAAACATGGCTACAATGTTGGCTTTTTTAACTACTGATGTGCATATTTCGAAGGAAATGCTTCAAAAAGCATTATCTGAGGATATTGAAGATACATTCAATATGATAAGCATAGACGGCGACACTTCCACTAATGATATGGTATCCATACTTGCAAACGGACAATCGGGAAATATTGAAATAACAGAAGAAAATATAGCATACGCTATATTTACAGAAGCGCTAAATGCTGTCACTTCCACTTTAAGCAGGATGATAGCAAAAGATGGAGAAGGAGCAACAAAACTATTAGAATGTAAAGCTGTCAATGGGCCGAGTAAAGCGGTATGCCAGACAGTAGCAAAATCCGTAATATGCTCTAACCTTGTAAAAGCTGCAATGTTCGGAGCAGATGCGAACTGGGGGCGCATACTCTGCGCTATAGGTTATTCTGGAGCAGATGTGGATATATCCAAGATAAATGTATCTTTTTGCAGCGATACGGATGCGCTTATGGTATGCGAAAAAGGATATGGAGTGGATTTCTCTGAAGAGCTTGCCAAGAAGATATTAAGCCAAGAAGAGATAACTATAATGATAGACTTAAATTTAGGCGAATATAACGCTACGGCATACGGATGCGACCTTACATATGATTATGTAAAGATAAATGGCGATTATCGCACATAAAAAGGAGGATGATATGACGCTTACAAACGCGCAAAGAGCTCAGGTACTAGTACATGCCCTGCCATATATTCAAAAGTACAATAACAAAATCGTGGTAGTAAAATACGGCGGTGCAGCAATGACGCAGGAAGAGCTGAAAAAGAATGTTATGAAGGACATAGTACTTATGTCTTCCATAGGCATGAAAGTGGTCTTGGTGCATGGAGGCGGCCCTGAAATTACCGAAATGCTTAACAAGGTAGGAAAGAAAAGTGAATTTGTAAACGGATTAAGGGTAACTGATGCAGAAACCGCACAAATTGTACAGATGGTATTATGCGGAAAGATTAACAAGAACCTAGTTTTTATGCTCCAGTCATATGGAGGGAAAGCTATAGGCATATGCGGACATGATGGAGGACTGATAAAAGCAAGGAAAATAAATGAAGAACTGGGATTTGTCGGTGAGATTACTTCAATCAACAAAACGATAATTTTTGACCTTCTGGAAAAAGGATATATCCCTGTCATTTCTACAGTCGGATGCGATGACGATATGAATACTTATAACATTAATGCAGATACGGCGTCTTCAGCAATCGCATCGGCTCTAAATGCAGAGTGTCTTATCTCATTGACTGATACTCCAGGCCTGCTTTCAGACAAGAATAATCCAGATTCGTTAATAACAAAAATTTCAGTTTCAGAAGCTAGCAGCCTTATCCGTGAAGGCAAGATAGAAGGCGGGATGATACCAAAGGCTGAGTGCTGTATAGAAGCTGTAAGAAGAGGCGTGAAGAGAGTATTTATAATTGATGGCCGTATCCCCCACTCCATACTGATAGAAACACTTACAGATGAAGGCATAGGGACAATGTTTATATAACTCTAATTAAAATTAACTAATTAAATTAACTAATTAAAATTTACTACTATAAATTTACTAATAAAAATTAAATTTTGAACATAAAGGGATTTTAAATGAACATAAAGAAGCAAGATAAAAAATATATAGCAAATACATACAGAAGATTCGATTTAGACCTTGTAAAAGGGAAAAAGGAGCTCTTATACAGTTCAGATGGCAAGGAGTATATAGACATGGGAAGCGGAATCGCTGTCAATTCATTCGGAGTCAATGATGAGAAATGGAAACAAGCCGTTACCACTCAGTTGAACCTGCTTCAACATACATCAAATCTTTACTATACATATCCCCAGGTAAACCTTGCCAAGCTTTTGTGCAAAAAATCCGGCATGAAGAAAGTTTTCTTTGCCAACTCAGGCGCAGAAGCAAATGAATGCGCAATTAAAGCAGCAAGAAAATACAGTTTTGACAAGTACAATAAAGACAGACATACAATAGTAACGCTAAAGAACAGCTTTCATGGCAGGACCATAACCACTCTTTCTGCTACAGGACAGGATATTTTCCATAAGGATTTCGGTCCTTTCACAGAAGGTTTCGTGTATGTAAAAGCTGACAACATAGAAGAAATGGAAAAACAAATCACTTCACATAAAGTATGCGCAATCATGCTGGAACTTATACAAGGAGAAGGCGGTATAATACCTTTGGATATGGATTTTGTTTTAAAAACAGAAAAGTTATGTAAAGAAAATGATGTTCTTCTAATTATAGATGAAATCCAGACTGGAATAGGAAGAACAGGAGCTTTTTATTCATATATGCGTTATGGTATAAATCCCGATATAGTCACATCTGCAAAAGGACTTGGCGGAGGACTTCCTATCGGCTGTGCTCTTTTTAACGATAAAACACAAAATGTTTTGGATTACGGGTCACATGGTTCCACATTCGGAGGAAATCCTGTCTGCTGTGCAGGAGCGTTTAATATTGTAAGCAGGATAAATAATAAGCTATTAAATGATATAATAGAAAAGGAAAAAGTAATAAGAGAAATGCTTGATGGCGCAAAAGGAGTTGAATCGGTAGACGGGATGGGACTGATGCTTGCAGTAAAAACAACAAAGAACGCAAAAGAAATAGTTGCAAAGTGTATGTCAAATGGGGTATTATACCTTACGGCAAAGGATAAGATCCGTATGCTGCCACCGTTGGATATAAACAAAAAGATTATGGAAAAAGCCATAAGGATATTAAAGGAGGCATGCGAGCAATGAGACATCTGTTAAAACTTATCGATCTAAATGACGATGATATAACCGATATATTAAATCTGGCTGACCAGCTGAAGTATGAAAAAAAGAATAACCTGAGTAAGAAATACCTTGAAGGTAAAAAACTTGGGATGATATTTCAAAAATCATCTACAAGAACAAGGGTGTCATTTGAAGCGGGCATGTATGAGTTGGGAGGACATGCTCTTTTTTTAAGCGCGAATGATTTACAGATTGGAAGAGGTGAACCTATACAGGACACAGCAAGAGTCTTGTCAAGATACCTTGACGGCATAATGATAAGGACATATGAACAAGAAGAAGTGGAAGCGCTTGCAAGATACGGTTCCATACCAGTCATAAACGGGCTTACGGATTTCGAGCATCCCTGCCAGGTACTGGCAGACCTTATGACAATAAGGGAATTCAAAGGCTCTCTTGAGGGATTAAAAATATGCTATATAGGGGATGGCAATAATATGGCTAACTCCCTAATAGCAGGAGCTGTCAAAACAAAAATGAATATAAGCATTGCCTGCCCAAAAGGATATGAACCAGATGCTGATATAATGAAATGGGCAGCAGACAATTCAAATTTTATATGTACCACTGATATATTAAAGGCTGCAAAAGATGCAGATGTGTTGTATACAGATGTCTGGGCATCAATGGGTCAGGAAAGCGAAGCACAGATAAGAAAATCAGTTTTTAAAAGCTTCCAGATTAATGATGATGTTGTAGCTGTAGCAAAACCCGATGTGATGGTTCTGCACTGCCTTCCTGCTCACAGAAATGAGGAGATTACAGATAAAGTATTTGAAGAACATGCAAAAGAAATTTTCGAACAGGCAGAAAACCGATTGCATGTCCAAAAGGCCGTAATGGTGCTTTTAATGAAGGATGACGATGCATGAAAGACAGTAAAGCATATTTGATTCTTGAAGACGGACAGATATTCGAGGGTAAGCGTTTTGGTTCGGATATCGAATCTACGGGAGAGCTTGTGTTCAATACAGGTATGGGAGGATATATAGAAACACTTACTGACCCTTCATATTACGGACAGATATGTATGCAGACATTCCCGTTAATAGGTAACTACGGTATAATTGAAGAGGATTTTGAAAGTCCAAAGTGTCATATGAAAGGATATATAGTAAGAGAAAAGTGTGACTTCCCTTCTAATTTCCGATGCCAGTATGACCTGGATACATACTTAAAAAATCAGAAAGTACCGGGAATTTATGATGTAGACACAAGACGCATCACCTCCATCATACGTGAACATGGAGTAATGAATGCCAGAATATCCAATACCTTGCCTACCAAGGAAATACTGGAAAAAATAAAAAACTACAAAATCAGCAACTCAGTAGAAAGCGTATCTTCAAAAATAATAGAAGAATCATATATCCCTATGCCAAAGTACAATGTACTGCTTATAGACTATGGTTCAAAAAAGACCATAATAAAAGAATTGAATAAGAGATACTGCAATGTAGTATCTTTACCGCATGATGCGATGGTGGAAGAGATACTGGATTATAAAGCGGACGGAGTCATGCTTTCCAATGGTCCTGGAAATCCTAAAGATAATTTAAGAGCCATTAAAACTATAAAAGATATTATTGGGAAAATACCTGTGTTCGGTATATGTTTAGGCCATCAGCTGTTAGCATTGGCAATGGGATATGATACCGAAAAGTTAAAATACGGGCATAGAGGAGCAAATCAGCCAGTGATAGACACGAAAACCGGCAGTGTATATATAACCACCCAGAATCACGGCTACGCGGTTGTAGCGGATAAGAAGGAAATGAGTTTCGTTAATGCAAATGACTTCACATGTGAAGGAATGGATTATCCTGATAAAATCGCTTTTTCCTCGCAGTTCCACCCTGAGGCATGCAGCGGTCCAAAGGATGCAAGTTTCCTTTTTGATAAATTTATAAAGATGATGGAGGATTTTAGAAATGCCAAGAGATGACTCCATTAAAAAAACACTCATAATAGGTTCAGGTCCGATAATAATCGGGCAGGCTGCAGAATTTGACTATGCAGGAGCACAGGGCTGTAAGGTATTAAAAAGCGAAGGAGTCAATG
>Ga0209606_1003150_pt1 | contig 16987 bp, 9 predicted proteins | sample AD_UKC057_MetaG_FD_184412 | JGI IMG/M metagenome (GOLD analysis project Ga0209606, IMG submission 184412) | Active sludge microbial communities of municipal wastewater-treating anaerobic digesters from USA - AD_UKC057_MetaG (SPAdes) (version 2) | ecosystem: Engineered > Bioreactor > Anaerobic >...
GGGCGCACGGGATTCAGCTTGACCCGGACGCCGAAGTCCCGGACGGGCTGGGTGGGCTGGATGAAGGTCCGGCCCACGTAGTGGTTTCTGATCATCCCCATTTCAAAGGGCAGGCCACTCTCCTCGGCATAGCCCAGGGCGGCGTAGTTGCCGGAATCGGGGAAGGGCATGACGAGATCGACGTCGGGGCGGAACTCCTGGGCCAGACGGTGCCCGAGACGCTTCCGGCAGAGATAGACGTTCTGACCGAAGATCTGGCTGTCCGGCCGGGCGAAATAGATCAGCTCGAAGATGCAGTGGGCGTGATCTTGCTCCGGGAAGGGGGTGAGGCTCTGCACGCCGGTTTCGTCGATGATGACGATTTCCCCCGGGGCGATGTCCCGGACGTAGGTCGCCCCCACAAGGTCGAAGGCGCAGGTCTCCGAGGCTACTACCCAGCCGCCGTTGATCCGTCCCAGACAGAGGGGACGGAAGCCCCGGGGGTCCCGGGCGGCGATGATCCGGTGCCGGGTCAGCATGACCAGGCTGTACGCCCCTTCCACTTCTCCCAGGGCCGCGCTCAGGGCCGCGGCGAAGCCGTTTTTCAGCCGGGAGGCCATGAGATGGACGATGACTTCCGTATCCATGGTGGATTGGAAGATCGAGCCCCGCTCCTCGAGGGCGACGCGGAGCTGCCGGGTGTTGGTGAGGTTGCCGTTGTGGCCGATGGCGTAGTATTCCTGGCCGTGGTGGGCGACGAAGGGCTGGGCGTTGGAAAGAACCGAAGCACCGGTGGTGGAGTACCGGACGTGGCCGATTGCCAGATGCCCTTTAAGCCGGGAGAGGTTGTCTTCCTTGAAGACCTCGGAGGCCAGCCCCATCCCCTTGTGATGCCAGATATCGCACCCGTCGGCGGAGACGATGCCGGCGCTCTCCTGGCCCCGGTGCTGGAGGGCGAAGAGGCCGAAAAAGGTCATCCGGGCCGCCTCGGGATGGCCGAAGACGGCGAAGACGCCGCACTCCTCCCGGGGGCGGCCTGGGTCAAAATAATCAATTATTTCTGTCACGGTTCTTTGCTCATATAAAAGCTAACGACGCGGTAAAATTTGCCCCATCCCCCTCCTGACCTCCCCCTTGCAGGGGGAGGAACAATGTCCTTTCCCCCGGTTGCAGGTTTAAATGAATATGTGACGGTCCGCCGGATCCTGGCAGCTTCCGATAACTTGTTTATCCGCACCCATAACGGTTGTCTGCTTCCCTCTATCGCCCGTCGCCTGTGGCTTGGCGCCCGTTGCCGGTAATAATCCTGCGGAGGTATTACCGCGCCTGCTGCCGGTAATAATCCTGCAGGGGCGTCACCTCCCAGTCCCGGCTCTTCAGGGCGGCAATGGCCTCGCTCAGGGCCTTGGCCCCCGCCAGGGTGGTGGTGTAGGGGATGTTGTAGATCAGCGCCCCCCGGCGGATGTTGTAGCCGTCGTAGGAAGACTTCCGGCCCACGCTGGTGTTGATCATCAACTGGATGGATCCGTTCTTGATGGCGTCCAGGACGTGGGGACGGCCCTCCGTCAGTTTGTTGATGGGGGTGATGGGGATACCGTGATCTCCCAGGAAGGCGGCGGTCCCCCGGGTGCCGACGATCCGGAAGCCCATCTCCTGGAAGGCCCGGGCGATGGCCACGGTTTTCTCCTTGTGCCGGTTGTGGACGCTGATATAGACGGTGCCGGAGAGCGGGAGGCGCCAGCCGGCGGCCAGTTGGGACTTGGCGTAGGCCATGCCGAAGGAGGAATCGATGCCCATGACCTCGCCGGTGGATTTCATCTCCGGACCCAGGAGTACATCCACGCCGGGGAAGCGGCTGAAGGGGAATACCGCCTCCTTGACGGCGATGTGCCGGGGGTGGCGCCGCTCCGTAAAGCCCAGTTCCTTCAGGGTCTTGCCCAGCATCACCTTCGTCGCCAGCTTGGCCAGGGGGACGCCGATGGCCTTGCTCACGAAGGGGACGGTCCGGGAGGCCCGGGGGTTCACCTCCAGGAGGTAGAGCTCCCCGTCCTTGATGGCGTACTGGATGTTCATCAGGCCCACGACGCCCAGCGCCGTGGCGATCTGTTTCGTCTGCGTCTCGATGCGGGCGATCATTTCCGGGGCCAGGGTCTGGGGCGGGAGGATGCAGGCGCTGTCGCCGGAGTGGATCCCCGCCTCCTCGATGTGCTCCATGATGCCGCCGATCACGGTGTCGGCGCCGTCGCTGATGGCGTCCACGTCCACCTCCACAGCGTCCTCCAGGAACTGGTCGATGAGGATGGGGTGGCCGGGGGAAACCAGGACGGCCTTGGCCATAAAGGCCCGGAGGGTCTGCTCGTCATAGACGATTTCCATGGACCGGCCGCCCAGGACGTAGGACGGGCGGACCACGACGGGATAGCCGATCCGCGCCGCCGCCCGGACGGCCGCTTCGGTGTCCATGGCCGTATCGTTGGCGGGCTGCTTGAGCTCCAGGAGGTTGACGATCTCCTGGAAGCGCTTCCGGTCTTCCGCCCGGTCGATGGCGTCGGGGGAGGTCCCCAGGATCCGCGCCCCGGCCGCCGCCAGCCCCTTCGCCAGGTTCAGGGGGGTCTGGCCGCCGAACTGGACGATGACCCCCCGGGGATTTTCCCGGTCGATGATATGGAGGACGTCCTCCCGGGTCAGGGGCTCGAAGAAGAGCTTGTCGGAGGTGTCGTAATCCGTGCTTACCGTCTCGGGGTTCGAGTTGACCATGATGCTCTCGATGCCCTCCTCCCGGAGGGCGAAGGAGGCGTGGACGCAGCAGTAGTCGAACTCGATGCCTTGGCCGATGCGGTTGGGGCCGCCGCCGAGGATGACCACCTTGGGGCGGTCGGAGGGGTTGGCCTCATCCTCGGTTTCGTAGGTCGAATAGTAATAGGGCGTGTAGGCGGCGAATTCCGCCGCGCAGGTATCGACGAGCTTATAGACCGGCAGGATGCCCTCCTCCCGGCGGCGCCGGCGGATGGTTTCCTCGTCGGTAGCCCAGAGTTCCGCCAGGCGGCGGTCGGAGAATCCCATCTCCTTGGCGGCCCGGAGGAGCTCCTCCGGAGAAGTCGCGGAATAGGATGGGGTGGCTGAGGCGGCGGCGAGGGCCTTTTCCGCGGTGACGATTTCCTCGAGATAATAAAGAAACCAGGGGTCGATCTTCGTCAGGGCGTGGATCTCCACGCCGGTCATACCGGCGGCCAGGGCGGCCGCCGCGTGGAAGAGGCGCAGGGAGTTGGGGGTCCGCAGCTTCGGGGCGAAGTATTCCCGGGGGTTCCTCGCGGCCTCCGCGGGCAGTTTGTCCAGGAGGCCGAAACGGCCGATCTCCAGGGAGCGGATCGCCTTCTGGAGGGATTCCGGGAAGGTCCGGCCGATGGCCATGGTTTCCCCGACGGACTTCATGGAGGTGGTAAGGAAATCCTCCGTTTCCGGAAACTTCTCGAAGGTCCAGCGGGGGATCTTGGTGACCACGTAGTCGATGGTCGGCTCGAAGGAGGCCATGGTCTCCCGGGTGATGTCGTTGGGGATCTCGTCCAGGGTGTAACCCACGGCCAGCTTGGCGGCGATCTTGGCGATGGGGAAGCCGGTGGCCTTGGAGGCCAGGGCGGAGGACCGGGACACCCGGGGGTTCATCTCGATGACGATCATCTCCCCCGTGTCGGGGTGGACGGCGAACTGGACATTGGAGCCGCCGGTCTCCACGCCGATCTCCCGCATGATGGCGATGGCGGCGTCGCGCATGTGCTGATATTCCCGGTCCGTCAGGGTCTGGGCGGGGGCGACGGTGATGGACTCCCCGGTATGGACGCCCATGGGATCGAAATTCTCGATGGAGCAGATGATGACCACGTTGTCCGCCCGGTCCCGCATGACCTCCAGCTCGTATTCCTTCCAACCCAAGGCCGACTCCTCCAGCATGATCTCGTGGATCATGCTGGCATCGAGGCCCGCCTTGGCGATCTCCACGAGCTCCTCGCGGTTGAAGGCCACGCCGCTGCCCGTGCCGCCCAGGGTGAAGGAAGGACGGATGATGACGGGGAAGCCGATCTCGCCGGCGCTGCGCAGTATATCGTCCATGTCCCGGGCGAAGCCGCTCCGGGGGACCCGGAGGCCGATCTTTTCCATGGCCTGGCGGAACTTCTCCCGATCCTCCGCCTTGTGGATCACCTCCAGGGAGGCGCCGATCATCTCCACACCGTACGCGGCCAGGGTGCCGTTTTCCGCCACGGCCACGGCGGTGTTCAGGCCCGTCTGCCCCCCCAGGGTGGGGAGCAAGGCGTCGGGCCGCTCCCGGGCGATGATCTTGGCCACCGCCTCCGGGGTGATGGGTTCCACGTAGGTCCGGTCCGCCGTTTCCGGGTCCGTCATGATCGTCGCCGGGTTGCTGTTGATCAGGACGACCTCGTAGCCCTCTTCCTTCAGGGCCTTGCAGGCCTGGGTCCCCGAATAGTCGAATTCGCAGGCCTGGCTGATGATGATGGGGCCGGAGCCGATGATGAGGATCTTCTTTATATCAGTTCGCTTAGGCATGTTATGGGGGTCTTGATTTTTAGCGTTTTTCCCGGGGGCAAAATTGGGGACGCATCTTATTGCCCCCGCAGGTTTCTTGTCGAGAAAATGAGCACCTTCTCCATTTATTGCTACTCCCACTCGATGGTCGCCGGCGGCTTGGAGCTGATGTCATAGACGACGCGGTTGACCCCCCGGACCTCGTTGATGATCCGGTTGGAGATCCGCGCCAGGAGTTCCTGGGGGAGGCGCGCCCAGTCCGCCGTCATGGCGTCGTCGCTGGTCACGGCACGGATCGCCAGGATGTTTTCATAGGTCCGCTGGTCCCCCATGATCCCCACGCTCTTGACGGGCAGGAGGACGGCGAAGGACTGCCAGAGTTTCCGGTAGAGGCCGGCGGCCCGGATCTCCTCCAGGAGGATTACATCCGCCTGCTTGAGAATCTTCAAGCGCTTTTCCGTGACGGCGCCGATGATGCGGATGGCGAGTCCCGGGCCGGGGAAGGGCTGGCGCCACACCATCTCTTCGGGAAGCCCCAGTTCCTTTCCCAGGAGCCGGACCTCGTCCTTGAAGAGGTGCCGCAGGGGCTCCACGAGTTTCAGCTTCATCCGCTTCGGCAGGCCGCCGACGTTGTGGTGCGACTTGATGACGGCGCTGGGGCCGCCGAAGGCGGAACGGGATTCGATGATGTCGGGATAGAGGGTCCCCTGGGCGAGAAAATCCGCCCCTTCGATCTTTTTCGCCTCGCCGTCGAAGATCTCGATAAAGGTCCGCCCGATGATCTTGCGCTTCTTTTCCGGCGCTTCCACCCCCTTGAGGCGGTCGAGGAAGATCCTCCCCGCCGGGACAAAACGGAGGTTCACATGGAAATGATTGCGGAACAGCTCCCGGACCTTCTTCGCCTCCCCGTGGCGCAAAACGCCGTTGTCCACGAAGACGCAGGTCAACCGGGGGCCGACGGCGCGGTGGAGGAGGACGGCGGCCACGGAGGAATCCACGCCGCCGCTCAGGCCGAGGATGACCCTGCCGTTGCCCACCTGCTCCCGGATCTCCGCGACGGCGTCCCGGGCGAAGGATTTCATCGTCCAGTCCTTTTTGCAGCCACAGACGACAAAGAGGAAGTTGCCGAGGATCTTCCGCCCCTCCGGGGTGTGGACCACCTCCGGGTGGAACTGGAGGCCGTAGAAACGCCGCCGCGCGTCCTCGGCGGCGGCGACGGGGGTGTTGGGCGTGGCGGCGGTGGCGCGGAAACCGGCGGGGAGCCCGCCGATGGCGTCGCCGTGGCTCATCCAGCACCGGGTGGCCTTTTCCACCCCGGCCAGGACGTCGCCGGGGTGCAGGACATCGAGTTCGGCGAAGCCGTATTCCCGCTTGGCGGCGGCGATGACCTCGCCCCCCAGGGCGTGGACCATGAACTGGAGGCCGTAGCAGATCCCGAGGACGGGGATGCCCAGGGTGAAGATGCCGGTGTCCACCCGGGGGCTGTTCTTCTCGTAGATGCTCGCCGGCCCCCCGGAGAGGATGATCCCCTCGGGATGCATATCCCGGATGACGGCCAGGGGGATGTCCGGCGGTTCGATCTGGCAATAGACGTGGTGTTCCCGGACCCGCCGGGCGATGAGTTGGTTGTACTGGGAACCGAAGTCGATGATGAGGATCAAGCTGGAACTCCTTTAGTTTTATATGAAAATGTCCACAAGTAGCCGGATATTTTCATCTTTCGTTGTGCCCGGAACGGGCATGATGGTTAATTGGTCCATCATTTCCACAAACCGGTCGAAGAGATAGGCGGCGTCATGGGGACCCGGGGCCGCCTCGGGGTGGTACTGGACGCTGAAGGCCCGCAGCTCCGGGTAGGATATCCCCTCGGAGGTGCGGTCGTTGAGATTCCCGTGGGTAGCCTCCCCGCGCCGGGCGACCGATTCCGGGCGGACGACGAACCCGTGGTTCTGGGAGGTAATCTCGATCCGGCCCGTCCGCCTGTCCTTTACCGGCTGGTTTAAGCCGTGATGGCCGAATTTCAGTTTTTCCGTCCTGCCCCCCGCGGCCTGGGCGATGATCTGGTGGCCCAGGCAGATCCCGAAGACCGGGGCCTTGCCCAGGACGTGGGCGGCCGCCGCCACGAGGTAGGGGAGGGCCGCCGGATCGCCGGGGCCGTTGGAAAAGAGGATGCCGTCGGGCCGCCAGGAGAGGATCTCCGCGCCTAACGTCGCGGCCGGCAGGACGATCACCTCGCAGCCCCGGTCCTCCAGGTGGCGGAGGATATTGTACTTCACGCCGCAGTCGATGACGACGACACGCCGCGGCCGGGCCGCCGGCAAGGGAACCGATTCGGAAACCTCTCCCGGGCCGGCGGAATTTGCCCCCCGGAGGGATGAAGCCGCCGTCGGACCGGAGGGCGGCTTCATCCCTCCTTTGCCCGCCCCGTTTCCCGCCCCGGCGGCGGCAGGGACCACCGTCGGCGGGGCGCTGGTTGCGGCCGCGCTCTTCCCCGGCAGGGGGGAGGCCCCCCACGTCGTGGCGGGAGATCCGGAGCGACCCTTGCCGGGAGCGGCGGAGATTTCCCGCCGGACCCCGTTTTTCCACAGATAGGGGATACGACAGGCCACCTCCCGGACCAGGTCCCGGCCCACGAGGCCGGGATAGGCCCGGACCTTCTCCAGCAGGGACGGGACGTCCGCTGTCTCCGTGGAGATGATGCCCTTCATGGCCCCGGCCAGGCGTAGGCGCCGGGTCAGCGCCCGGGTGTCGAGGCCGGCGATGCCGATCTTCCCGTGCTCTTCCAGAAACTCCCGCAGATTCCGCCGGGACCGCCAGTTGCTGGGTTGGGGGTGGTATTCCTTGACGATGAAGCCTTCGAGATGAATGCCCCCGGACTCCATGTCCTCCGGATTGATCCCGTAGTTGCCCACATGGGGGTAGGTCATCGTCACGATCTGGCCCTTGTAGGACGGATCGGTGATGACCTCCTGATACCCCGTCATCCCGGTGTTGAAGACGACCTCGCCACAGGTCTCCCCCGCCCCGGCAAAGGCATACGCGGGAAAGACGGCCCCATCTTCCAGCACCAGGAGGGCCGGCAGTCGTTTTCTATCGCGCAAGCTCATGGGCAAAGGCATGCTCGGCATATGGACGGCTTTTTTCTGTGTATGATGATATGGCTCTTTTCATCGTTGATCTTTCGCCGCAAGCGGAGCATGGCATCAAGCCTGCCCCGCCATTGGTCCGTAGATTGGTGTGCCGGGATTGCCTTCCTGATCGGGTATATCAACAGATGAAGAGCATCTCCCAGAATTTCGGCAGGGGCCACAGCTCGTCGTCCATCAGGACCTCCAGCTCATCCACGTAGGAACGCAGTTCGCTCATCTTCGTTTTTACCTTGCCGGAGAGAAATTCCGCCTTTTTCTGCTCGTCGTGGATCGCGGCGGCCTTCTCCATCTCCGCCAGGATCTCCTTCCGGGTGCCGTGGACCTTGTTGATCAGTTCCACGATCCGCCCCAGGATCTCCCGCTGGGCGGAAAGATCCGCTTTGTTGCCCAGGGCTTCCCGGGTTTCGGAGATGGCCTCGGCCAGGCGCGTCTGATAGACCGTCGCCGCCGGGATGATCTGGGTCTGGCAGATGCCGTGCAGGCTTTTGACTTCGATCTCCAGGTCCTTGATATACCTTTCGATGTGGATCAGGTAGCGGGACTTGAGTTCCACATTGGAAAGCACCCGGTACTTCTCGAAGAGGGCGAGGGCCTTTTTGGTGATCAGGGCCTTCAGGGCCTCCGGGGTCGTCTTGTTGTTGGGGAGACCCCGGCGGGCGGCTTCCCGCTCCCATTCCGCGGTATAGTTGTCGCCGTTGAAGAGCACCGGCTTGATTTCCTTCAGCTCCTTCTTGAGGATGGCCAGGACGCACTGATTGAGGCTGCCTCCCTTGGCCAGGGCGGCCTGGATCTTCTCCGCCAGATCGTCCAGACTTTCCGCCACGATGGTATTGAGGACGGTGGCGGGGAAGGAGATGGACTGGGACGAACCCACGGCCCGGAACTCGAATTTGGTCCCCGTGAAGGCGAAGGGGGAGGTCCGGTTGCGGTCGGTGCTGTCCTTGCTGACCACGGGGAGCGAAGAAATGCCCAGGTCGATGATCTCGCTGTCCGTCGCCTTGGTCGCCTTGCCGCTCTCGATATCCTCCAGGATCTTGGTAAGCTGGGCGCCGAGGAATACGGAGATGATGGCCGGGGGCGCCTCGTTGGCCCCGAGCCGGTGATCGTTGCCGTAGGTGCCCACGGAGGCGCGGAGGATGTCGGCGTGGCGGTAAACGGCCCGGATGGCGGCGATGAGGAAGATGAGGAACTGGATGTTGTCCTGGGGTGTCTTCCCGGGATTGAGGAGGTTGTTCCCCTTGTTGTCCGACAGGGACCAGTTCAGGTGCTTGCCGGAACCGTTGATCCCCGCGAAGGGCTTTTCATGGAGGAGGCAGGCCAGCTTGTGCTTCTTGGCCACCGATATCATGGTGTCCATGGTGATCTGGTTGTGATCGATGGCTAGGTTGGCCTCTTCGAAGACCGGGGCCAGCTCGAACTGGCTGGGGGCCACCTCGTTATGCCTGGTCTTGGCGGGGATGCCGAGCTTGAACAGCTCTTCTTCCATGTCGTGCATGTAGGAGGAGATCCTCTCCTTGATGCTTCCGAAGTACTGGTCCTCCAGCTCCTGACCCTTGGCCGGCGGGGCGCCCACCACGGCCCGGCCGCCCAGGACCAGGTCCGGGCGCTTGTAGAAGTAATCCGCGTCGATGAGGAAATACTCCTGCTCCGGTCCCAGGGTGGCATAGATGCCCCGGATGTCCTTGCTCCCCAGCAGCTTCATGATATTCAGGGCGCTTTTACTCACCGCCCGGTTGGAGCGGAGCAGCGGGGTCTTCTTGTCCAGGGCTTCGCCGGTGTAGGAAAAGAAGGCGGTGGGGATGCACAGGGTCGTGGAGATGCCGTTGCGCCGGATGAAGGCCGGGGAGGACATGTCCCAGACCGTGTAGCCCCGGGCCTCGAAGGTGGCCCGGATGCCGCCGCTGGGGAAGCTCGAGGCGTCCGGTTCGCCCTGGACAAGCTGCTTGCCCGAAAACCGTTCGATGACGGCGCTGACCCCGGTGACGTCGATGAAGGCGTCGTGCTTTTCCGCCGTCATGCCGGTCATGGGCTGGAACCAGTGGGCGAAGTGGGTGGCCCCCTTCTCGATCGCCCACTCCTTCATGGCGTGGGCTACGATGTTGGCGGTTTCGATGTCCAGAAGGGTGCCTTCGTGGATGGCATCGATGATCTTCCGGTAGGTGGCCCCCGGGAGCTTGACCTTCATGATGTTGATGTTGAAGGTGTCTTCCCCGTAATAGGCGGATACGGGCACGTTTTTCTCCTTCACCACCGGATAGGTTCTCTCGCAAGCGATAATCGGGCACGTCTTTTTCATAAATCCTCCCTCTAAAATTCTATCATATTATATTTTTGCGGATTTATACAACCACATCTCCATCCGACCCCTTATTTGCTGACAAGAGTCGGAATGTATTAATTATTTCTTGTGACTACCACGGGCCGCGGTTTTGCCGCTTCCGTTCATTTCTTTCACTCCAGCGGCGTGTTTTCCCGCAGCTCCCAGATACCGCAGGGGCAGGCGGCGGCGCAGAAGCCGCAGCCGATGCACTTCTCTCCGTCCACGACGTATTCATAGCCCTCCTGGTCCAGGGGGCGCCGGGAGATGGCCTGCTGGGGGCAGATGGTCTCGCAGAGGCCGCAGTCCCGGCAGGACCCGCAGGAGGCGCACTGGGCGGAACAGGCCTCGAGGGAGCCCGCCGGATCAATCCGGGGATCGTAATACTCCAGATGAACCCGCGCCGGTGTTATGGCCGGAAGATTGTCGTAGGCGTCCCGGCGGTCCCGCAATAGGTCGTCGATGGCCCGGGCGGCGATCCGTCCCGCCCCGATGGCCTCCGTCAGCAGCCCCGGCCGCACGGCGTCGCCGATGGTGAAGACCTGGGGATCGCTGGTCTGGTAACGGTCGTCGGTGACGACGTAACCCCGATAGCAAATGATCTCTTCCGGCAGGAAGGCCAGATCGGGGGTATCGCCCACGGCCATGATCACCGTATCGGCGGGGAGCAGGGAGCCGTCGGCAAGCTCCACGCCCTGTTCCGTGACGGCCTTCGTGGCGCGGGGCCAGAGGAACTTCGCCCCGGCGGCCTCGGCGTGCTGACGCTCCGTCCCGAAGGATGCCGGTTCCTGGATGTCGATGAGGGTAATGTCCTCGGCGCCCAGGCGGGCGGCCTCCGCGGCGGCGTCGCAGCCCACGTTGCCCGCGCCGATGATGACCACCCGTCGGCCGGCCTGGGCCTTTCCGGCCTTGCTGGCCTGGAGGAAATCCAGGGCGCTCACGGCCCGTTCCTGTCCCGGCACGGGGATCAGGCGCGGTTTCTGGGCCCCCACCGCGATGATCACGGCGTCGTGCTTCCCTTTGAGCTTCAGGAACTCCTTTTTCGTCAGGGGCCTTTTCAGGGCCACCTGTTCGATATGATCCGCCACGCGCCGCAGTTCGTGTTCCACCACCTGGTCGGGGATGCGGCTCCTGGGGATGGCGGCGGCGATCTTGCCCCCCAGCCGCTCCCGGTACTCGTAAACCACCGGCGCATGCCCCTGCATCCATAACTGCCAGGCGGCGGAGAGGCCCGCCGGACCACCGCCGATGAGCGCCACGGTCTTTCCCGAGGCCGGGGCGGGCGCGGGCGGCTGCGCCTCCAGCGAGGCCCGGCCCAGGGCCGCTACATCCAGGGGGGGCAGTTGGGCGTTCTGGCGGGAGCAGCCCTGCATGCAGAGATTGGGGCAGAGATAGCCGCAGACCGTGGCGGGGAAGGGGGTGTAGCGTAGGGCCAGGTCCACGGCCGCCGCTGTTTTTCCTTGCCGGATCAGGCTCCAGCGCTTCTGGACGGGGATGCCCGTGGGACAGGAGACCTGGCAGGGGGGGAGATGCCTTTCGTTTTCCCAGAACGGCACGAAGCGGCGCAACTCGCCGGTGGGAACCACCGCGACGGTGGTCCGGGGCAGGTCCGTCAAATCGCCGATGAGCCCCCCCGCTCCCAGTTCCCGGTCCCAGATTTCCGCACGGAACCGGCCCATGGTCCGGGTGGCCCGGGCGGCCTTTTCGTAGGGCTGGCGGGCGGTGAGGAGCTGCCAGGAGGCCCGTTCGGCGGTGAGGACGGCATAGAGTTCCGTCCGTCCCGTGGCGGTGAGGAACGCCGCCATGTTGTCCTTCAGCCATTGCCAGTCCTCGTCGCTCAGCGGGGACAGCTTGGCGTCCTCTTCGCTGTAGCCCTGATGGGGGCCCCGGAAGAAGATCCGGCCGCTCACCATCCCCACGCAGGGGCGGTAGCCCATGACGTTTTCCTGGCGGGGCGTGTCGTAGCCGCAGATCACCGCCACCCCGCCGGCCATGAATTCGGCGAAGGAATCGCCTACGCTGCCCAAAACCCAGAGTTCCGGGGGGGCGAAGCGGGGGTTGTGCTTGGTCATGGTCATGCCCCGGGCCCCGATGTCTCCGGCGATGTAGATCTTGCCCTGGGCCATGGCATTGGCCACGCCGTTGGTGGCGTTGCCCCGGATGATGATCCGGGCGCCGGCGTTGAGCCACCCCACATCGTCGGAGCAGGGGCCGAAGACATCGATGGTGGTGTTGGGAAAGCCCATGGAGCCCACCCGCTGCCCCGCCGACCCGAGGACCCGGATCAGGATCTCTTCGTCCCCGGCCTTCCAGATGCGGCCGCCAATGCCGTGCTGGCCGTAGGCATGGATCTCGATGCAGCGGTGACCCGCCCAGACCGCCTCCTGGATTTCCGCCTCCAGTGCGCGGGTGTCCACGCGGACGCCGTTTTTCATGCCGGGGATGATGAGGGTGGGTTTATAAAGCATGCCGGGCGCTCCTATAGTACATGGCGGATCTGAAGTCTGGCGGCGGCCGCGGCGTCGGCGATGCCCAGGGCGTCGGACATGCCGATGGGCAGGGACGTAGAGCGGCCGAGGGGCGCCATGATCTTACGCAGCTCCTGGTCGAAGCTCGCATAGACGTCCACCACCCGTTCCGCGACCTGTTCCGGGTCCAGGCGGCGGTAGAGCCGGGGATCCTGGGAGGTGATCCCCTTGGGGCAAAGGCCGATATTGCAGATATTGCACCGGTCGGACTCGGAACCGAGGCAGCCCGCCGCGGCCTGCATGATGTGCTTGCCGATCTGCACTCCGCTGGCCCCCAGCATGATCAGGGCGGCGGCGTTGGCGGTGAGATTGCCGTTCTTGCCGATCCCCCCCCCGGCGAACAGGGGGATCTCGTTCTGCTTGCCGATCTTGACGAGATTGAGGTAGGCGTCCCGGATATTGCTGGCGATGGGATGGCCCATGTGGTTCATGGAGACGTTGTAGGCCGCCCCGGTGCCGCCGTCTTCGCCGTCGATGGCCAGCGCGGCGGCGTAAGGATTCCGGGTCAGGTTGTTGAGCACCGCGAGCGTCGTGCTCGTTGCCGAGATCTTGGGATACACGGGCACCCGGAACCCCCAGACCATGGCCATGGACTGGATCATCTTGGCCACCGACTCCTCGATGGAGTACTTGGTCTGGTGGGTGGGTGGGCTGGGGAGGCTGATGCCCTGGGGCACGCCGCGGATGGCGGCGATGAGCTTGTTCACCTTGTACCACATGAGCAGGCCGCCGTCGCCGGGCTTGGCCCCCTGGCCGTATTTGATCTCGATGGCGCAGGGGTCCTCCTTCATCTCCGGGAGGGCGTGGATGATCTCGTCCCAGCCGAAATAGCCGCTGGCGATCTGGAGGATGACGTACTTCAGGAAACGGGAGCGCAGGAGCCGGGGCGGGCAGCCGCCCTCGCCGGTGCAGATCCGGACGGGCATGCCCCGCTCCTCGTTCAGGTAGGCCACCCCCATCTGGAGGCCTTCCCACATGTTGGGAGACAAGGCGCCGAAGGACATGCCGCCGATGATCAGGGGGTAGATCTCCCGCACCGGGGGTGTCCAGCCCTTTTCACTCGCGGTCTTGACCAGTTCCTCCGCCGGGAGGATCCTGCCCAGGAGGGTCCGCAGTTCGAAGTCGTGGCGTCCCGCGTCCAGGGCCGGATCGGTGAGCATGGAGATGCGGATGAACTTGATCTCGTCCAGGATGCTCCGGGGATCGTTGCGCCGGCCGCCCCGGCGGCGGGGCGGCCCGCCCTGATTGACGTGGAAGCGGAGCTTGTCCACCTCGGTGCTGCGGACGGGGCGGATGGCCCCGTTGGGGCAGACCAGGTCGCACATGCCGCAGCCGATGCAGGCATGGGCCGCGTCGGTTCGCTGGTCGATGCCGTGATAGACGGTAAAGACGTTGCCCGGCTTCTCCGGGAGGCCGACAGCCGCCTGGACGACCCGTTTCCGGTGGACCCCCAGTTCGATGGCCCGGACGGGGCAGACGGCGGTGCAGCGCCCGCAGAGGGTGCAGGCCTCCCGATCCCAGACGATCCGCCAGGGGAGGTCGCAGCGGCTCAGGGTGGAGGGGGTCATCTTTCCCATTGATTCCATCTTACCACCTCCTGCCGGTGCGGGGGCACCATGACGGTGTCGTATTTCATGGGTTGAAAGTCCTCGCTCTTGTTCCGGGCCGGGATGGCGGCGTCGAGGCCGCACATCTCCGAGGAGAAGGCGAACATGCCTGAAGAGCCGCCGATGATGCCGGGCCGCAGCTTCTTGCTGTCCTGGACCATGAAGAGGGTCCGGTCGGGCAGGCAGCCGATGACGCAGTTGGGGCCGTCGATGATCAGGGGCCGGCAGGCGTGTTTGACGGCCCGCAGCCGTTCCCCCTGGGGATGGAGCTGGAGTTCCTCGTCCTTGAGGGGTGTCAGGAGATGCTTGTACATATCCAGGCCCATCCCGAGCTTTTTCTGAGAGAAATGGAGGATGTGGGTAAAGACCTCCGAATCGGACTGATAGCCCAGATAGCCTGCGTACCGGCGCGACGTGAGGTATTCCCGGATCGGTACGAAGGCCGTGTTCTCCCCGTTGGTCATGGTGGCGAAACCCTGGATGAAAAAGGGGTGACAGGCGTAGATGTCTATGGAGTAGTTGGTGTTCTGCCGCCCCTGGGCCAGGATGATCCGGGCCTGGAATTCCTCGTTGTCCAGCCCCAGGTATTCCGCCAGGACCATGGGGTCCCCCACCTCCTTGATCATGATCACGTCGGGCCAGAAACTGAAGATGATCATGGAGCCGTCCTCTTCGCCCATCCGGCGGAGCTTGAGCCGGGTGAGCATGAGACGGTGCTCGATCTCCTCCGGACGCAGGGACAGCCACTCCGGTGGGTAGTCGTAAACCCGAACCAGATAGTTGTCCCGTTTCGGTGTTCCCGGAGGAGGCGTCTTGGCCGGCCGGATGGAGAGCTTGTATTTTACCATGAAATCCAGGTCCAGCATGTACCGGTCCAGGGTGCGGATGCCCTCGTTGGAAAAGATGCCGGAGAGGATAGGCGCGCCCTTGAAACGCTCGAAGCTCCCACCCAGATCGGTGAGAAACAGGCCCACCCCCGAGCCGTCATGACCTTCCTTCATGACGTTCAGGGCGTTGACGGCCGCCATGGGCGACAGTGGTTCCTTGCTGGTGATGGCGAACAGACGGCACATGGGAAACAATCCTTCTTTCCGGCGCTAAAATCCTCTGCCCCTAGCGGGCATGATTCTTTGTGCGAAAAATATGCCATGATCCGGAAGGGGATGTTAGGCCAAATATGCAGGGAAAATTGCCTCGTGGCACAAAAAAATCTCCCCTTCTCCCCGGTAGCGGCACATATTTGTGACTTCGGACAACTTCTCCGCACATAATTGTTCCGTATACTCCTCCTAACCTCCCCCGTGCAGAGAGCGGAAAAAAGACGGTTTCTTACTGGGGCATCATCTTTAATGGACGTGTTAAAGTCATCATTTAGACGATGAAGCAAAAAGATCCCGAGGCAAGGCTCGCGAATCCTGAGGAATGAAAAGTACTTGGGCGTACATCGCAGTGACGAAGGATGAAGTGCATCGCCGCATATGGACTTCTTACGATGTCGTCATCTTGGCCGGCGTCGTCGTAGTAAAGCCGTCGGGGGGCGGAACCGGCGGGAGACGGCGCCCCCCGCTGATGGCAAGCACCCGTTTTCCCGTCCCGCCCGGCCCGGACAAAATAAGGTTTTCCCGGGCGGCGTGAGATCAATATTATAGAAAGAATGTGGCCGTAATCCGCCCGCCGCTCACGCCTCGGAAGGGCGGTTGTTCTTCCCGGTGCGGTACTTCCAGGGATCGATGCCCAACTTCTGGATTTTATACTGGATGATTCTCTTGGTGACGCCGAGGTTGCGGGCGGCCTGACTCTGGTTGCCGTGGGCCTCCTTGAGGGCCTCGACGATCATGGCCCGCTCCTGGCTCTCGATGACGACACTGAATCTCCCCCCCTCCCGTTCTCCCTCATCCCGGTTCCTGGTCTGGAGAGAAGGAGGAAGATGAACGATTTCAATGGTATCTCCTTCAGCCAAAAGCACGGCCCGCTCGATGCAGTTTTCCAGTTCCCGGACGTTTCCCGGCCAGTTGTGGGACAGAAAGGCATCGATGACCGGCGTGGCGATCCTCTTTACCGGTTTATTCATTTCTTTGGCGTACTTGATGACGAAATGGTCGGCCAGGAGGATGATGTCGTTGCCCCGGTCCCGGAGGGGGGGGATGTAAATGGGGAAAACGCTCAACCGATAGTAGAGGTCCGTCCGGAAGGAACCGGCGGTGGCGCATTCCTCCAGCCGCCGGTTGGTGGCGGCGATGATCCGGGCGTTGGTGGTCACGAGCCGGGGGGAACCCAGGGGCTGAAACCGCTTTTCCTGGAGGACCCGGAGGAGCTTGGCCTGGGCGGCGGCGGACAGCTCCGCCACTTCGTCGAGGAAAATCGTGCCGTTGTTGGCCTCCTCGAATCGGCCTCGATGCTGGCGCAGGGCCCCGGTGAAGGCCCCCTTTTCATGGCCGAACAGCTCGCTTTCGATCAGGGTGTCCGGAATGGCCGCGCAGTTGACCTGGACGAGGGGCCCTTTGCTCCGGCCGCTGTTCACGTGGATGGCCTTGGCGATCAGTTCCTTGCCGGTGCCGGTCTCGCCGAGGATGAGGACGGTCGTGCCGGAGTCGGCGACGTGGCGGATCAGGCCGAACACCTCCTGCATCCCTTTGGAATGACCGATGATGTCCAGGGAGGGCGGCCGCTGCGAGTTGACCAGGCGGCGCAGCCGCCGGTTTTCCTCCTCCAGCCCCAGGATGTGCACCGCCTTGGCGATCAATTCCGCCACGGAGGAGAGGATGGCCATCTCCCGGTCCAGGTCCGTCACCTCCTGGGTTCCCTTGTCCGCCGAGAGGATGCCGACCACCCGGGAATCGTACATGATGGGGACGCAGAGAAAGGACA
>Ga0209606_1003157_pt1 | contig 16952 bp, 6 predicted proteins | sample AD_UKC057_MetaG_FD_184412 | JGI IMG/M metagenome (GOLD analysis project Ga0209606, IMG submission 184412) | Active sludge microbial communities of municipal wastewater-treating anaerobic digesters from USA - AD_UKC057_MetaG (SPAdes) (version 2) | ecosystem: Engineered > Bioreactor > Anaerobic >...
CGATATTGACGGTACCCGGCCAGCACATCCATCATCTCATAATCTCCCAGGCCTAATTCATCAGTGAACTGGAGAAGCAGCGCCATTTCCAGTGCTGCATCCGCAGCGAGGTCAGCATAGGCGATTCCCGACAAGGCTACCGTGACTGCCATTAGTGCGACCAGACCATGTTTCATAATTCATTCTCCTTACAGGTTGTTAATTTTCACTCACTCAGTTCTTTTTGAACATCCTGACGTGTCATGCAAGAACGTAACGCTCTAGTAGTATTGGACCCCGTCAAAAGCAGGCCGGTTTCATCTTTGGGGTCCATCGCGCAGGAAAAGCCCTATTTAATGCGCTTTCATTCTGAGATACTTACGATACAGGGCAAAAAAAGAATAGGGGTCGCAGAATACCCAATCATGGGCTTCATGTCTGGCCAACAAGGACTCGTGAACCTTCTTCATCGCTGTCGGTGTCTGCAATATCCAGCGAAACACGAGAAACTGGGGTTTTGATTTGACGGCAAAGCCAGCCATTTCATCGGCGGTGGTGGAGATAGTCTCGAGTCTCGGGTAAATGTCGGAAGTGTGCCGTATAAATGGTGTTTCAGCCACCAGGGACTTTTCAAAACCAAGTTGCATTCCGACGCCATCAGGGGAAAAGTGTGTGTAGAGTTCCTGTATGTTCAAGGGCATGGTGCCATGAAAGCCGTTGATGACAAAGCCCGTGATGGAATAATCAAATGTTTCGTAATACCGCTTATTATGTTCTTCCCACAACAGCAGGGCGTCCGGTAACCCGCTGTCCAGCCGTTTTCCCTGAAGCAGGTTGGGATTCAGATAGCCGGCTCCGGAATCGCCTGCGATAAACCAGTCTTTGGGGCTGGCGGTGGCGAATACATGGTCGAAAACATAGGGAACACGGTCCGAGAGATTAGGATTGAATGCCCAGGCGGTAGGAAGACTGCCTCGTGCAGGATCGTCCCAAATGCGCGGGATGTTTCGGGAAAGCCATGCTGCGGAATCATAATCGCCCATATAAATCAGTACATAGGTCTTTTTTTCCAGAACCTGCGTCTGAGGGCGCGAATGTTGTTTATAACTCTCTTTTAATGGATAATGACGATAGGCGGAGGCATTTGGAAGGCAGACCAATCCTAAGGCGTCGGCATCGAGAAGGGCATTATACGCGGAAAACACGGCCACGTATTCCCATTCAGTGGGAACAGGCTCGTGTTTTCCTCCCGCCGGACCATGGCTTGTATATTTTAGGTCCCAGGAGACAAACCCGCCAATAGTCGTAAAGGATTTGCCGCCATTAATCTTATATTGGGCACGGAGTATCTGAGTGAGTGTGTCGCGATCCATTCCCATGGGTTGGTTGGGATCGTCCACGGGGAGTTCATCAGGCCACACCAGCAAGTCGAAGAAGAATGCTTTTTGGGAAATGAAATAATCATGATTGGCAAGAGTGCTGTTAGGAAGGTCCGGGTACTGGAATCCAGATTGTTCCGGCCGTTGTGTATAGGCATCTATATAAAAGGCCATCAGGGCCGGATTACATTTTCCGGTATCAAGATAACGACGTTTTGCCCAAAGGTAGGCGTCACATTTCGCGCTCCCCGTTTCCGCTCCCGTAAACATGCCGGTTAGATTTTCACGGATATTGATTGTTTCGCCGCAGTTTTCCAAATAAGCAAGTAACGGACTATTCGTGCGTATTGGCAACAGATCTTCGACACCGCACATGGTGGCGGCAACATTTGAGGTGGACGGTACCGCAGGATCCCACAGAACATACCCTTGGAAGCAACCGGAAAACTGTTTTAATAGCGCTGTTAAACTGCTGGTGTGTGAAACAGTCCGGTCGCACAACCAGCCTCTTTGCATTTTCTCGAGCCAATAATCATCAACATTAAGTAAACCTTCAGGCCCTTCCGCGTCCAGAAATCGAATTAGCAGTTGAGGCGACTCTCTATTTACCAACCCCTGCAAGGCACTAACCAGTTTTAAGGCATCGTACTGAAACACTGAATCTTGCGGCAGTTGCTTACATGCCTCTTTAAAATCAAAATAGACCAAGGGACGCTCATTGCCATGACTAAAAAAAGATATAATAATAAAAAAGGTAAAAACAAAATAAACTGATATAGATTTCATTGTATAACCTTCGTAATAGTGATGGTAAAAAAAACTTTAATATATATATATTATGCGTAAAGACAAAAGAGATACATGAAGTAAAAGAAGGCGTGCACGTAGAATTTTTCAATTGGCACGACCATTGCTGTGAGAAGATTGCCTGACAGCAAAAAATTTTACTTGAGGATTTGACCGAAACATGATACAATAGAGGTGGTCAGTGCCATATATGGCGTTTCTCCTTCCGCGGAGGCCTGGTACGAAATCGTGTCAGGCCTCTTTTCTTATGCCTTCCTTGTGGACAATGAATCCTCATCTGTACAAAGTCATTCCGTTGGTCTCACACTGACTTGATTCATGTCGATATCGCTTTGTCTTTGCCTTGTCTCCGCATATGGTGAATTTCATTTCCGATGACCAGAAACAGTCCTGCCATGATGGCTACATCGGCCACATTAAATATGCCTGTCCGCAGGGGGAATTGATTGACATTCAGTCCCATATTCATGAAATCTACTACGCGTCCGTGACGAAATATTCTGTCAATAAGATTGCCGATGCCGCCGGCTGCAACCAGGCTGAAGGCACAAAGGGGAAGCAACGTAATCTTTTTGCTGATGAACATATACAAAACCAAGGAGCCCAGAATTAACGCATTTAGTCCGGTCATAACAGTAGTGCGCACCCCGTCGGGCAGGTTTGCGCCCAGGCTGAGGAAGGCGCCTGTATTTTCCGCATACTGTAACCGGAATGTATCTCCACAAAAGCTATAGAAGCTTTGAGTGTTCGATAGATAACGTATTGCAAGCCACTTGGTACCATGGTCGAGGGCGATTAAAAGCACCAGAATAGAAAACACAACCATAATGCGTCGGGAAGTTGTCAAAATCAATCTCCTGAGAAGGTGGTTTGTAGGTGTCCTGCCAAAAATTTCGTTGACTTCGAACGGGGAGCGCTTCGTTGACAATGATTACTACAGTATCATGTCAGGCTTTTCAGTTTATACTATGTCGGCTACTGGTCATTTGTATCGCGTGATTTTAAGGCCGTTGTATCCTCCGTTATTCCGAAATTCCTCCAAGTTACAGATTGCGTGCCAGAATCTGAATATTCAGATATTAAGGACTTTACTGTTCTTGTGTTGACATGAACTTGGGAAATGTATGTACTGGGCAAGGGATCTGGCAATTTTCGACAGATACACCTTGGGCGCGAAGTATTTCCAAGCGCAGCAACAGGGCGGCGCCATAAAGCAAGTTTAACGCCACGAGGGGAGCGCTTCGCATTGCGGGATCCTCGAAAAAAGTACCGTGTGCCCAATCATTGAAAGCGCCCATGGCGGGACCGCACCAGATTTGATAGTCATCAATGTGGTTACTCTCGCCGGAACAAGCCCATTTTACAGCATTACCGAGGTACCAGCGAAATATCAACGCCATTTTATGTTTGGGATATTTTGCGGCAATATCCAGTTGACGTGGATTTATTTTTTTAAAGAACGCCTGTGTTTCTTGCCAGATATCTTCGAAGGACTTCTGAAAAACTATTTCTTCCAGGTCATATCGTTGGTCCCTGGGAATATCATCAATACTATCATACTTCAAAAATAGAACATGTAGTTTTCTCGCGCGTTCAGCGAAACGCGTTCCTTTCTTGAGTACCTGCACCGTCCCTCCCCGCTCAAACAAGTCGGCGGCAGGTGCGTTTGTGACATCTGTCTGTGCTGCTTGGGCTAACAGGGTGCGCACCTGTGAGGAAGTGCCTGATTCCAGGCAAGCCTGATTTATAGAACCGGTGACGATATAGGCGGCGCCCATGGAAAATGCCGCTGCTGCTGCGGAAGGTGTTCCCATGCCGCCTGCCAGTCCGACTTTGAGGGACTTATCGTACTTGTGCTTGGAATGCATTTCTCGTGCCAGATCTTTGACCGCTGGAAATATGGATAGAGCAGGACGATGGTCGGTATGACCGGCGGAATCCGCTTCTACAGTAATGTACTGCGCCAGAGGAAGGTTCCGGCCAAGGTCTGCTTCCTCGGGGGTGATTTCACCGTTTGTTCGCAGTTGCTCTAGCACCTTTAAAGGCGGTGGTTCCAAAAAACGGCGGGCAATTTCCAGGCGGGATACTTTGGCGATGAGGTGGTTATGGGCCTCAACCATCCCGCCTGCCGCTTTTTTTATGCCTTTAACCCGGTACTTCACCAACGCAGGGGTGGGAACAATATAGGCGGATGCCTCAACTAATTGAACATTATGCTTTAGCAGTAACTCAACCACCCTGTACTCCCGGGAACTGTCGTCCGGGCTGTTAAGTAAATTTACCCCGAAAGCCTTGCCTCTGCACTGGTGGGAAAGATGGGTTATCACACGTTCCAGGTCTTCCAATGACAGCCCGGCGGTACCGTAAAAACCCAACATGCCGGCGGTCGCCATAGATTGGACTAATTGCGCTGAAGAAATGCCATGGGCCATGCTGCCCGCATAACATGGAAAGGAAATCCTAAGGTCCGTACAGAAAGAGACATCTCCGAGTTCTGAGGGAAGACATGGGGGCGCCACGGCCAATAATTGTGCTTCATCAGGCACAGTTAATATTTTACCACCCTTCCAAAACTCCACTACAAAAGAAAGCGCCGTTCCCTTCCTGTACACAAAGAGTGTCTTGTCAAGATGAGCCAAGGCCTCTTCCAGTGTTTTACACACAGTTGCGTCACAGGGAGAATTTGTTTTCATCCCCACCTTGTACCGTTTTTCCAAAGACATATATAGTTGTTTTCCCGCCGCACAGCATTCAAAAAGGTTCATATGATGGTCATTTTAGCACAGACAGCAGAGCAAGACCCATAGCCGGGATACAGGACGAGGCGTCAAGTCCAAGTTCGGTTTGATATTCGGCAAGAAGAAGGTCTTCAGGAGAGTGACCGGGTGATACAGGGCATTCGTCCACGGTGCTTACTCAAGAATTATTTCGTGCGTATGAGCAAGCGAAGATAACCCAAAAGGATCGTGTAAGTGTTTTCGCAATGCGACTGGTAAAAAATCAACATCTTTCCTTGACACCTCACTCATCCCCTGCTCTATACGGCGAGTTATATCCATCGTTGGAATGATTTACGTATCGTTGTAAGACGATAGCGCGCCTACTCCTGCGCAAGATAAATCCATGGGTGGGACCCAGTTGCTGGCGGGGATGGCTACCAGCGATAGCGAATACACAAGCGGTCGCGAAATAAAAATGCGCGGCAGGACTTGAACTCTGCCGCGCAGCGATAGTATCGGGTGAGGGCGTTAATTCCTTCGTTTTCTCTTGGCCAGGGAACCACAAATCGCAATCAAGGCGACTGCGATACTTAGTCCCATGAAACCGGTTGCGGGTAATCCTTCAGTGACGGTGATATATTGTTTCTTGGATAAGACATCCATCTTGTCATAGGTAACCACGGTTAGAGTTACCGTATAACTTCCCGGATCTCGATAGACATGGGTGGGATGCTGTTCCGTGCCGACCTTGCCGTCGCCGAAGTACCAGCGCCACTCGATGATATCCTTGGTTGTGGACTCACTTTCATCGTGGAAGGTGACGGTAAGTGGTGGCGGTCCTGTCAGCGGGAAGGCGCTGAAGCCGGCCGTGAGAATGGATTCGATATAGTTGCCGGCGATATTCAAGGTGGCGTCCGCTTCCAGCGTATAGGAAGCGGGGTTGGGCTGTGGCGGTTCATAGCCTTCCAGTTCACCCCAGGTGATGGAAACTTCGCCCGAGGGGACTTCGGTCAACGTGGCATCGCCTATGCGCGTATAGGTGCCGCCATCGGAATCGGTCAACGTCCAATAAGCGTTGTCCGGTGTTACGTCCACCATCACGGTTCCGGAGAGGCGTACATAGGTGGCATCGAAATAGTTGGTGACATCCCGCACCACATTGACCGTCATATCTTCAGGGGTAATCCACCCGGGTACGTCGCTGAACAGAATGGTCTGTTCACCATCTCGTGACGCGACCATGCCGCCGCTGACGCGCCATTCATCCCCGAACAAGCGCCACTGGGCGCCGGCATTGGCGACAGCGGGCGGATACAGGGTGACAGACACAATGCCTTCACCAACGCCAATGACCGGCACGTAGGCGCCGACGATGCGCTTTACCTCGTTTTGCGCCAGGGAAAATACGGTCGGATTGGGAATCGGCGGCGTATAGGTAAGGACCCCGCCCCAGCTGACCTGGAGGTTGTCGCCGGTCGGGATGTTTTGTAATACCTGTTCGCCGATGCCGAACTGCATCACACCATCGCCATCCGTCAGTTCCCAGGGCGCGTTGGGCGGCTCGGTAACCACCCATACGGTGCCTTTCTGCCTGCCGTAACCACGATTGAACGTCGTCGTCGTATTACGGTTAAGGAACAAGGCTATCGCTACGGGACGCGTCCATCCGGGGAGTTCTTTGAATTCTATCAGTGTGTCTCCATCGGGAACGGTGGCCACATATCCGCTGTCAAACCAGGCGCCGCCGTTTACCCGCCATTGCGCGCCCGCGGCGAGGGCGGCTTCCGGCTGTATGGTAACAATCACCGTAGCCTCGCCCTGACCGATAATGGGGGGGTAATTCGCTGAAAAGTCAATGGTCATGCCTGAGTATAACATGGCCTCCTGTGTTGCGGGATCGGGTGTTTGATAAGTAGCCAAAGGCTGCCATTCGATGGTTGTCATGCCGGTCGGGATGTTCTCCAGTACGGCAGGGCCCGTTCCCGAATGAACGCCGCCTTCGATGTCCGTCACTACCCAGGAGACCAATTCCGGTTGGGTGGAAACCGTAACCGTTCCCGTGGAACGGATCCATTCCGGATACAAATCAACAAACACGTCGGGGGTATTTACCTGGGTAAGAATGGCGCCTGGGGCGGTCCAATACAAGGGGAGATAATTGAAATACACCCAGTTTTCACCCAAGGGGACCGAGATGTAAGTGCCGGTGGGCAGCCATTCGCCGGAATTCGCGCGCCAGCGCGGTTCATAGGGTAGAACTTCAGGGGGCACAAAGTTCACTCGTACGCCGTATTCGGGGGCGATAGGCGTCAGACAGCCCGGATATTGGGTGAAATCGCTGTCTTCAAATTCTTCAGGAACGCCTTCCCCACGCGACAAACCGATGAGCCCGACATAGGTGTCTTCCTGGAGCCAGGTAATGACAATGCGCCCATCAAAAAACATTTCAATCTGGAAGTTGGCCGTCTGCTCCGTGATGATATTGGCAAGGCGTACATGGTCATAGGTCACCACGACGCGATTGGGCAGCTGTTTATAGGAAATAGTACCGCCTTCAGCGGGATTCATGTTCAGAAACAGTCCCGATATGCGGGGCTGGTTGAAGTGGTTCTCATGATTGGATTCACTGGTGGTATCGCCCGTATTGAACGTGATATACCCATTGCTGCCGATGTAGAAGGAGTCGTAATAGACGCCGTACAGGGGCACCTGTTTGCCCTCGGTCAGCGCAACTTCGACAAAGGTATCATCACCAAGCGTCACGGTGGTGCCGCCTGCGGGATCCGTCCTGTAGGCGCTGGCAGTACCGACACAGGCGCTGTAGAAATTATTGGACAGGTTCGGCGTAAACCGGACCTGATGATTAGTGATATCAGTGGTTCTCAGTACGGGCACGAACAGTTCCGTAAACCAGTCATTTGCGGGCAAGGTGCTGGGTTGTCCGGTAAAATTGAGTTCAGCGTTGGTGAACGGGAAATTATCATGCATGATGGGCAGCCATTCGAGGCGGGCCAGCAAGTTATCGGGGTCATCAAAATCCGTCGGCCACCGGTAACTGAAATCGAACACGTACAGGTCCCAGGAGAAATACACCGAGGGATAGAGTTTTACTCCTAGATTTAATTCGGCATTTTCCACGTATTCGGCAATGGCGTGGTATCCGGTGGGGGGAACATACACCCAAATCTGTTGCCCTTCGTTCAGATATTGAGTACCGTCGCTCAGGGTAATGTTGTCGCAGCTCAGGTGTCCGTCAGCGATAGCGCCGACATCCAAGGAAACACCCACTTTCGGCAGGGGCACCCAGTCCGGTAGTTCGGGAATGACGCCCTGTGTAATCAGCAAGGAAATTATCTCCAGGTTGACTACGTTGGTGCGCGCGGCATCATCGCGCACGGTGGATTCCGAATCCAGCAGCCACGAATTAAAATAGTCCCGGTCCGAGGCGACCATGTTGAAGTCCGGTACGTATGGGATGTCCACAATGAAGGGTTCGAGGTCGAATCCCAGGATTGGGGGAATATCAAAGGCCGCTTTCATAAAGAATTCAGCACCAAAATAGAAGCCCCAGTTGCCCGTGGCTGGTCCAATCCCCAATTCGCTATAGGATTCAAAGGGGTATAAGTTGAAAGTACCGTTCACAGCCGCGTCATAGGTATAGCCCGCCTGGGCGTTGAGGCGTACCTGGATAATGAAGCCGCCGGGATCGGGGCCCGAACCTCCCGGCACCCAGCCGGAGTCGAAGCCCAGATTGCCCAAACCCTGGGGCGGCACAATGAACTGCACCTCGCGTGTCTGAACGTCTCCGGCATCTTTGGTCACCCAGGACTTTGGATAGACATCCGATTTCGCGTCATCGTCCACGCCGACCTTGCGCAAATACACCGGGGGTAATGGTGCGGGAGGTGTATTCGTATATTCAAAAATCTGGATGATTGCGCCGCCAGGATAATCCAAGCGGAGTATATCCGGGCGCATGACGCCGTCCACAAACGTTTCGTAGCGCTTTTCTGAGACAAGGGGTTTTCCGTCGACAATAATCTTCATTTCAAAGGAGGGTTCATCCACCCCTTTGTTCAAGTTCTGGGAGTATACGCGCACGGCCTCGTCTGAAAGCGGGATGTGTAGTTCTTCAGTTCCATCTTTGAGTACGGTTAAGGGAAGCCCTTTGCTCAGTTCTTCCGAAAATCCTTCCCGCTGAAAGGAAGAAAAACCGGGATTGGCTACCCCCGATTCCCCCAGGCGTGATAACTGGCGCTTGACCTCGCCGTTCTCCAGGCGGGTCCAGATTTCTATGGAACCCTGCTCAAGTGCCAAATCAGTCATGGCTTCATCGCTGAGGTCCATGGGCAACTCAGCTCTGGCGGAATAGACCACTGTAACCTCCGCGACGGCGATACCTGGCAGTAACAGTACAAATCCTGAAAATAAAAGCAACGTAGCAAAAGAACGGCGTGTGCGCATCAGAAGGGCACCGGCCGTGAAAATCATAACTGCAATCAACAGGACCAAAACCCTCCACGAAGCAACAGGGACAGGCGTTTCCTCGGAGATGCCGACTTGGAACGGCAGCGATTCAGCAATTTCCACTTCATCGGCAACCCGGCAGACATAACTTCCCATGTCGGTCTCCTCAAAATTATCTATGGCAAGCACCGGTCCTAAACCTTCGATGGCGAGACCATCTTTAAACCACTCGTAGGACTGAATCGCGCCGAATATATTCCGGGGAACCACCTCAAGCACAATAGCGTCTCCGAGAAATGCTTTAATGTCGCCGGAACCTTCACGGTCTACGATGAGGGAATTGGGTTTCAATGCTATGGTGTCCGTAATCGGAAGCATGGAGACGTTCCCCGCGCGATCACGCAAGCGAATATATATCGTTTTGTATCCCTGGCCGCTCTTCAACTGCCATTCCCGGCTTGCCGCAATTGGTTCCCAGGCGCTCCAGTTGATTCCATCGTCGCTTAGGCTCATACTTTGTGCGCCGCTGCCCAAAGAACCGTCCGAGGTTTCAATGGACAGCATGACATCGGTTATTCGTGTCATTGTGTCATTATCGTTAATAAATAGGGAGCCGTAAGGCGGCGAAAAATCAACGAGAAGGAGTCCCGTGCTTTCACTGAGCAGTACATTTCCTATGGAGTCTTCAATGCGGATATAGAGGAGGGCATACCCTTCATCGTCATAGGCGGCGCGCACTGTATATCTGTACTCGAAGGTGCTGCCCTGAGCGGCAACAAAAGCAGCCGGGATACCGTTGATCTTCACTTCAGGCAAACTGCCCAGTCCGCTATCGTCGGAAGCGTTAAATCCAATGGTAACACTGGTACCTTCCGCCGCGATATTCGGGAAAACGACCAGGTCTGAAAGCATGGGCAGCGAGTTGTCAATCATGAGTTTATCATCATACTGCACGGAGCCGGAATTGCCTATCGTATCACGGCAGGTGATAAAGATCGTGGCCGGTCCATTGGGGTCGAGGCTGGCGTCGCGCACCGTATAACGGTAGGTATAATGACCGCCTGACACCGACTGGTACGACGCGCTGGCGCCATTCACGGTTACCGTGGGAGTTCCATATATTGCAGAAAATGCATCAATAGCATCAAAGGTTATATTGACGGTACCGCCTGCCCTGCTGACGCTTGGGCTGGCGGAAACATCGCTGATGACAGGAGCGGTTTTGTCCACCATGAGGACATCGTTGAACGATGTTGTGCGAGCATTGCCCAGTATATCGGCCGCGGAAAACTGAAGATCGGCATCGCCTTCGGGAGTGCCGGCCGCAATAATAAAACTAAACGTAAGGATCTTGTTGTTGCCTCCAAGGTCCTCAACACCAATATAAGTGGCCGAAACGCCGTTAACCGTGAGCGAGGGAGTTCCGCTAAAAGGACTGCTGTCGTAAACATTAACAGTGATGGTGGCCGTTTGTCCCAATCGGGCCAGATTAGGAACAGCTTCGGCGTTGCTGAAGATAGGTGCATTGGGATCGTAAGTTAACTGGGAAGTGTTCAGAAGATTGTTGAAATTCCCTGCAAGGTCAACGGCAAGAATTTCAATTTCCGCCGGTCCTTCCGCAGGCGGAGGTGTGGTTGGGACAATATAATTCCAGGTATAGGTGGATCCCGAGTGCGAGGGCGGGGGCACGGGCAATCCATTGATATTCATTGTGGGCGTTCCATTGAGGCCGTAATTTTCTACTACCTGTGCGGTGAGCGTGAGCGGAGTGCCGCCTTTCGCGCGGGAAGGCGTGACGGTCAGCGCTGAAATACTGGGTTGCGTGTAATCCACCACCAGAATGGTTGAAGCGGGACTTCCCGACGCTTCATTCCCTGCGCGGTCAATCGCCTCAACCGCTATGACGGCTGCGCCCTGGGTTAGGGCAGGGGTAATCTGGAATTGCCAGTAGTAGGTATTTCCGGATATGGTCGGTACATTCATCATCGTACCGTTCAAGTACAGTGTGGGCGTCCCGTTCAACCCGAAATTATCGAGAACTGCCGCCTGCAGTGTGACGGTGTTGTTGAGCGTGGCATACTGATGGGTGGACGCAAAAGCGGAGATGGTGGGCGGGGTACGGTCAATGGTCAACAGGGCGGGGCCGCTTCCCTGGGACTGGTTGCCCGCCAAATCCAGAGCGGTGACAAGGACATCGGCCGGGCCTTCGGGAAAAGCGGATGTAATGCCAACCAGCCAGGTATAGGTAAAGCCGCTGACGGAAGGAATGCCACAATCAATTCCGGCAAGGGTAACCGTTGGGAATTCCGCGACGCCGTAAAAGTCTTGTACTTCTACCTGAATGGAGACGGTATCCCCCTCTTTGGCATACATTTGGGAAACGATTAGCCCGGTAATATAGGGTTTCATGTTGTCCACGATACTAACATCGTCCGCGACCAAGGTGGTTTCATTACCGGCGGTATCTACTGCGGTCACGGTTACGGAAACCGGACCGTCTGGATATTCAAGAGGTACATTCCAGCCCCAGGTATACACATCGCCGGTCTGATTGCTGAACATGAGGGGCGAACCGCCCAGGGTCATCGTCGGGGTGCCGGCTATGGTATCGTTATCCGTGATGGTGGCGCTGAACGTGACAAACTCGCCTGATCGGGCGAAAGGTTGTGAGGCGGTGACGGAGCCGATTACCGGGTCCGTGGTATCCATCACATTAATGGTTATGTCTTTTTCAAAAACGACCGGATATACATTATTCCTGGCGCCGACCCGGATGGTGTGGGAAGGATTTTGGCCGTAATCAATAAGAGCGGCGTTCGCGATGCGTACATCAATATCCAACGAGGTGCTGGTGTTCAGTGCGAAACGTCCGCCGGCATTATTAATCAGCGACCAGACGTAGGGAGGCTTATTATCGGCGTCCGTAGCGGTCAAGGTTCCGAAAACCGTGTCGTTGGGGTCATTGTCGTTTACACTGAGCGTGTCCGGAGTGATATTTGCTATCCCGGAGTAACTGGCCGGAATCACCATGGCTGCCATGCCCCAGTTGGCATCATACACCCCCGCATCCGGAGTCCAGGCCACTGTGGCCCCAGTGGAACTGGAACCGGGAATGGTGCCTCCACCATGACTGGAACGTTGCGGAGCATCCCAGAAATAGTAGGTTTCCAGATTCCATCGTTCCGTATGACCCGTTCCTGCGATGGTAAGGTCGGCGCCCCGCGCATGGATGGCCGAAACCACCATGGACCCACTTGGCGCCTCCGCTGCGGTAAAACTGATGCTCGGGGTGGGATCGTTATCAAATTGATTTTCATCCGCCTTTTTAGTTGTTGTCGCCAGCGCGGCAGTATTAACGCCCGCAAGTAAAAGACAGCCGGCCGCCTTGTGGCGTGTATTCCCTGACAGAGTCACAGAAACAGTTTGACTGCCTGCCGGTGGATTCACGAGATAATATAATTGCGTCCGCTCATCCATATCACTATTGGGACTTGAAATGGAGTTGATGGCAAATGTCATTGTTGACGTGCCAATCAGGACAGATGTCGCGTTACGGGCGTTTCTGTTCGTAACACCCACAACCGCCAGTTGTGTGCCCGCCGGTACCGATACCGTGAAAGAGAAGGAGGAATCATCCGCCTCATCCAACCCGGAACCGGAGCCCAGCACTGTCACATCCGCCACGGCAGCTATTGACAAGGTAATCAGCGCGACCAGAAAAAAATGGAAACGAGTGAAAGTATTCATAGCGACACCTTAGTTTGAAAGGTTCCTTGCGAGAACATATACATTGTATATGTTGTACTCTAGTTTTGACTGTAGCGTAAAAAGAAACGACCTGCTTATCACAAAACCTTCTTCCCAAAAAGCATTTTAGTTGCCTGCGCCAAACTTTTTATCATCTACAGTTTACTTTAAAAATGCAAAGGTGTCAAGAAAACATGTTCATGTTATCTGCTTTAAAATAATGCAAAGGTATCAATCAAAAAAAATTGTATAACCAATAGTCAGAGGAGACGCTCCCTTATGCCGCATAATGATAGTGGCAGACGGAAGGCTCTGGCCGAATTCCGGGCAATACCAATTGTCTTGTCCGGAGGAACAAATATCCTTAAACTCAAGGGTTCCTTCCGTACAGAGCGTGATACGAAAGTTTACACTATCCGTGGAAAGCAAGATTTCACGGTCTGTGCCGGTGACCCGTATTTCCGGGTGGAGGTGTATAACGCTTTTTACTTCATGAGAACCGGAACCAACCTTAACCGTATCTTCCACCTCCCAATAGTGCCGGTCGGGCGAATAATGAATACAGCGGCAATGGCGGTATCCCGAGAAATGTTCATAGGCGGCTTCCAGCGATATAAAATCTGGTCGTACCTCAAAGCGAGGTGTGTCGGCCTTGGGACGTTGACCAATGCGGAAGACCTTCCACCAGTCGCTCTGCTCCAAACTATCCAGTTGTACGGTATTGTGCGCACGGGTACTTCGGCAATATCCGCGCAAGACGCTTTCGGCATACCCATGAACGCCGCTATCTACGATAACGCGCCGCCCGCTCAGGCTAAGTTCATAAGAGAGCATGTCCGCATGGCTGTGACCTGGTTGCCAAGGCGGCAGGGGAGGGGCTGTTTTCACGATCATGAAATCGCCCGTCGTTTGATCTCCCATGCAGTAATAGCCGGAAGGTTCCAGGGCTACACCATGGCGGTCACGGACAGAGGAATTTCCCGGCTCGCTCTTTGGATGAGGGAGAAGGCGCATGGCAAGTCGGACCAGCGCCTGTGTGGGCGCTGCTTCTTTTAGAGCACTATCCCCGAAAAGGGGTATTTCTCCGTCCGGGTGCGTGATCGTGTTAAGAAAGGCACACATCTTTATCAGGGCATCTGCAAGGAAAGTCGGTTTTTCTTCCAGCACCGCATAGACCAGCAGGCAGTCCCAAAGTACGTGGGCATGATACATGGGGCTTCGTTCTATGTGGCCGCCATCAGGCAGGATTTGTTCGTTGATCTGTTCGTGCAGTAGTTTCAGCGCATGTGCTAAACATACTTGTTCATTCACCAGACAAGCTGATACGGCCAGGGCGCAAGCGTTTTTTAGCAGGTGATTGGCGCGCAAGTCATACTCGATCCATTTCTTCAGCCAACGCATTTGCCGGAGGAATGCGGCACGGACTTCTTCTTCATGAAGATGAAATACCGCAATCAGCATTGACCAGTTGAGGAGCCTTTCGGATACAGGCCAGGCGTCCCATCCTGCGTCGCTATCTACTGGATTCCGTTGTATCCAATCAGAAATCCAGTTCAAGGCCCGGTCCCGGTCACCGAGGTAGTTGTCCGCTGCGGCGTTTATGGCAAAGTCACGGGTGAAACAAAAGCCTTGAAGTTTATAACGCCACAGCAGGGGATACCTGTTGTCCCGCCAGGGAATACAGTGTTCCTTCTCCGTGCATCGCCCCAGGAAGCAGATGGTCTGAGCGCGAAGAGCATCCAAGTCACACCCTGAATGGATCGCACATTCGTTGCCGTGTTGAAGAAAGTGCTTCATGCGGCGGACGCAATCCTGGTCAAACGGGGGAGGGGAAATGGGGATACGGGGTGTCCAATAAAGATGAAAACGACGGCGCGTCCTATGCCAAAAACGCCAAAGCAATTGAGACATCTTGATGTGGCGAAGCGTATTTCCGTAGAGACAAGCCTCTTTAAACATTCGCGGAACTCCCCAGCAAACATTCTGCGAAACGTGCAAGATTTTCAGCGCTTTGCTCCAAATAGGTGGAAGCGCTGGTGATGGCATCTGCGGGAGACATGGGTTCTGGTGCGATAGGAAATACAGCGGTAACTCCCGATTCATAGAGCGGGGCCAGATCACCTTTGATACGGCCCGCGAGGACAACCAGTGGCTTTTCATGCCGTTTCGCGAGCAGGGCTACTCCCGCCACCACTTTTCCAAACAGGGTCTGCCCGTCCAAAGAGCCTTCTCCTGAAATAATCAAATCTGCTTTGCTGGCTTGTTCTTCCATATCGCCATAGGCTTCAAACACCAAATCGATTCCAGGCCGCAGATGCGCATCGGCAAAGGCGGCAAGTCCCGCGCCCAGCCCCCCGGCTGCGCCGCCACCCGAAAGTGTCAGAACGTCTTTTCCGGTTTGGGCCAGAACAAGACTACCGAAATGATGAAGCGCTTGGTCCAGCCTCTCTGCCACTTCGGGGGATGCACCTTTCTGTGGGCCATATACATGGGAGGCACCGCCGGAGCCGCATAAAACATTTGTAACATCACAGGCGCCTATAATTTCAACGTCCCTGAGCCGGGAATCCCTCCGGGAAAGGTCGATCGTGTGCAATCGTTCCAATTCCCCCCCGCCCCATGCCAATTCCTTCCCGTCGGCATCGCGCAAGGAAATTCCCAGAGCCTGGGCCATCCCCGCACCGCCGTCATTGGTAGCGCTGCCGCCCAAACCCACAATAATACGGCGGACCCCAAGGTCAAGGGCCGCCCGTATGAGTTCTCCCACCCCGCGGGTGGTAGCTTTCAGAGGGTTTCGTTCTTGAAGGGGAACAAGCACCAGCCCCGCTGCGGCGGCCATCTCAATTACTGCTGTCCTGCCGCCTTCTACAAGGCTCAGGGAGGACGGTACGGGCGGGCCCATGGGTCCAGTGACTTCCAATGCTGTGGTGGTGCCGCCCCGTGCTTGCAGAATCACCCGGGATAAGCCCTCTCCACCATCAGCCATGGGTCGGCAAAGGATTTGCGGCGGTTCTTTGGCGCCGTGGTGCAGTCCTCTGCTGATAGCTTCTGCCACAGCAAAAGCATCAAGGCATTCTTTAAAGGAATCCGGAAGGACTAAAATATTCATAACAATCATGACCTTACCAGGGCTTGGTAGTAGTCGCTTACTACGATGCTGCCACAAACCTCTTTCATCTGTGTTCAATATGGCCATTGGGGCAAAGCACTGTATTGAAGCAAGTATAGCGTAATGGAACCGATGGGCAAAACAACAGGTGTTCCGTGGTTACAGACATGGCTTTACATAACATGGGATCACTGTTCATACCTCAACGGAACACAATGCATCAGAAATAAAGGCATCGCGCAAAGGGAGATGAGTCCAGGATTTATGTCAGGATGGTGTATACTGAACACGGAAACAAAACTGATAGGTAAATTAGCGAGTCAAAAAAAGACAATTAAGGTTGATTCATGGAACAACCGAGAGTAAACCGTAGAACATTCTTGACTGCCGCTGGTGCCGGTGTGGTGTGTGCAACCAAAGGGCCACTGCAGGAAGCCCCCCTAAAAACCTCCTCCATGAAGGTTTTGCTATGGTGTTGGGATTCCCGTATGACTTGGGACGACGAGCCGGAACGAATTCAAACCAACATGGCGGCTTCTGAGATACGATTCCCTTACGTCAAGAGCTCGGAGGCGTATTTAACCGGATTTCGGCGGCTTGTGGATTATTGCAGCAAAAATGACATCTGGGGTATCGTGATATGGGGGTTTCTTCGGGATGCTCATGGCGGTGTTACGGCGGCGAGGGACCTTTGTCTCTATGCCAGAGACCGAGGTGTTTCCATTGTTCCCGGGGTCGGTTTAT
>Ga0209606_1003167_pt1 | contig 16902 bp, 10 predicted proteins | sample AD_UKC057_MetaG_FD_184412 | JGI IMG/M metagenome (GOLD analysis project Ga0209606, IMG submission 184412) | Active sludge microbial communities of municipal wastewater-treating anaerobic digesters from USA - AD_UKC057_MetaG (SPAdes) (version 2) | ecosystem: Engineered > Bioreactor > Anaerobic >...
GGTTACTACAGATCCAATATCACTTGTAAAACTTCTGGTGGCACTAGGATCAAAAGTTGTTCCTCCAACTCCTCCAAAACCAGGTCCAGCACCTCCAGCTCCAGGTCCTGTACCACCACCCCCTCCACCTCCGGGACGAGAAGTTACAAAACCTTCCATAAGAGTGACCGCTTGCGTTGGTCTTGCAGCTGAAGTGGCTTTCGGATCAAAAGTGCCAAAATCACTGCCAAAAATATCACCTGCAGATTTTGCAGTTCCTCTACCTCCGGTTACACCACCTGCTTGTTCTTTTCCTGTAGGTGCTTCAGGAGCTTCGGCATATTCACCTGCCTCTTCAAAAGTGCTGGGTTTAGCTAATGCCTCTGCTTGAATACGTTCAGCTTTCTGAAGTGTTTGAATTTTCTCTTCCAGAGTTGTATCGTAGGATATCTGTTTTTTTAGAAACAGATCAAAGATAAGCACAAAAATAATAGTTAGAATGACGAACAACAGGATTAAATTACGGCTGAATCTTTCATCCGCAGTAGCTTGAGGACGACAGGCATATTGAGTGGCAATTTGTTGCTGTTCCGGAGTAAGAACAAGAACATAAGGTTCCCGGAATTCGTAAGAAATTTCCCAATTAGGTGCAATGGCAAGAGTTCCTGTCATATCAGGACGCAGCAACAGTTTATTACCTTGCAGAATGGAATTTTTTGTAAGAAAAGATTCATCTACCGGTTTTCCATCTTTAGCACAACTTACTTTAGCACCCTGAGGCAACTGCAGGTAAAGCTGATCACCTTTTTTAGTGACAAACAAGTGCTTTTCGGGAAATGACTCATCCAGGATTTGCCAGAAGAGGTATTTATCTGAACCGATAAAGAACTTGTTCTTAAAATCGCGTCCATAACGCACCTGATCTAGTTTTTTGCCTTTATAGTGCAAAGTTAAGTTTAATAATTTGGACATTTTCCCTCCTTTCTATTCAGCCAAACCGGCACTATATTTCTTCAGCCAATCGGCATCCTCAAGTGTGGCAAAATAAATGTATGAATAACCTGCTGCTGTAGCAGCACGGACAATTTCCGTTATATAGTCACAGGGGATAGAATAATCGGCTTGAACCAGAAGACAGGTCTCTGCTTTTTGATGCTGAATAATGTCATTGGCTTCCATTTGCAAATAAGTTAATAGGTCTTGGCGTTTTTTGGCATCTGTTGCTAATTCTGCCGGCGAACCATATTCCAGGGCTTCGGCTCCAACAACCACACGATCCGGGAAAATTTTAATCGGAGTAGTTCCCGCTTTTTCCAAAAGTTTATCGTTAGTGATGGTATGTGGATAGGTAATTTTGGGTTCTGCAGAAATTTTTACAACTTCCGTAGAGATATTTTTTACCAGGAAGACCAAGATAATAGTTAGTTCATCCAGCAAAGAAGTAATGGACAACCCTTTTACTTCCTCAAATTTCTTCCGGACACGGCGTTCACTTTTATTAGAAGATGTGAGTTTATCCAGAATTTGCATATATAACTCCTTTAATAATATTCCACTTTGGAGGCAGTATAATGAACCTGAGTAAATCCATTGACTTTGCAGAGGTCTATCGTTTTCATCAGGTCGCCATAAAGGACATCCGGATGAACGAGGACAGTAATATCGCTAAGGGTCTCTTTGCGGCTTCTAATTTCTTGCAGAGTTTTATTCAAGGTCACATAATCGTAATATCCATTGAGGGCAGGAATAATCATTGGCTTAAAACCCGCTTCGCGGATCTCCATACCTATTGTAGTATTATTTTCCTGGGCATATTGGTTGCCCAGGATATGGATTTCCACTTTTTCGGTTTGAGCACCTCCACCACCACCTCCTTGACCATAACTAACACCGCCTTCCCCTTGCGAGAAATTTAGCGCCAAAAGAGCAATCTGCGAAATAACAACCATCATCATTAACATTGGAATGATGGTTAAAAACAGATTCATAATTGGTATCAGGTTTGGTTCCTGGGGTACCGTTTGCGCTTTTTGCTGACGCATTGCGGATGGTCTGTAATGTCCCATAATTTAATCCTTAATGGCATTATTAATAGTATTGATCAATTTAACACTAAACTCGTCAATATTACTGATAATATTGTTTGCCCTGGTTAACAGCCAACCTTTAATTAAGGTTAAAGGAATAGCAGCCAGCAACCCCAGAGCGGTTGTTCCAATTGCTTTTTTAATACCATCGGTTAAAGCAGCTTGTTGTGCTGCACCTGTTAAACCAGCTAATCCTGCAAATGCTTCCAATAAGCCCCAAATGGTTCCTAAAAGACCAAGATAGGTAGCTACTTGAGCTAAAGTATCAAACCAGAATAATCCGCTATCCAGTTTATAAACAGTTTGCAGAACAGCTTCTTCCAGAGAATTTTGGACGGAATTTCTTAAATCCCCTCCTGATTGACCACTTTCTTTGGCATCTTTAAAAACCCGTAAAGCACTCCAAAAGATAAAACCCATAGTAGTACCCTTATAGCTTTCAGCAACTGTGATTGCTTCCTTAAGCTGGTCATTACGGATATAATTGCGAAGCTTTAAATAGAATCCACCAGCATCAATCTTCTCTTTGGGGTATAACTGATACCAACGCACAAAACCATAAACAAGACCAATAATAAAAACCAAGAGGATAGCGTAAGCCCATCTACCGCTATCTACAAATACTTGACCTAAACTGTAACCCTGTTTAGCCGGAACAGCGGTTTCTGCTGCTGCCTGAGCAAACAAGCCAACACACATAAAGAGTGAGATGATCATAAGGACGATTTTTTTTGTTTTCATTTTGACTCCTTCAGCCATTTATTTAATAATATATCGCTTTGGTTACGAATATCTTCAATTGTAAAAGAGAACTTATATTCTCCTGCTTTCTGATAAGTATCGGACTTATCCTGAAATATACCTGTAGAAGGGAGTAGAGCTTTTATTTCAATAATCAACTCTGTTTCTTCCACATACCTTCTTGCGCCCTCAAAACCCTTTACCGGTTGTTGCTGAGTTGTAGTTGTTGCTGCTTGAGCATAAATAATGCCTGAAAAAAAGAGCAACACCACTAAGAGGATTATAAATTTCTTCATCGTATATCTCCCTTTCCTGCTTTAATAATTTTAACGGTGGCGATAAAGCCACGGTAGTTGGAATTGTTAGTTACAACAAAGCGAAGAGTATTTTTACCTGTAGTAACTTTAGCCGGGTCTATTGTAATTTGAGAAGTATATACCCTGAACGGTTCCGGATCATAATCCAGAGCAATATTGGTGGCTAATTCCTGTCCATTCAGATAAACCGAAGCTAGTTCCGGTGCTACAAAATTGATTAAACCATCCCGGAACTCAGTATCCAGGTAAAAATCAACTTCCAAAATAGCACTGCTTACAGGTGCTGCTTCGGGGAACCAGATAGGTTTAGCATAAGCTCCTTCCAGTCCTTCTATACTTTCTAAGGCGATGCCAAAATTGCTTGTAATAGTTGCAGCAGAAGCTGTTTCCGTTCCTGTTTCAGGATTAACAGTTATAATTCTCCAAGTTGGATCAGTATAAAGCATCACCGTTTCCGGAGGTATAGAAGCAGCCAATTTCTTGCGGTCTGTAAACACCTGTAAAGTCATATATACACTTTGCTGTTCAGGACTATCATTAGGAACAGTCAATTCTATTATATTTTGTCCTTCAGCCCAGGCACTAGCAGGCAATAAATAAGCGAAACGGGTAGAAGTTACCGGTTTATTTGTATCTAAAGTATCGGTAGGAACTACACCAGGTTTCAAATCAGTACTATTCAACCGAATTTTAATATCATAAGGATAAACCAAATGCAGTAAAGCAAATTCAGGTTGAATTTTAGTATTGACAGTGCGGTTTAGGATAAGTTCTTTATTGGAAGGTATTTGAACAAAGCCCAAACGCACACCTTTAGGTGAAGTTATGCTTTGAGCAGGTAAAGTTACATTTGTGTCATCCATTTTTTCATTCCAGCCGGAACCGAGAGGATATTCTTCAATCTTATAATCGGGAACCAAATTCCATTCTTGCAACTTGGCATAGCTCTGCTGCGTATAATAATCGGTATAACCAGCCATCTGATAAAAGTTATAAATATTTAAATGAGTAGAGTATGCCAAACTAAAGAGGTCATTACTATAATCAGCAGCCAGAGTAGCAATAAAAGCATCTAAAACATCTGCATACTGTTGACGGACACCTTCCGCTTCAATGGCGGTGCGTACATAAACCCCAACTTGAGTATTTATAACATTAGCCCCTTTTTCATAAATGCGGCCAATTAAATTCAAAGCACGCAAACGGCGGTAATTCTCCAACTCTATATTTTCTTTCTCAGCATCAGCAAGAAGCTTGTTTACCTTAGCTACTTCGGCTTTAACAGATGCTTTGAAATTGGGAATCCGACGATAGGAACCCCCAATTAAGTGATTCTTCCAGGTTGTGCTGGCATTAACTTTGATCAGCGATGCTGGAGATGATTTAAGCAATGTTCCATTCTCTATAGCTGTAAGCTGGCTGTCAAAATTTTTCAGGAAAGAAATTCGCTTCTGGAGTTCATTATATTCTTTTTCAACTGCTGCAAAGTATTCATAATTCTTAGTAGAACTAAAGTCCTTACTTTCAAAATTCAGTCCCTCTTTTTTATAAGCTGTCTCCAATTTTTTATATTCATCACGATACTTGAATGCATCGGTATAATTCTTATTCTTATAGGCATTATCAAAATTATAAACCAATTTACTCAGCTTTGCAGTAGCAATCCATTGATAGCGGTCACTCTTGGTTTTATCCTTTTGATAAATCTCTTTGGCAATCTGTTCAAACTGCAGGGTGTCCCCTTTGGCAAGGTAATAATCTGCTATTTCCTGCATAAAGGGTATTACATTTTCATTATTGGGATATAAAGTAATAAAGCGGTTATAAGTTTCCATCTCTTTATCTTTATTTCCAGCTTCTCGGAAGTTAATTCCCGCTTTAAATAATAAAACATCAGGAGTAATATTTCCAGTATTGATAGTTTTATTTCTGGCTTCTTCATATAAAGCCAGATAAGCTTCAGCAGCAGCATTCTTTCGGGCAGGGTCTTTTTCCATTTCCTGAATCATCGCCATACGCAGGTTAAATGCTTGATTACTACTAGGATACTTTGCAATAAAGCTTTCTCTGATACTTTTAGCTAATTCAGGATTGTTCATTGCTGTATCAGCTTCAGCAATTTCTGCTGCACGGAAATAATAATAGTATATTTCACCAACATCTGTTCGCGTTCCAGCCAGTTCTAACAGAATATCTATTGCTTTTTGATATTCTTTAGCTTTAATATATGCCTCTTGAGCTCCCATTTTATAACCGGTAATGCGTTGTGTGTCCTTAGGATCAAACTCTGCTGCTAAACGCAAACGTTCACTTGCAGCCAGAGAATAATTTCCACTGCTCTCAGCTGCTACAAAGCTATTTTGAATCTGATAGCGTATATTATTAGTTATAGCTTCTCGTTCAGCTGGAGTAGCGGCAAAAGGTAATGCTTTACGATAATACGCTTCTGCCTGAGCATAATTATTCTCGTTTTCAGCCATTAAAGCAAGTTTGCCGTAAACAGCAAATTTCGTTCTTTCTGGAATCAGGGCTTCATTTTCCAAGGCAGAAAGATATAGAGCTTTTGCTTCAGGTATTTTACCCCGATCATATTGAATATCCGCTAAGCTGAGCAAAATATTAACTGCCTGGGCTTCCCGCTCAGGATTTTTATAAGCATCACTGCGCAGAACATTAATAAATCGCTGAGAATTTGACTGTAACAAAGCATAAAGCTCATCAGCGTTTGCAGGTAAACCAGATTCAGGTTGAAATCCTTCTCCATAAAGGTCTTTCATCAGATTGTAAATATTGAATGAATAAGTATATATCAAACCTTCATTTTGGAAGAAATCCACATCTTGCGGGTATTTAGCATTAAATTCCTGCAGATTTCTAATCGCCGTTAAATAGTGTTTGGGTAAATTGGAACGCTCAGCAAGAGTATTACAAAGCAATAGTTTGGTTTTATCTGCTTGAGCTTTCCATTCAGTATAATTTTCACCGTGCAGCTCCGGAAAAGCAGCAAATTGATCTATATGCTGGTTATAAGCAAGCAACTTGGTTTCATTAGCAGGATCGTTAAGAAATTCGTTTTGCAAGCGAATAGCTCTTTTTTCATAAGCATTTTTGATCACTGCCAGTTGATCTGAAATGTTGCTGTTGTTCTTATTTGCTTCGTACCAGGCAGAGTTTTTGCCATAGTTGGTAATAATATTCTGATACAAATCCTGAGCTAGCTGATCAAAATTCTGACCGTCACGCAGTTCATACTGAGCCGAGGCATACAATTTTAAAATAGAATCTACCAAAGAAGGATTTTCTAATGCCAGAGGATTTATATCTATTTTCAACCAGATATAGTCAATTGCCTGGAGGGTAGATAAGTTCAATTTATTTGCCGCCGCTTTATCTATAATATTGCTTACAATTTCAGGATTCTTGTAACTGGCAGCAATGTTTTGCAATTCTCCCACACCCTTGGCAGGCGAATAGAAATCGGTTCCATCTAAAGCAATTAGACAGAAGGCAATATTATCTATAGCATCATCACGATACTCATTGGCGATTATAGGATCGGAAATCTGACCGCTCTCAACAGCATTCAGCAAGGTTAGAAAATCGTTCAAGGCTAGCTTAAAATCCTCTTCTTGAAAAGAATTTAAGCGTAACCACCCACGCTGATAGATAGCATCGTATTTATATTTACTATTCGGGCTATTGATAATTTCATTAAAACAGTTGGTAGCCAAAGCGTAATAGCGCTGTGGTTGATCAGCATCGGTAGCTATATAATAATACAGAATTCCCAGACGGTATAGGGACTCGTCATAATAAGGAGAGGTCTTATAGTTATCTATAATCCGTTGATAAGAACTGATTGCCTCGGCAAAATCGGATTCCTTATATTTGCTGGCTTCATCAAGAGCAAGAGCAGTTCTATTTATTTCATAAAACCGGCTCTTATTGCTATCTATTTTCTGATGACTGAGCTGACTGCTGATAAAACCGATATTATACAGTGCTGCATCTATATTTACATTATTAGGATCGAGCTGAACAACTTTTCTGTAACTTTCCAATGCTATGGTAGGGGTATCCAGATAAACAGCATATTGAAGTTCAGCCAGATTGTAATAAAGATCAGCATTACTGATAAGGTAAGTTCCGTTAGGTTGTGCAACTGCACGGAAATTGGGATTGTTGTTAATAAAATTTTGAATTCGGATAATTAAATCGCTTTTTTCTGCCAAAATTTCAGCTTGCCGTTCAGTCAGTTGTTGTTCTGTCCATTTTCCTATTTGAGCAAGACGTGCTTGTTCTTTTATATGCAAGTTGCGGTAGTCCAATTGCAATTTAACGAATTCCACATTGGCAACTAAATCCTGGGCATTTTTACGAATGGGCTCATTGCGCATACCGCTATCAGCAGTTGTAGCTATTTGAGCAGCAATACGGTTTTTAATCTTATTGCGTTGTTCTTCTGTAAAGATGTTTTTCGTTTCTTCCTGCATAAACTTTTCAATTTCAGCCAGCTGAATATCAATATCTTTCTTATCCTTATTTAAGGAATAATACTCTTCCAGCAGAGCATTGAAAATTTGTTCTTCAATATCACTGGTATGCTTACGAGTTTGCAGAAGGTCATTTTTACGAATCAACAAACTGGTTCTTTTCTCAGAATAATCGGCTCTGGTGCTTTTCAATTGTTCCTGAATATCTGCTAATTTCGGATCAGCAATATCTTTATCCAGTTCAGCAATAAGATCATTATAAAGCAAAATATTTTTCTCTATATCATATAATCGTTTCAGTTCCATATCACTGTAATTGTGCCCCTGAACACTGGGATCATTGGTAAGAAAACGTTCATATTGCTTTTCCAGAATTTGATCCATTATCTCCAGCTGTTTTTGATAACTGATAGATAATTGTTTCACTTGCTGTAACAGCAAATTACCCCTTACAATTGTTTCCTCAGAGTGTAATTTCTGATCCAAATAATCCAGAATAACTATTTTTAGGGAATCCAGCATAACCATTTCTTCGGAATGCAGGTTAATTATGGGATCAAGATAAAAAATTCCTTTCAATGAAATTAGCTCGTTATAATTATGTGTTAAATTTACTTTTATGTCATCTATTTCAGAAGCTATCTTCGCATATTCATCAAAACTGGGATTAGCATAATAGGGTTCTAAATTTAAAGTTTGCACTCTTGCCAGGATTGCTGTTTTTTCGGGAAGCAACCGATTCATTATTATATCCCGGTTTTGAATGTAACTGTTTAGTGTGTTTAGAACACTTTCATATTCACCATCATCAGCAGATATATCAGCCCAAATGTATAAATAGGTAGGATAATATGTATCAATATTGAAATTTTCAAAAATGATAGCCCGTAAAAAGTCCTTAGCCGCCTGACGATTACCCGCTTCCAGATATTGAACCATCTGAGTGTATAAAGCCAGGTTTAGCATTTGCCTTGCATCATCATTCAATTGAGTGTTTAACAGGGATGTAAAATAACTGATAGCCCTTGTGTTTTCTCCCATACGAGCATAGAAATGACCCAGTAAATATATAAAATCATTTTGATCCATACTGGAAAAAACATCTTTATATTTTGTTAATGCCTCTTCAGCCCGTGTTGGATCTTCTTTCACCAATTCAGGCAGTGCTTCAACTAAAAACATCTTAGCTAATTCTCTGATAAGCTGTTTTTCCTGAGCTATTTGTTCCTGGAGTTCCTCTTTCGTAACTGGAGATTTATCTTGTGCATAAACTCCTGCCTGGATTGACAATGCAATAACAATTAGGAATATAATTTTAAGAATGTGTTTCATAATTCCGCTCACTTATATTCTCTTTATTTTCCCTATGATGATAAGGTTCAGGATTCTTTCACTTAACAAAAGCATCCTGAACCCTTTACATCACTATTTCGGGGAAACATGATTCCTCAACCTACACACTTTAGATAAGTAGATTAAGATTATTTATTGTTTTTGCTTCAATTCTTCTATCCATTTGCGCAGTTCTTCCATCGCCTGCTGAGCTTTCTGCCTTTCTTCCTTCAGCATCTGAAGCTCTTTAAGCAAATCTTGAACTTCAGGAGAAAGCTGTTCATAACCTGCAGTTCCAGGTGTAACTAAACCCGGGGTCTGTAACTGGGTTCCAGGACCGACTACAACTTCTCCTCCGGCAGGAGGTTTGGCTGCTGTTCCTGGAGGAGGAACAATAACAATTTCTCCGGTGGGGCTTACAGTAGTACCTGTTGGAGGAACAACGACACCTTTTTCAATAGGTGTTTCGCCAACCTCAACTATTTCTCCGCCAGCAGATGGCTTTTTTCCATAACTGGCATAAAGACCAAGATCAGGACGACGTTTGGCTTCAGCATATTTATCAAACAAATAGGAAACCCCTAAAGCAACACGAATATTATCCTTGTAATCGCTATCCTTGAAGCGGTCTTCAATAGCATTGGCTCCCAGCTTAAAACCAAAGTTCTTATAGGAATATTTAACACCTATATTTAGATCTTCACCGTCAAATTCTCCCTGTAAAGCTAAATCTCTAATAGGAGACATCTCAGCAGAAGCAAATAGTCCAGTCATATAGCGGGATTTAGCTTGGCCAACAAAACGGTTGGAACCAATACCTACATTGAACATCCAAGGAATTCCCAAAAAGACAGCTTGTTTGGAGGCAACCGCATACGGAGAATAGGGCTCATAAGAATCAGCTTCCGGATTATCAACAAAATCGTCATTTTCTTCCAAGTATTGAGATCCGTGTTTTTTTATAGGTGATAAAATATTATCCATTCCTACAGCGATTTGGGGAATACGCAAGGTCTCTTCAATAATTTTCACTTTGGCATTGAGTAAATAAACTAAACCATCCTGGGAGGTATAATCACCAAGAAACATACTTATTTCCACTCTGTCCAGAATTCCTACCCCAATTATTGTATATGGGAAAAAACCTTCTGAGGCTTTTTCAGCTTCATCGGTAAGTGGTTTGGGGGCAGATATGTCCCGATAGTATCCAACCAACAAAAATTCTGCAGCTTTGTTTGGCAGGACATAAGCATCGGGGGTCCTTAACATACCCAGGGTTTGAAAAGGTGCTGCTTGAGCTATTCCCCAAACAGCGACCAGTGCGATAAAGGTCAATAAAACTTTTTTCATGTTTCCCTCCACCTTTCGGTGTTATTTTCTTGTCAAGGTTCATCATTCCTATTGACAATATAAATGTCAAGTTTTTTTTTGCACTATGAAAAAATATTCACTTCAGGATTTTTCTCACATCGGTGAAGATCTTGCTGTTCGCTATCTTGTAAGTAAAGGTTACACTGTCATTTGTCGTAATTACAGAAAGAGATACGGCGAGATAGACATTATTGTGGAAAAAGATCAACACCTCGTTTTTTGTGAGGTTAAAACCCGCACTTCACACTCTATCAGCTGGGCTCTGGCTTCTATTGGTTTCTCAAAACAGAGAAAAATTTCCAGAACTGCACAATTATATATTAATGAAAATCCCAAGTTTGCCAAACACATTTTTCGTTTTGATGTTTTACTTGTTTTTTACTGTCAAAACACCGATACTTTTGAGATTCAGCACTTGGAAAACGCTTTTGATCCAATTTTAGAGTATTAATTATCCAGTTTAGAAGTATCAAAATCGGCACCTACATAACGCATCCAGTCAGGATTTGATGCTTCCAGTTCATCATTTTCCACATAAATTAAACGGTAATTACCATTCATCTGAATATCAATGAACAAATAGACCGGTTTTTTTCCTGAAGCATATTTCCATATCTGATAATCCTTTCTCACAAAGCGGCTTTCGTCTGAACTGGTATCGCGTTGAATATCATCCGGAGCTCCGTTTCTGATATAGATACGTCCCATATCAGAAGTCCAGCCCTGTTTAAAATGACTAAAATTACGATTTGCATAATCAATTCGTTTCTGTACCAAATCCATAATGCTTTGAACGCTACGATTAGTAGAATAAGCCATATCTCTCCAGAACTGAGTAATATATCTTTTTTTTGTATCCTGATTCATTTTACTCCAATCAGAAGGCATTTTATTACCTAGAAATATGCGTATTAGTTCATATTCTTCATCGGGATTGGCAAACAGACAAAATACCTCTTCTTGTTCTTCAATCACACAAAATTCTATATTGCGTTCTTCAATGCGTTCTGAACTCTGAAGGACAACAGTTCCGGTATAAAAGCCAGGATTAAGGTCTTTAAGGGGTATTTTTAAATTGATGCTTTCACTGCCCGGACCGGGTTGAAAATCAAAATATTCATCCCTAGCTATAAGCGAATCCTTTTCCAGAGAGAGGTTCAGAAGACAGGTTTCCGGAGTGGAATTCCAGTTATATATTTCCAGATAGAGATAAATATAATCAATAAGAGATTTATTGAAGAGAATAGAGGGTTCAGAACGGTAAAGCACATTATTGCGTTTGAATTTAACTAAATATTGAGAAGTATCAGGTCTAACTTCACTGTTCAATTCTATATCGCTAAGTAAACTCTTGGGTGGAAGGGTCTCAATGTGAAATTCATAGAAAAAGTTTTTCTGACTATTAATATCCAAAGCACTAAATTGAATTGTGTAAAATGGTTTATTTAGGTTGAAACTAAGTCGGTTAAGATATGATTTTTGGCGATTACTGGTATCGGCTTTATTTTTTACACCAATGATATCGTTTATCTCATGCTCCAAAAATATGCTGTCCGTTTCTGTAATTTTCACCTTTACATTCAGTTCTGCGAAGTATCCGTTATTTTTAGCTAGGAAAGTCAAATTCTCATAAGGTATCTGGTAATCAAGTAAGAGAATTGTGTTCTTATTTTTATCCAGAAACCGGTTATAGCCAATGAACATATTTAATTTATCAGATCCTATCAGGGGATTGAAGCAAAAAAGGACTGCACCTAATATCAGAAATAATCTAATATTCTTCATCCTTATTCCTTAAAGTATATTGTCCGTAACCCGTAATATCCGCGAAGATAAACTCCAGGTTTTTATCATAATAATACCAGATAATATAAGGATATTTGTCTAAAGCATAAACTTCCGAATAAATATCATCCGGTTCTCCATATTTGATATATATTCTACCCTGATCTGTTGTCCAGCCGGCGATTTTTTTATGCACGGTAAATTGTTCATCTGCGGTAAGCACTCTTTGATAGAATTTTTCACGCAATTCATTGCGTATTGTTCCCGGGCTGGGATCATTTGTTTTCCAGAATGCTTCAATTGCTTCTGCCTGTTTTTCCTTAGGTAATTGTCTTAAATACTTCCATTCGTTTTGATTGGCAATATAGCGGATTTGCCTTATTTGATCCTCCAAAGAATAACGCAGGGAATAAGCATACCAGGGTGAAAACAGGAAAGGTTCCATTTTATAGTAGATGTTATTTTCATAAAATATCAAGTTCATCAGGTTTTGAGCATTCGTTTGCAGATAGGGAAGAAGGTCTAAAGCTATCGGGCTTTGAAGATTTTTTACTGTTAAGACCTGATTATCTATTGTTATTTTCAAGCTATCCAGGGGGATTGAATAGCTCTGATATAGTTTTACTTCATCAGCAATCAGTTCGGAAAGGGTATGGGGAAGATATTCCAGTCCTTCTCTTTTAGCAATAATCCAGCTGAGTCCAATTTCTGTGCTGGAAGAACCAATTGTGAACTGGCGAGAATAGTTTCGTTTATCTCCCATTGCTTTGTTTTTTATCTGTAAAATTATGTTATATGAGCCCTGAGGAAGTTCCTGTTGAAACCGCATGGGAATTCCACAATCGCTAAGCCAATCACGCTTCGGAATAATTTGGCTTTTTTCCAGGGTTGCTACTTGCTTTTTTTTGGCATCACTAATCTGCAGAGAAACCTGGTAGAGTGCTGCATCGCTTCCTTTCTTGAAGTTGATTGAATTGTAGGGAAAAACAACCCACATCTCTACTTCGTTTGCATAGTGCTCATAGAAAAGTTCCTGTGCAGATAGAAGACAAAAAGGCATCAGCAGAAGAAATAAGCTAATTATTTTTCCCATTGGTTGTAACCCGTACCTGAAAATCAATTTTCTCTTTTTCCAACCAGTTGAGTAATGCTTCATTCGGGAAGAAGAGTTTACGCGATTCCAATTGATAGTTGTTCAGGTCTTCTCTTTGAACCTTGGTTATCAGTTTAAATTTTCCCGTGTTATGAGATATTTTTGTCCCCAATTCAGTCAGGAATCCGTTTTTCAGCTGTTCATTATTAATATTGATTTTGATTTCACCGCTCAGTTCCGCAGGTAATTCTTTAAAGTCAATTAAAGAATTTGGCAAAACTCTTAATAATCCATCTTCGTTACCGTTAAAGTTAGATTTATTGCCGATTATAAAAAAGACCTTTCCCGGGCTGATAATCTTATGATACTGCATAAAATCCTTGTTAAATAAAGGCACTTCAAATTTCCCGAAAAGGTCTTCAAATTCCACAAAAGCAATATGATTACCGCGGTTGTCTTTCTTTTTGGAAATGCTGTTTATAATTCCAGCAATAAGTAATTCACCATTGTTTTTGGTTTTACCGGTGCCGGAATTGGCATTGGTCAAGTACTTTATTAAAGAACGGTATTCCAAAAGGGGATGCCCACTTAAATAGAATCCTAATACTTCCTTTTCTTTTCCCAGCTGATACAAATAAGACCAGGGTTCAACAGAAGGCAGGGGAGGGTAATAGTTTTGATCTTCTTCTTCAGTGTTCATAAAATCAAAGATAGTGCTCTGTCCCCTTTTTCTATCTTTCTGGTAATTGCTGCTAAATTGTAATGCTTGTTCTATTACATTCCATTTTTGAGCTCTGGTTCCTTCAAGTTCATCCATTGCACCTGAGGCAATCAAACTTTCCAGAATGGTTTTATTTACACTTGTACTATCTAAACGGCTGCAAAATTCAAATATACTGGTATAAGGACCGTTTTGATTTCTATCTTCAATTATATCCCGCATTGCTGTGTCACCCAAATTTTTAATTGCTCTTAAACCAAAGAGGACTTCTTTACCATGAACTCTGAATTCATTATCGCTCCTGTTTATATTGGGGGGAATGATTTTGATGCCCATTTTTTTACAGACCTCAATTTCACCGTGTATTTTTGCAGGATCATCTTCCAGGGAAAGCAAAGCAGCCATAAATTCCACGGGGTAATATGCTTTCAGATATGCTGTTTGATAGGCAACTAAAGCATAGCAGGTTGCATGGGATTTATTAAAAGCATATTCCGCAAAGCGTAACCAATCCTGCCATATCTTTTCTATAACTGCATCAGGAACATTTTTAGCTCTGGCTCCTTGTCTGAATTTTTCCTGATATTGTTGCATTAATTCCGAGTTCTTTTTACCCATTGCTTTTCTTAAACTATCGGCTTCGCCACCTGTAAAACCACCCATTTCGCGAGCAATTTGCATAACCTGTTCCTGATAGATAGTTACTCCGTAGGTCTCTTTCAGGGCATTTTCCATTAGCGGATGATCATAAACTACTTTTTCGCGTCCGTGTTTGCGAGCAATATAACTATCAATAAACTGCATAGGACCAGGTCTATAAAGAGCTACCATAGCAATTAAGTCCTCAATCTTATTGGGTTTCAGTTCCATAAGGTATTTACGCATTCCTTCCGATTCAAACTGAAAAACACCGTCGGTTTCACCTTTACCCAATATGTTATAGACCTTTTTATCTTCCAGAGATATGTGATTGATATCAATATCTACATTTTGGGCTTGTTTCACTAAATCAATGGTTTTTTGAATAAGGGTAAGGTTTTTCAAACCTAGTATGTCCATTTTCAAAAGCTTTAGATCATTCAGCCATTTTCCCTCAAATTGCACCAGAATCACCTTTTCTTCATTTTTCTGTGTGCTACAGGCAAGAGGAACATAATCTGTAAGGTCTCCCGGAGCAATAACAACCCCTGCAGGATGAACACTTGTTTGACGCACCAGACCTTCCAGCACTTTGGAATGTTTAAAAATAGTGCGATATAAATCGTTGCTATTGATTAAGGAAGTAAATTCCGGATATTGATTATATGCCTCATCCAAAGTTTTATTATTTCCCGGAATAGTTTTAGTTATGGCATTTGCTTCTGCAGCAGGAACACTTAAAACCCTAGCTACATCTTTGATTACACTTTTAGCGCCTAAAGTAGAAAAAGTTATTATTTGAGTTACACTTTCTCTTCCATAGCGTTGGATAATATAATCAATAACTTTGCTCCTATTCTGAGCACAAAAATCAATATCTATATCCGGCATACTGATTCTGTCGGGATTTAGAAATCTTTCGAAAACCAGACCGTATTTCAAGGGATCAATCTGCGTTATATCAAGTAAGTAAGCTACAATACTTCCGGCACCTGAACCGCGACCCGGACCTACAGGAACCTTTTGTTTTCTGGCATTATCAATGATATCTTTAACGATGAGAAAATAGCCATTGAAACCCATTCTGTCAATCACTTCCAGCTCGTAGTCAATACGCTGTTTTATGGACTCATTCATTTCGGGATATTTGACATTGGCTGTTTCATAGCACAGATACTTTAAATATTCACTCATAGATTGGAATTCGGAAGGTGTTTCAATATTAGGCAGCAGAAATTTGTCATAATGCAGTTCCAGGTCTATCATCTCTGCTATTTTTAAGGTATTATTATATGCTTCAGGAATATCGGGAAAGAGTTCTTTCATTTCTTCCGGGCTTTTAAAATAAAGTTGATTAGAACCGTAATGTAAACGATCGGGATCGTGTAATAGTTTCCCGGTTTGAATACATAATAGAATATCGTGGGCTTCATAATCATTTTTATTCAAATAGTGACAGTCATTAGTCAGCACCATTGGAATTTCCAACTTTTTTGCCAAATCTATCAGACGGGGGAGAATTTTCTTTTCCGGTTCCAGGTTATGATCTTGAATTTCTATATAAAAACGCTCCTGGAATAGGTCTTTATACCACAAAGCAACTTCCTCTGCTTGTTTTATGCGATCATTATAAATCAGAGCTGGAATTTCACCTTTAACGCAGGCAGAAAGGCATATTAGGCCTTCATTGTATTGTTTTAAGAGGGTTTTGGAAATTCTGGGCTTATAATAGAATCCTTTTATATAGGAATAGGAGGAGAGTTTCATCAGGTTTTTATAGCCCTGTTCATTCTGAGCAAGTAATATTAAATGATACCTGAACTCATTTTTACCGGTTTCGCTTTCCAGTTCACCATTAATAATGTATGCCTCAATACCGATGATAGGTTTGATACCGGCATTATTGGCTGTTTTATAAAAATCAATAGCACCAAAAAGATTGCCATGATCTGTTATTGCAACAGCGGGCATACCATATTCTTTAGCCAATTTAATCATTCTGTCAACTCGGCAGGCACCATCCAACATACTATATTGTGTATGGTTATGTAAATGAACGAAAGACATCTCTCACTCCCTGAATTTATCTAAACATATAAAATTCCGAAGCAGAATCCTGTCAAAGAATATCTGAAAAGTTAGCGAAGAGCAGAGGGCTTAGGTTGGAGTTCAAAGTTAGTGGTTCAAAGTTATTTTTTCTTTATAATACAGAAAGGAGTCGTTCATTAAGTTTTTCCACCTGTTTTTTCCGTTCGTATTTATCTTTAGGATAATGAAACTTCAGTTCTTTATCTCTATCTGCAAATAACTTTTCCGCACATATTTTAATAGCCGAAGGGGATTC
>Ga0209606_1003176_pt1 | contig 16862 bp, 16 predicted proteins | sample AD_UKC057_MetaG_FD_184412 | JGI IMG/M metagenome (GOLD analysis project Ga0209606, IMG submission 184412) | Active sludge microbial communities of municipal wastewater-treating anaerobic digesters from USA - AD_UKC057_MetaG (SPAdes) (version 2) | ecosystem: Engineered > Bioreactor > Anaerobic >...
GCCGTCCTAGGTGAAAAGGTGATGCAAGCGTTGAGAGTCCAAGCAAGGCGTGTCGCGTGGCACGCGGCCCTGTTGGTGACCTTTTTGAGCCTGCATGCCTTGGCTCGTCCCGCGGTGGATATGTCGGGGGCACGGCGCAGGGGTGGGCATTGGACGGCTCCGACTTCGCAGGGGGCCGCGGTGTTGACCTTGGACCCGCATCTACAGAAAGACGTAGAAACATTGTTGCGGCAGGCCCGTGCGCCGGAAGCCGCGGCCGTTGTGATTGATGTTCGCACGGGCCGAATTTTGGCATGGACCAGTGTGGACGGGCAGGGGCGCGATCTGGTGTCCGAACCCTATGCGCCACCCGCGAGTCTATTCAAAGTGGTGACCGCGGCCGCGCTATTGGAGGATAAAGTGCCCGTAAGCGCGCGGCAGTGTTATGTCGGGGGGCATCGCAACGTTCACTTGCGCGACCTTCGATCGTCGGGTGCCGGCGGAGCCACTTGCTCCACGTTTTCCGAAGCGTTGGGGTACAGCTTGAACATGGTGATGGCGGGGCTTGCGAATCGGTATCTCGATGCAAAAAAACTACAAGCTTTTGCGTTGCGGATGGGGTTCAACGGATCGGTGCCGATTGATGTCGAGGTGAGGGGTGGCTCGGCCAGAGTACCCACGAGTGAAGAGGGTATGGCTCGGGCAGCCGCTGGCTTTGGTCCTGGTACTTTGACACCGCTGGAAGCGGCTTATATGATGACGATCATCGCGCGTGACGGGGAGCGTCCAGCGCTACAGTTGATTGATGGCTGGGTGGATTCCGACAAGGCGTTGCGTCCGACTCCCGTAAGCGATCGTCGTGCGATTGGGGCTGCGACGGCTCGGACCCTTCGTGGTTTGCTCGAGGTGACACCGCGGGAAGGCACGGCGTTCAAAGCGTTTCGTGATCCATCAGGAAAACGGTATTTGGGATCTCATGGGGGTGGTGGGAAGACGGGAACGTTGACGCGCGGCCAGCAATCGCGGCTGTTTTCATGGTACGCGGGGTTTGCCCCCGCGCAAAATCCACAAGTCGCGGTAGCCGTCATGCTCGCCAACGAGCAGCGATGGTGGCGCAAAGGGTCGGAAGTAGCCCGTGACGTGCTGCGAGCTTACTTTGCCCATCAAAAAACGGCGGGCATCACGCATCCTCTTCGATCGTCCACCGCCCGACGCTCACCATAAGCGTTATTCGCCGATGATTTTGACAAGTGCGCGCTTTCGTCGGCGCCCATCGAATTCCGCGTAAAAAATCTGCTCCCAGGGGCCAAAATCGAGGTCCCCGTCGGTGACTGCTACCACCACCTGTCGGCCCATGACTTGGCGTTTCAAATGGGCATCGCCATTGTCTTCCCCCGTGCGGTTGTGACGATAGTGCGATGTGGGTTCATGGGGGGCGAGCTTCTCGAGCCAATCGTCGTAATCTTGAATCAAGCCCGATTCATCATCGTTGATGTATACGCTGGCCGTGATGTGCATGGCGTTGACCAGGCATAACCCCTCGCGAATACCGCTTTCTCGCAATGCCTCGCGGACCCGTTGGGTGATGTTGATATACTCTCTGCGAGACTTGGTTTCGAACCAAAGTTCCTTGCGAAAGGATTTCATGAGCGCTCCCTTTTTTGAAAACGAGGCCAAGACCATGCAGCGAGACCCCTGGCTTCGTCAATGCATCCAAGGATTGGCATGATGGCTAACGATTCCGAACGAAACCATCCGCGAACCCTTCCCGTGTGGGAACAACCCAGGGGTGATGAAGCCTGCACCACGTGCCAAAGCCAAACGTGGATTTGGGAAGAAGAAGTGCATCTGGTTCGTCAGATGATCGAAACGAAATACAAGGCAAGGCAAGCGCGTCGGGCAGGCGATGCCAACGCTGTCCATGCGTTGCGGCAACAATTCGAATCGCTGCGACAACAGATGGAAAAAGTACGACGGCAAAGACTCGATAGCCTTGGCTACACGGATTACGATTGATGTCGTGGTGGCGGCGAACGCTTCGTTCGTTCTCGAGGGAGAAGTGAGTAATATGTTGATTTTATTGATGAATTTCTTTTATGGCAGGCAAGGGTCCCGGTGGGAGGGGCAAGCGAGACGGGGTGAATTGGGCTGAGCGAGTGGGTATTGTGGGAAGACGGCAGGATGGTGTTCCCAAATCCCCCTCGCGTTGGGATGCATTTTCGGTCATGTTCGCCGCGTGTCTCCTCGCTTATTGATTCGACCCAACGCGCGTTATGAGTGTCATGGCGATGGCACCTGTTGCACCACGATTCACTTGCTTGGTCCGTTGACCAAAGGCGAGGCGAAGTTCGTCAGGGAAAAAGCTCCCATCGCGTTGCCGCGGAGCAAGCAAAAAACGGTTGTCTATCACGACGGCATCGAGGATTTGATATTTGCCACGCGCAAGCATCGCTGCGTTTTTTTGGATGACGATGCGCGCTGCCGTTTGCATGCGGTGGTGGGGGAAGCGCAAAAGCCGGCTGTATGTCGTCGATTTCCCGTGGGCGCGGCGAAAACTCCCCACGGCATTCGGGTTACCCTTTCTCATCGATGTCCGTGCGTATCCATTGGGGAGGGAGCGCCTTTGGATGAGCAACGGGCGATGGCCATCCTTGCCTCTCCGAAAACCGAACGAATAGCCCATGATGTCAAGGTGGGGCGTCGTGTGATGTGGCGTGGTCACAAGGACATTCGTTTCGACGATTATGTGGCATGGGAGACCGTCTTGCTCGAGCAATTGGATGGGCCCGACCCTCAACCTCGGTTATGCGATGTTCTTGGGATGGATCATTCCCAGCAGCTTCCGCCACTTCGGAAAAAGACATGGCAAGCGATGGCGGAGCGGATGCTTGCCTGGGTGGAAGACGAGGATGAGGACGATGGTTTTTTCTGTGCGGTTCGATGGGCGGCTTTGGAGCTTCGGGACACGCGGCATCCTTGGACGGCGCCGCTTCGTCCGTGGGCCTGGACGTTGAGTCGAACGGCCGAAAGGGTACAAGAACCCTGTTCGACTCGTCGGATTTTTGGTTCCTGGCTGGCGGACTACCTGTGGGCGATGTCATGGAGCGCGGAGGCGACGGTGTATCAAGCCAAAGCGGATATGGTAGCTCGTTATGCGCTTGCGCAACGTATTACGGAGCGATTGCACAAGACGGGGACACGGGTTGATTTGGCGGCGGCGGAAGCGATCATGATTGTGGACACGGTTGGGGCTTCCGACCCATGGGAATGGGTTCTGAAGCAGCTTGTCGAAGCGCCTTGACGAAACCTGGCAGTGTCTGACAAAGCGAGGTTGTGGGAACGAAAAAGTTTTTTGGGCGTATCACCCTCGTGGGTGGTGTCGTGGTGGCGCTATTCGGACCTGGTTGTTCAGGTGCGCCGAGCAAGCCTTCGGTCATGGTCGAGACGGAAGCCGAGGCCGATCGATATTTCGAAAAAGCCAAGGAGGCCAATACCATCGAAGCCTACGAAGCGGTCATCAAGCGATATCCGGATACGGATGCGTCGGGAAGGGCGCGCATCGAAGTGGCGAGGTTGAGCGCCGATCTTGCGTTGGTGGCGGTGGGGCGTGGAGATTGGGAGGAAGCTCGCCTGCTTTCTTCCCGTGCGATCGAATTGGGCGATCCGATGATTGCCAAGTCGGCGCAGGCGACCTTGGAACAAGTCGATCGGGCCGACGCGCGAGCAGCGGCCGAGCGGGTAGAAGGCATCTTGAAGAAGGATGCATCATTGCCGGGGTGCGCGAAAGCCATCGGCATCGTGGGGCAAACGCTCGGAGATGCTCCCTCTGCGCAACTTTTACGGGACTTGCGCAAGGCCACGCTTCAACCGATCTCGGCTTGTATGCAACGTGCGATCGAGGAGGCCAAACCGAACGATCAGTTTGCGCCGGTGCGCGAGGTGTTGACGAGCGCTGATGCGAAGCGAGCCTATGGGCAGGACACTCAATTTTCGCTTCTTACGACCCTGAACGAGACGGTCGTGGGAGCGATGATCGAGCAAAGCGCGCGGGACATGGCCTCTGGGCGTTGGAAAGAGGTATTTGCTGCCTTTGATGCGTGGGGCAAGGATGGCAAAGCGGGCCCTGAGCAAGTCGAAGCGGCCAAGCAGTCTGCTCGCGACAGCATTACGGAAGGACTTCTTACGAGGGGGAAGACCGCTCTTGGGAGTCGTGCGGCGGAGTCGCTCGTAGGGGATGTCCAGCGGGCTCTCGATGTGTTTTCGGGAATGAATGTCGCTCCTGAACTCGAGCGTTTGCGGGATCATCTGCAAGGGTGGCTCGAGTGCAGCAAACTGCGCTGTGTGCCCGAGACCAAACCCAAACTGATGTACAGTTTCGGTGCGACTTCGTTACACCCCATTACCTCTTCCTCGGCGGCGGCCACGGGCCGGATTGCTCACGGTTCGAAGCTTTGGGTCTTGGCTCGAAGTCCAAGCATGAGTTTGGTCACTTCCCAACAACCCGACGGCATTACCTCATGGGAACAACGCTTTCGGGCGGCGCAGGGATGGGTTCAGACCGCGGTGCTGAAAACGGAGGACACCACCACTTGGTTGCCGGTAGGGCAAGCCCTCGTCGGTGAGCGTGTGTGGCTACCCACGGGAAGAGACGATGGATTGTATCTGCTTGGCACGGTCACGAAGGTCGAAGGCGACGAGATCACGGTCGAGAAGATATCCGATGGTCTACCGAGCAAGGTCAAGCGTACCGATCTTCGCAGTGGGGTATTGCTGGCGGGCACTCAGGTCCTGGCGTTTTGTCGAGATACGATTCATCTGACGGAGGCTCGTTTCGAGGCTGTGGTGGCGGGTGATGCGCGTGCGCCGCGAGGGGAAATCACTTGCCTGGAGGAAGACGGCGGTGAAGGTCGGAAGCGTCAGGAGCAGCTTGGCGCGCTTCGGGCCAAACCGTCATGGCTACCGCCTCGTCGCCCCTGAACCATGACCTACTTACCGAGCAATCGTCGGAGCCCTTCGTGCATATCGGTGGCAGGGGTGGGCAGCCGATAGTGCGTCAGGAGCCTTTCGTTATTGGCGCGAGAATGGCGGATGTCGCCTGGGCGGGGTGTCGTATAGTCCACGGTGGGCAGGTGACCGAGCACGCGTTGGATGATTTGCAGAAGTTGATTGAGCGAGGTTGCCTGATTCCATCCCACGTTCATGGGTTGGTGGGTTGCGCGGGGGGCCTTTAAGGCTTGCATCAGCACGGCGACCAGATCTTGAACGAAAACGAAGTCGCGCGTTTGGTGTCCATCGCCAAACACGGTGATGGGCAAGCCTTTTTGCGCGCGTTCGGTGAAGATGCTGATGACGCCCGAGTACGGTGAGCTGGGGTCTTGTCGAGGACCGTAGATGTTGAAAAACCGAAAGATGACGGGATCGAGGCCGTGCTGTCGTCGGTAAAAATCCAGGTAGTATTCGCTGGCGAGTTTGTCGGCGGCATAGGGGGTCAAGGGTGCTTTGGGGGTGTCTTCATCGACGGCTTGTCCTTCTCCGTGGTTGCCGTAGACGGCGGCGCTTGAGGCAAAAACGATGCGCGATACGTTGGCAGCGCGCATGGCTTCGCAAAGTTGGATGGTTGCGACGAGGTTACTTTGGTGAGTGCCGATGGGGTCATCGACGGAAGCTTGTACGGAGGCGACGGCGGCGAGGTGGGCGACGGCTTGACAGTGTTGGGTGGCGCGCTGGACGACGTTAGGGTCTGCCACATCGCCGACGATCAATTCGACGTTGGGGTGATGTGGCAGGTTTTCGCGTTTTCCCGTGGAGAGGTTATCGAGCACACGAACGAGAAAGTTGTCGGCCAGCAGGGCTTCCACGAGATGGGAGCCGATGAATCCGGCGCCTCCCGTAACGAGGACGGTGGGTTGTGTCATGGTATCGCAGGTTTTCCGGGTAGATAGATGGGTCTAGGAAAGCCGAACGAAGTGTTGGAAGTCAAGTCACCTGAGAGAATTGTCATTGAGCTGAGCGGAGGATTCCGAGCCGATTTCGTGGGAATATCCTTGCTTGTTCCGGAGGTTCGTTATCATATTTGGATATGTATATATACTAAAAATAACTAATAAATCTAAATAGTTGTCTGTTGATTATATACACAAACGTATACTATGATCGGGAGCCGGTGGAAAACTCGAACATCAACGACTTCACCCGCCAGAGCTATCACGCACAGAGCCCCTAACCACCTGCCACCCGTGCAACGAGGGGAATCTCGGGATAAAAGGATGCGTCACCGCCTTTGCCCGCAGTGAGCGACCCCACTGCCTTGCGCGACCAGCAGCTTGTTCGGCAGGTGATCCAACCAGTCGCCCAACGCATCCATCCGATGTAGATTGAGCGCATGAGACTCGTCATGCCCTCGCTCTCGAGGTCGACCGTGCTTCGTGGCATGCTGCGGCATGTGGCCGAGTCCCGTTACCCAAACGCACCCATGCCCGATCCATCCAAGTGATCCATCATGCCGTCGGAGAACTCCGAAGCCTTGATTTGCGAATCCGCGCTGCCGTGTGCGGAGCTGGAGGACGCAGGTCCCTCGCTCACGGCGGGGTGGCTCTGGTGCGTGAGCGGGATTGCCATCTTACTAGCGGTGATCGCGGCGGCACTCATCGTGCGCAATGCGTGCCTGACCCGCCGTGCCCGGGCGCAGCGGCTTGGAAGCCCCGTGCTGCGTCCCGGTCTTGCCGTGCTGGAGGGCACGATCGACGAACCCTCGGAGCCGCCGCTGCGCGTGGAGATCCGCCAGAGCGGGATCAAGAACTTCGGGGAGGATGGGGGTCGCATCGAGTGGTCCGAACTCAGCCGCGAGGTGACTGCGAAGCCTTTTCGACTGCGGCTCGAAAGCGGCGAGGTGGTGGAGGTGGAGCCGCGAGATGCCGCGAAGCTGCTACTGCCTATCACGAGGACCGAGACGGACGCGCCGACCAAGCGGCGTCGCATCGCCGAGGCGAAGGACGGCGACCGGATTCACATCTCCGGGCGATTGGAGGGCCACAAGATCATGGACGCGACCAACGGCTATCGCGGTGCGATGACCACGAAGTACAAGCTGCTTCCGTCGCGCAGCGGGCCGATGCTCGTGTCGCGCGAGCCGCTCGAAAGCGTGGTTCGGAGCCCTCTGCCACGCTATGTCGGTGCTCTCGTCCTCGCGACCGTGATGCTCGTGAGCGCACACGCCATCTTCGTTGGATACCATCTCAGGTCCGCGGCCGGACGCGTCACGGCTGGCATGGTCACCGACAAGCGGACGTGGGTGGATGAGGAAGGGCACACCCAATACGAGTTTCGCCTGACGGTGCCCGGCCAGGACGGGCCTATCGTGGCAGGGCCCACGGCCGCGTGCTACCAAACGGCGGAGCGGGGGGCCTGTGTCGATGTGCTGTTCGCACCCTGGGCCCCGAGCTTCTGGCAGTTGGGATCCAAGCCCTCCGCGACTATAGCGCACGTCGTGTTGTCCTCGTATCTGCTCGTGGGGCTCGCGGTGTGGTACGCGATACTGCTGATCGGAGGGCGGAAGTGGTATTCTGGAAAGCTGCTCGACGAGGCGGGGGAGTGAGGCACGGATCGGGCAGTCTAGCAACGGGGTTCACGTCATCGCGTTGGCCGATGGTGGCAGCGGGTCGCTTGGTGAGGTGCTGGAGAGCCGCAGTGAAACCTGGATTGTTTTCGACAACCCCTCGGTGATGGTGTCGATGACACGAAGTCTCCCGCCGCAGCGCAGAACATGGTTGCGAATCCCCGTGATGACTGCGCTGCGCTTGGGGCTCCGCGGCATCATACAAGCCGACCGGCGTGGGCTTGCGAAAGGTGTTCGAAGCGGCCATCGCGTAGATCTTGGAACAAATTCTGTCGACTGACCTCCGCAGCGCCAAGCTCCCCCAAGGATCGTGTCGAGTGTGTTCGAACATGGCCGCGACTCACGGAACCGGGGAGTATCGTCTTGGACTTGACGGTGCTTCCCGCTACCCTCTCAAGAGGATCGATTTGACGGAGGGAGGATTCCATGAACGGCAACTGTGTTCGGTGTGGACTGGTTGCTGCTCTGATGATGGTTGCCTGTAGTGAGCCTTCCGGTCGCTCATTGGCACCAGGTTGGGAAGCCCCCGTAGAGCCATCGACCGACCCTTTCGAGCCACCTCAGTCGTTTGTCGAAGCTCACGAGTCTGACCTTAGCTTGGTGCGCTTCCCGCCTGGTAGCTCCAGCAGGACGATTCGCGCTCTGCGCCTATGGAGCGAGGTTCTGCCTTGGGTGGATGAGGCGTCCGGATCGCAAACGTGGGTCTTATCCGTGGGTCCTTCTCTTCGCAAACGACTCGAGGCGGATGGGCTGGTGGTGCTCCCCTTTGCAATCCCGCCGGAATACGCTGGATGGTCCGCAGACCGTCAGCAGGCCATGAGCCTGGTTGCGAAGGGTTGTCAGATGGAGCCAGGCTCGGCCTTCACCCCCCTTCATCGCTGGAATGCCACATTTCCCGGGGCAGAAACCTTCGGTCCGCACTACGGCAGCTATTACCTGCCCTACGATTGGAGCACGTTTGATGGGGTCGAGGTACCCTCGTTTCCTGACCGGATACAGATGTGGAAAGACTTTGCCGTGCGGACAGGCTACGGGCCACCCGGCAAGCAGGTGAAGATCTCGGACAAGATGATCCGCGGGTGGCCTGCAAGCGATCATTCGCCACGCCATGACGACCATGGCCTGCAGACCGACGGCATTCGGCGTGGGATTCCGTATATCGACATTGGCTGGCTCCAGAGCGGGCTCTTCGGCGACCGGAGGCACAGCGGAACCAACGCTATCATGCTGGTCATCGCGAACCAGCACCCCCGGGAATTGGTGACCTACGAGGCAGCTTGGCGTTTTGCCCAACGGCTCGTGGCCTACTACGCCCTCGCAGATGTGGACGATCCGTCCGTCCCTCAGACGGAGGGAGGCAGGCCGCGTGGCTTTTGGAGGGACCTGATCGACGCAGGTCTGCACGTCGTGATTGTCCCCACGGTCAACCCGAGCACGTACAACGATGTCGTTCTCCATCAGTGGCCCCAGGCACCCAACGCCTCGGGTGAGTGGTGGAGGACCAACGGGAACTTCGTGGACATCAATCGAAATTTCCCGGCACATTGGCTCCAGGGGGGATGGGATGCAACCGAAGTGTGGGGTCGTGGCTCGATGCCGGACAGTTCGAAGTTTGCGGGTACGTCTCCGGGCAGTGAGCCGGAGACACAAGCCGTGTTGGAGATAACCCAACGTTCCGTCCTGGATCTCCTGTCCGGTGACCTCGATTTCCGATCTCTGATACAACGATTGCCCGTCGTCGCGGTGGATCTGCACAGCGCCTATGGGATGGTGACGAGCTTCACACATTACTCCAACAGGGTTGAGACCGGGATCTGGCCGACGTACGAGGCTTGGCTTTGCGGCGCGACGTCCGACTGCTTGCACGCGGACACGCCGGGAATGCTGGCCATGTTCGGGAACAACGAGCGACCGAGCATCGTGGGAACGTCGGGGTTGGCGATTTCGCCATGGGGCCCGACGGTGGACGATCCAGCGACGCCGTACATGCACGGGTCGGCCACCTACAACTTATACGCGACGAGCGGAGACGTGGTCGCGACGTGGTCTGACGCTCGCTGGGCGGTGGATCCAATCTTGGAGCCGCGTCCCATCATGTCGGCAACGGTGGAGGTCACGGCATACACGAAGGGTGGCAACCCCTTTGGATTTGGCACTTGCGCGCCACCCAATCGCGCTAGCGAAGCGATCGAATCGGTGGTCGATGATCTGCTCCCGTTGTTCTCGCGCATGGGCGAGGCGGCCTTCGATCCTGCCGACATTCCAAAAGGATCGACACCCCTGCAGGCAGATGATCGGAGAGCACCGTTCCCCGAGACGGCTGCGGTCGTCAACATGGGGATCCGCGCCGAAGCTGTCGCGCAGGCGAAGACTTGGAGGACACAGGACGGACCTTGCACGCCTCCCAGCGACGACAACGAGTATTGCTTTCGTGACAGCCCCTGCAATCCCAGCATCCATACCTGCACCGGTCCGTGGTGGAGCTCGTACTGGACGTTCACGTCAGGTCAGCCTCAGCTCCGGGAGCCTCTTGTCCGATACTGGGGGTTCGCTGTCCGTCACCCGGACCCCACCTCCCTGATCCCGCAAGAGCGCGATGCTATGGAAGCGCGGCTTCGCCTTCAGGACTGCGAGCCATCGGACACATGCGCTGACCTGTCCTTTGTCCTTATTCGCAGTGGTGGACATTTTGACTTGTACGGCCTGCTCCTTCCTGCATCCACTTCCCCTCCCAGGCGCATCCGGATCGTCCGAGAGCTGCGAGATACCTACGCCAACACCTGGGCCGACGACCTCGTATGGGAGTTCGTGGCTGCCGAGATCCCCGGCTCCGCTTCCTGGGATGGATCCGGGTGTGCCTCCGTGGTAGAGGCCATTGAACTCCGCTCCCTCCTGGACCCGGGTGAGAAGCTGAAGAACCTCAAGGCGAGCGTGCCCTTGCTCAACGCATGGCGCAAGGAGCTGCTGGTCGGCGCCGAGTGGATGGGTCCGGGCAACCATCGCGTTTGCGAGAACCTCGAGCTTCGAGGTCCATCGAGCTGGGAGCATTCCTGGACCAGCCATGACTTCAGCTTGGCCTACGCTTGGCATACCTACGAATTCGACCTGTGGCGCGCGGCAGCGGACTCGAGTCCTACCACCCATTGGACGAATGGCACCGGGATCTGGCTGGTACACGATCGCGTGGACCAAGATCAGAGCTTCATGCTCCCGCCCACGGTCACGGCTGACCTTTCCAGTAACGGGAACTACGTCGACTGCTGGCTGACTCGTCAGGGTGTGGATGAACGGTCTCTCGTTCGAGCAAGGGAGGTCCGAGATTCGATGATGATGCAAGGTCCCTGGGCTCGGCGCTATGTGATGGCCTACGGTCGTTATTCAGCGGAGCTAGCGAGGCTCGCGGCGGCGCACCCGGCGCTTCGTCGGGCCTTGCTCGCCATCCTTCGAGAAGGGCTGCGGGTTTACGACGGGCAACGCGACGACTACGTCAATCATGCCGCGCTCGTTCGCCTGGCGCTGCCAGCGCTCGCGGTGATTCGAAGCCACGGGTCCGGTGAGCTAAGGGAAGCAACGAAGCTGGCTCTCACCCACTTGCCTGACATATTGGCCGAACGAGCACGCTATGCACCTGACGAGGGAGGCCCGGCTTACGGAGGAACCCATGGTCGTTGAAGCTCTACGGACCGGAGGCTGGAAGGTGGCGCATGCAGCGCGATCTTTCCTGCTCGTGGCCTGGACGCTCGGCACGGTTTCGTCCGGCTGCGGGGGTGAGTCGCAAGCAGTACTCGTGTCGCTGGACGCCGGCCTGGATGGTGATTCGGATGGGCTGGCCGATGTGCCGACTACCGACACGGAAACCGGATCCGATGCTCCCGTGCTCGTCGATCCACCCGCGAACGGACCGTGCGTGACGATATCGGAACTCCCAAACCCTGTCGGAGAGCTTCCCTACGGCCGAATGTTCTTCTCCGGTCCGGGCGAGCTGTGGTCCGTGAGCGGGACCTCTCCTTTCAACGAAGGAGGTACGTTCGTGTGGACCGAGCAGACGGGTTGGGAGTTTGTGTCCTTACCAAGCAGCGCCCCCATATGGGCGTTTTCAGGTGTTACGGCGCTGGCAACGCTCGATGACGCGCCCGCGTTCGGCAACACCACGGAACGCCCGTTTCACGAAGACATATCTGCTTTGAATTTCTGCTCGAGCTGGTTTCTCGCGGAGAGTCTCGGCATGCCTTGGATTGGCAACAACGGTGGCTGTGCACAAAGACGACTGCAGGCCATCCTGGTCTATCCAGGCGGAGACAAGTATCGAATCCTGTCATTCGGAAGGTACGATGAGTCACCTCGACTCACGGACTCGAGTACGGGAGAGACTTTCCAGCTCCAAGGCTGGATCCACGATGACGAGCTGTGGTACCTGCGTTACACTGCGGTTGGCCGCTGGCACGTGCGTTCGGGAAGGCTCACGAAGGTCGCAGTCATCGATCTCGACGCGTTGCAGATGAAGGCCGTCGACGGGGTCCCGGCCATCGACGGCTATGGTGCCGTGGCCGTGCGCGACCACGAAGTCTGGCTGCACGGCGTGGATGAATCGAACTCGCCCGTGCTCGCACGCATCGATCCGGCCACCGCGAGCGCCACGCTCTTCGATGCCAGCGGCCTTCCCCGTCCGGGTATCCCGAATATCGAGCAGGACCTGCTCGCTCACGACGGTTCCCGGATCTGGAAGCTTCGCTTCGATGAAGGGAGCGTGATTGTCGGCACCCTCGATCTGGCAACGCAAAGCGCGAGGGTGCATCCGGTGGTGGGCGATGTGGAAGCAGCCCGAGCGCTGTTCCTGCCGGCGCAGGCCAATCTTCTGGAGCCGGGCGTGATCAGCCACGAGTTCAATGGTTTTCGTCCGCCCGAGAGCTTGCGAGTCTTGCCGATCGGAGAGGGGGAGATTGTGGTGGCGCGTCAATGGGGCGAATTTGCAGGTGTTCGGATCAGTCTGACGTGTCCGTGATGTGTTATACTCTCGTCCACTTGCCTGACATGCTGGTGGAACGCGGAACCCATGGTCGTTGAGGCTCTACGTGCCCTTGTCACACACTGACCATCCCATTTGACGGCAATAGGACCGGAAACATGGGGTGTTCAGAATGCCGTCTTGGAGGATGGGAAGATGGCCGCAAAGTGTACCGCGCAACAATGCGCCGAGATTCCGTGTTTGGCACAAGAGGTGGGGCCACTCGAGGCTGCCAAGCGCAAAGGGGTGACCCCGGGGACTGTGACCGCATGGCGATGTCTGGAAAAAAAGAGCAAAACTCGCCAAGCTCCCAGAGCCACAAAAACCCGCGGCATCGGAACCTCCCAAACGACTTGCTGGCAAAAAAGCTGCCGCCTGTACACGCCATCCGAAAAAGCGGCGGCTTTGGAGTTGGTGCAGCAGCTAGCGATAATCGAAATACATAGAAAACAGGTATTTATAGCTTTTATGTGTACGAATGGACTCGCATCCATGAAAAAGCCATGCAGCAAAAGCACGTCTCCGACCCCCTCGCCGACCAGACCCCTGCCAAAAACGACCGCAACCCTGGTCTTCGCTCCGACATTTAGGGGAATCGCTCCGACACGGAGGGGATTTCTCGAAACACGGAGGGGAATCGTGCAATCATAAGGTGGGTTTTTGCTCAAACACGGAGGGGTTTCGCCCGAACGGGGAGGGGTTTCGCAGAATCGCGGAGGCATGACGCTCCGCAACGGTGGCCTGTTGCCTTCCGGCGATGGCTTTTCGCTTTGCGGCGATGGGTTTGCGCCTTTCGGCTGTGGAGTTGGTTGTGGATCGGACTGTCCTCGAGGCCGGGATGGTCGTTCCACTCGGTCAGGATGCGGGCAAGGCGTTCGCTGTTGGGTGTGCTCTCGTCCACGACGGGGGCCGAGACGCGTCGCTGGGATGAGCGGCCCCTGGCCCTGCTTATGCTTCTGCCCCCCATCCCTGCCCTTCACGCCGTGGGTGGAAGGGAAAAGAAGCAAGATCGAAATGTGTTACGCACGGGCAAAACCATGCGCAAGCGGTACAACACCAGCCGAACGTGGGCTAGCGCCTCTACGGTATGCAACCATGGAGAGGAACCCCAACCATGATCGGTTGGATGTTTGTGGCGCAGTCCCCGAATTTGTTGTGACTGAGCCGATAGATAAATCGATCAGCTTTTGCAAGCCAAGACAAGTTCCGGGTCACGTCGCGGGGGCGGCGTAAAGGCAGTCAAGACAGGGCAACCGGATGAAGCCCAATCCAGCCGACCCGCTCTACAACCAGACAGCGACCACGCTGCCCGTCGACTTCCATTCGTGCCGATGCGCCTTCGTGTCCGTGCTTGCTCGCACTGGCGTCAACGTGCAGACCGCGATGGCGCTCACGCACCATGCCGACCCGAAGGTGCACATGCGCTACATCGCCGAAGAACTTGGACGCAACGTGCTCGATTCAGCTCTTCCGTCGATCCCGGAAATTCGGGCCAACAAACCCACCGTGGGTGTGATCCCGACGGTCCCACATTGTCTCGCTGTTGGTTCTGCGCCCCTTGACCAGTGCCCGCATCATTCGGACCACCGTCCGCTTGAGTATTCTGCCAGCATGTCGGTTCAAGCGCCTGAAGAGAGGCCATAGTTGCAGTGCATCGATTCGGCGGAGATTTCTCGCGCGCTTGGGTCCCACCGCACGCCATGCTCAGAATCATCAGTGCGCCGACGAAAGCAAACAAGGAGTTGGGTGTCATCGCTTGCACTGCCGGAAATCTTGTCGAACTTGCCCCCCGAGAAGTTACAGCCTGCTACTTTTCAGGAGGGCGAAGTTTCAAGTCTTCGTAGGCGCGAGTGGATTTGAACCACCGACCCCTACCGTGTCAAATTTGCGGTTCTTAGTAAAATCGTTATATTTCAATCAGTTAGCCTGCCACAATCCGCTCCAAAACCCCGTCCATGGCCCTGTCCATTCCGGTGGGGTCTAACGCCCTCCCAGAAGCTCCCGTAACTTCGCCATGCTCTGCACGAGGCCACAGTCTCGAAGCCGATCCAAGACCTGCTCCCTCGTCATCGGCGGGTTCTTCAAGGCGGCCACCTGTTCGATGAGAGCACCAACGACAAGACCGGCGGCAAGGCCGAGCTGGTCCATGACGAAGTCGTCCGGGTGCCTGCCCTCGATGCCGAACGGATCAAGAGCGTCGTGGGGGAAGTCCTTCAGATTGAACGTGACAATGGTCTGCGCACCCGAACGGATGGCAGCAGCAAGGACATGCCGGTCGTCCCGGTCCGGCAGGGTCAACCCGTCCACGAGGTCTTGGTAGCCGGACACCATGCAGTCGGGGATGGCTTGCTGCATGAGCTGCCGCGTACGTTCCAGGGCTTTGGGCCTGAGATCGGGACGCTCGCGCAGGATGGCGTCGAAGCACTCGTCGAGGATCTCATCGGACCATCTGGCTTGAACGATCCCTGTCCGGGCGAGCCGCAGTAGGAAGTCCCGAAGCGGTGCGGGGTACAGCACGCAGGCGTCGTAGATGACCACGAACGCCATGGGTCAGTACCCGAGGTCGTGGTGCTGGGCCTCTGCGGCAAGCTCGTCGAGGACGGCCTTGCGCTTGTCATCATCGCCCTGCTTGTAGGCCATGATGTCCGCCATCAGGACACGTCGGTGGGCTCCGACCTTTCGGTGGGGGATCGCTCCGGACTCCAGGAGCTTCACCAAGAAGGGTCTCGACACGTTCAGCATGTCCGCCGCCTGCTGGGTGGTCAGCTCCGCGTGAACGGGGACGATGCTCACGGCGGTGCCGTTGGCAAGGTGCCCGAGGATCTCCAGGAACAGATCGAACGCTTCCTTGGGCACGGTGACCGCGACGTTCTCGTTCTTGTTCTTGGCGACCTGGAGGGAACGTGGCCCCCGCTGCTTCACGGACGACAGGAGGCGCAAGGCTTCCTGGGCCTGCTGGGCTTCGACGGGGGACGGAAGACGGAGGGCCGTGTTGGACATGGATCAAGTGTAGGGCTCGAACGAAGCGAACGCAATAGGCGAAACAAACGAAACGGAATGCTCGGGGCCGTCAGTTCGGCTCTCCTCGCACTTTTCCGACGATCTGCCCCGGCCTTCACCACGCGCATGAAGAGGTCGTCCGTCAGTTCTTGTAGGGCGGTGGCAGCAGCCTGCTCGGCGCGGACGTTCGGGATGACCGGCCCCTTCGTCACCGTGACGCCTTCCGCGAACGTCGAGTGCGCGGGGGCCGTGGGACGGACGTGGCAGTCCACGAAGCGATCCGAAGCTCCGGCACCAGCTCCAGCATCCGCTCGTTGTGGTTGGGGTTCGGTGAGCCGTCATCAAGGGTCTCGCCGTACTTGACGTGCAGCTCGCGGAACATCTTCCAGACCTCGTCGCTGCGTTCCTTGGCCTCCTTCGGCGTGCGGGCGGCCTCGATGTACTGGGTGACCTCTTCCGGCCCCATGGGCAACGCCTCGGGGGCGGCAGCATCATGGGCCAACGCCTTGTCCACCTTCGAGCGGGCAACAGCGCCTTCGGTAACCACTCGCTTCACGTCGTCGTAGGAGGCGAAGATGGTCTTGCCGATCTTCTTCACGGGAAAGAAGCCGTCGCGCACCATTGCTTTGTAGCTCCTGGGAGTGATGCCGAAGTGTTGCTCCGCCGTCTTCTGGGTAACCGTGGCCGGAGGCGGCGCGACCATCACGAACAAGGACTTGGGGATGCGGATGGTGACGGCTACGTTGTCGTCATTGGGGTCGGTGGGCTTCATCGAGCGGGAGAGTAGCTTCACGGCCGGGTCGGCGGTGAAGACCGTCTACCGCTTCGTCGCCGCCAGCATCCGAACCCCCACCGTCGTCGCCGGTATCAAGCCGCCGTGCTTCCACGCCACGATGAGGGCGGGGGAAGCCAGCGGCCGTGACGGCTCCCTACATACAGGGCCACACATCGGGTGGCCTCGGTGGACGATGCAGGGCTTCCAACGACCCATCACGGTCATGTCCGCGCTTCAGTCGATCCGAAACTGGCTTTGCCTTCAATGGCTTCGCTGCCCACAAACCTCAGACGTTGCTTCCGAACTCTAAACCCTGGCAGGTCGTGCGCCACAGCGTTCTGGCGGACTAGACGCCCGCTTCGTCGAGGATCTTTCTGCCGATGATCAGGGCGAGGTCATCTCGTGTCGGCGGAAACCCGGTCTTGCCCCAGTCGAGACCCCAGCCGCAGACTTGAGCGCCGGTCACGTAGCGGCCCTTTCCGTTCTTG
>Ga0209606_1003183_pt1 | contig 16847 bp, 17 predicted proteins | sample AD_UKC057_MetaG_FD_184412 | JGI IMG/M metagenome (GOLD analysis project Ga0209606, IMG submission 184412) | Active sludge microbial communities of municipal wastewater-treating anaerobic digesters from USA - AD_UKC057_MetaG (SPAdes) (version 2) | ecosystem: Engineered > Bioreactor > Anaerobic >...
CAACTTTAATTTTTTTCCGGCTCGATTAATATAAAAATTTAACATTGACATTGCCGATTGAAAAGGCGTCCCTTTACGATTAAAGCTTTTCTCGGCTGATCTTTTAAGTGAAAGGGCTATCCTCCTAGGATTTTTCCAAGTAAAAACGCCTGAATCTAATTCTAAAGCAAAACTATTTTGAGTTACTTCGGATGACCAATTTTTTTGCTTTTTATATTTTTTAGACTTTTTCCGAAACATTCACTCAATAATTTTTAATAACAAAAATTTTCTCTTTTAAAGAGATCCAAGCAAAAAGTCTCTTTTCGTTTAGGCGGTTTTATTATGCTCTGCTTCAAATTTCTTCCACACTTCAGCAACCGAAGGCTCAAGAATTTCCAACTCTTTTAGAATGCGGGCTCTAATTTCTGAAGTGGCAATTTCCTCTTTTTGCGCCGCCATCTCAATAATAACTGCCGCGACACGATTTACTATGCTTTCTGTTCGTTCGGGGGTTAAATTAGCCTCGGCTGCAGCTGCCCGAATAGAATCACCTATTTTTATCGGATCAAACGGCTCTTTTTCTCCTGATTTTTTAATAACAAATCTAGCCATAATTTTTGTTAATGCCGACCTTTAATTTTATTATAAATCTTTAAATAGTTAAATCGCAATACTCCTAATAATTAAAATTATAAATTTTAATTATTATCTCTCTTTGCCGCGGCCGACTATCAAAATCAACTAGAACAATTTGCTGCCAATTGCCGAGTATTAAATCTCCATTTTCAATTGGCGCCACAAAAAACGGCTTAATCAGTGCCGATCTTAAATGAGAAAATCCATTTTTCTCTCCCCAAGTTTCATCATGATGATAAGCTTTATCCGAAGGCGCTAATTTTTCTAAAAATTCTTTGAAGTCCTCAATAAGATTAGGTTCAGCTTCAAGGTTAGTAATTCCTACCGTTGACCCCGGACAAAAAACCAAACAAAAACCCTCCTTTGCTTTACTTTCCTTTACTGCTCGAACAATTTCTTCAGTAATATCAATTATATCATTATTGCCTTTTGTTGAAATAATTATTTTCATCAATAAATATTTAAATTAAAGATTTTTCTAATTTATAATTCGCTATCTTTCAAAACCTTTTGCCTACAAAAATGAGAAAAAATAGCAATAAAAGTTTGGAGAATTCTTTAATAAATAATATTAATAAATCAAAAAAGTAAACCAATTAAATCTTTAAAAACGTAATTCGAAAAAAATTAATTATATCTTATAAAACTATTAGTGAGCGGCGAATTTTATCAAATTGTTCTAATAAAGCATTTTTATCAAATTGCGAAACACTTCCTTCTGGGTAATTTTCTATATTTGTAGAATGTATTAAATACCGCACTCCAAAACAATATTTCATTCCGTTAAATGCCCAGACTTGCTCTTCATAAAAATTACCAGCGGCTCCCTCACTTAAAGAAGCAAAAGAATGTTCTCTGTCACCATCTGTTTTTAATTGGCTTTTTACATCGCCACCAAAAAACATTCCGGCATTGCAATTTTCAACAGTTGGAATTATTTCAATTGATACACCGGTATCAAAGCTTGATAAATTAGTGCCTCTGGCCATACTTTCGGGAATAGTAAATTTAACACCTCGTATTTGTTTATCTGGGCCTAATCCCTGATATTTATAATCTGTATCTACTGAATAATCAGCTGGGTACCGAAGAGAAAATCCTTTTTGAGCATCTAAATAAGTGTTGGGTAAATCCTTTGATTCTTTTGATAAAGCCATGCAATCTTGATAATTTTTTTGTTCATTATTTTCCAAAACTAAAGCTGTTGGCCCTTTTGTCCAAAAAATAAACGATTCATCTTCATTAGTATAGCGAACGCCATCAGCTGCAATACTCTGATTTAAAATTAAATTGCGGCCATCGCTTAAAATAATTTTTGCTTTTCCGGTTGCTACTGGCGGCTCACCGGGCAAAGACGAAACTTCTGGTCCTTGATAAAAATAGGCCTCTACTATTTTATCGTCTTTACAAAGATAATTAATGTGATTTATTAAAACCAAGCCTTCTCCAACATCAGAATTAACCATTGTTTTATTGACCGAACTTAATTGGGGTTGATTTAAATAAATCCAAATTCCCACACCAATTAAAACAATTATTACAACGCAAATAATAATTTTATAATTTTTTTTCATAAGATGTGTTTTATTTAATTATGGCCTTTTCTTAATTGATTTTAATACAACAATAAATTATTCGCCACAGATAAGACAAGAAGAATCAATGAGTTGTTGAGTAGTTAAATAATTGGCATTTTGCTTTTTAAACCAATCCAAAAGTTTAATAAATTCATCCCACCAATCAGAATTATCAGTTAAAAAATATGGATGAAATTCGGTGATAAAGGGAGTCTCTTCTTTTTGATGAATATTAAAATATTCTTGAATAGTTTCGCGCCATTCTTTAGCTGTTTTTCCAAAAGAAGCTGTGGCTGTATCGCATAAAACATAGCCGGTATTTTTTACTCCTTCAATAGATACCACATAAAAACCATAGTCATTAGAATAATATGGAATAAAAGAAGCTTCTGGATGCCAATTAACAACAAAACTGCCATTCCAACTAAATCCTAAATTTTTCACAATTTCAATCGTGTCTTTATTTTGGCTAAATCTCTGCGACCTAAAACCATTTATTTTATGACCCAAACAATTTTCAATATCTTCTTTAGTATTTTTAATAACTTCTTCTTGTTTTTTTCTTGTTAAGTCAGCTAATTGAATAAATTCGCCATTTTCATCCAACGCATAGCCAAAAGCTGCAATTTCATAACCTTTTTGATCTAAATCTTTAATAAGTTGGCAATTATTTTTTGCTAACTCACCGCCGACAAAAATAGTAGCCGGCTTTAAATTTCTAGCTTCTAATTCATCAATTACTTTTTTAAGGGCTACTGGATCTTGATATTCGGTTACTTGAAGATTAACCTTCTGTGGCGTTTGATTTTGGGTTAGTTTAAAAATGACAGCGATTCCCAACCCTATAACAACAATTATTAAAAAAATAGTGATTGCTTTATTCATATTTTTTATTATAAGCAAAAAAGGTGACGAAAACAAGATGATCAATAATTTCTATGTTTGTTCAATTAATACTCCTTGTCTATTTTGAAAATTTGAAGCAGTTTTGCCAAATTTATAGTAGCCCCACAAACTACTCGATCCGCTCCGCCATAATAGATAAAAACCTTACCCTCAATTTCTACTGCTCCACAAGGAAAGACAACATTATTAACCACTCCTTCTTTTTCATAAGGCATTTTTGGTTCTAAAAGGGGTTTTGTCGTTCGACCTAAAATTTTAATAGGATTTTTGAGATCTAACAGAATAGCCCCTACTCGATAAACATTATTTTCGGAGATACCATGGTAAAATAAAATCCAGCCATTTTTAGTTTTCAGCGGTGGCGCAGCTACTCCTATTTTTTTACTATCCCACCAACCTGGACGACAATAGATCCATCTATTTTCTTCTAACCACTTTCCTTCTCCAAAATTTAGATCTTTAGAAAAGGAGTAATCTATATCATAACCTACACGATGAACTATCAGATATTGACCTTGGAATTTCTCTGGAAAAATTACCATATCTTTATCATTCAAATCAGCCGGTGAAATCAAAACTGGCCTTGCCCAATTCTGCCATTGTTGATTTAAAAAATCTTTAACACCAATGGAAGTAAGTGCAATTCTCGGAAGACGACCATCAAAAGCCGTGTAGCCCATATAAATCTTATTTCCTATTTTTGTTAATCGCGGATCTTCGCATCCGCAAGAAACATTAGGATTATCCCTTTTTTCAAAACTCTCGCGAGGAAAATATATGGGTTGATCAGATCGCCAATCAATATGATATCCGTCTGAACTTTGAGCATAACCAAAAGTAGAAACATTATCTTCAGAAATTGCTCGATAAATTAAATGGACTTTATTATTCAAATAAATTGCGCCCGGGTTAAAAACTGCCTTCTTTTCCCAGAAATTTTCTTGACGAGGAAGAAGAATGGGATTGTTGGGAAAACGTTCTAATTTTGGTTTTTTACTATCTTCCATTAGCATTTCGTTGAAAAATGTAGGGAGGTGAATTAATGCCAAACAACCAACTGTATCGGCACCGCCATAATAAAGATAGATCCAATTATCCTTTATAAAAGCACCGCTGGGAAAAACAACGTTAGGCACGAAGCCGATTTTTTCATAATATTCTTCAGCTGTTAAAATGGGATATTCAGTTCTCGCTAAAATTTTAGACGGATTTTTTAAATCTAATAAAATTGCCTCAATGCCAAATAATCGATCTGGAGAAAAATAATTACGAATATAACTATAAAAAATTAACCAGCCATATTTTGTTTTAAGAGGCGGGGCTCCTACTTCAATATGATCTTCTTTATTTCTTTGAAGTGGCAGGGCATATTTTTCAAAATTTTTGTACCACTCATTCCAAAATTTTTCTGACCAGATATCGCTTTCTTTATTAAAAGAGGCTAAGCAAATTTTTGCTGGTGGTTGATCGGTATGAACAGTTAAAATTGCCGTGATTTGACCATTAATTTTTTCGGGAAACAAAGCCATGGCTTTAGCGTTAAAAGGTGTTACTAAATGTTTTTCTTGAATATTTTTTAAATCCTTACTGATGGCTAATCCAACTTTTATACCTTCTGCCCGAAAGGGATATTTAGAAAGAGCAGTATAAAAAATATAATATTTATCATTTAATTTTGTCACTCGAGGATCTTCACATCCAAATCGCTCCCAATCTTCTTCTGGTACAATAAATCTTTTTCGATTAAAAAAATAATGGCCATCATGACTTTGAGCAATTCCTATATCAGACGTAACAATATTAGATCGGGCCCACGAATGATAATGCGGCATCGAAATAGCCCGATATAAAAGAAAGATATCTTTGCCTTTAACAACGGCGCATGGATTAAAAGTCGCTTCGGCTTCCCAACCATGTTCTCGTAATGGCTTCAAAATAGGATTTTGAGGCGAACGTTTAATTATCATTTAATCAACTTTTTAAATTTTTCGACTAAAGGCACGCTTTCTGGCTCAATAAAATATTTTTTAGCTAAATAGTAAGAACTCCAATTAGCCAGTAACACAGAAGAAAATATTTTTTCACTCTCCGAATGATTTAATAATTTAATTTCTTGAATATTAAAATTATTTGTTCGCAAAATTTTCTTTAAAACAGCCGTTCTTTTTTGAATACGTGGTTCATCTTTTTTATCCTCCAATAAAACAATGCTAAATTTTTCTGATAAAATTTTGGTTGACGAATGCAAATCAAAACAACTTAATTCATTGTGATTTAATTCGGGAAAAACATTATAAAAAGCGGGGATTTTAGTATTTTCATTAAAACTAATCTTCCAATGATAAGCCAGGGCCTCATTGGCTGTGGAGGCATAAATAATTGGTATGTGTTTATAAAGAGTACGGGCTATTTTTTGCCCCTGCTTCTGAAACGACTGAGGTTTCAAAATCCGAGCCAAAGAAGAAAGTTCTTGAAAAAGTATTTTGTCTTGCATAAAAGCAGCTAAAGCCTTACTCATTAATCCGAGGGAAAGACGTGGTTGAATATTAAAATTAGGAATTTGAATATACGGCGATTTGTTTTTTTTGGCTTTATTTAAAAGTTTGCCACCGCTACTGATAACAGCTACCATCATTTTCTTTTTTTGAGCTTCATTATATCCATCAAGCACTTCCTCGGTATTGCCGGAATAAGAACAGGCAATCACAAGACTTTTTTTCAAAATCTGCTCTGCCAAAGATGGTAGACCATAATTTTTATGAATAAAAAGCGGCTTTTTGGGAAAACGAGCTTTTAAAAGATCAGCTGCCAATGCAGAACCGCCCATTCCCAAAACAATAAAATAATCCGCCTTCTTTAAACGCTCAATATTTTTAATTTGAGGTTGAAAAAGGAATTGCTGAGGAAATTTTTCTATGGATTCTAAAAAGTTCATCTTACAATTTTATTAAAATTACCGAGCATCTTTTTTGTTCAAAATCACTTTTTGCTTTAATTTTGGCTTTGTCTGTTGAACGAGATCATTTAAAAATTCATCAAAATTAGCCCACGCAACACAAATATAATTATCCGCTACGCCATAATAAATAAAAAGGGTGCCATCTTTAACTACCGCGCCTGAAACATAAACAATGCCGGGTTTAAAACCATTAGACTGAAAAGGTTCATCTGGCTCAAGAATAGGCTTTGAAGACCGCATCAGAGTTGTTTCAGGATTCATTAAATCTAAAAGTATTGCTCCCACTTTATATTTATTAGGATCTGATTTGTCATTAGCATGATAAAATACTAACCATCCATATTTTGTTTTAATAGGTGGCGCTCCAGCGCCTCTAATTCTAATTTCCCACCCTGTTTCTTCGTTGTAACCATCATAAAAACTATTAATGTACTCCCCTTTTTGAAAATTCAAGTTATCTCGATAAGCAATCAAAACTCTTGGTCTTAAACTATGTAAAATAGCGTATTGGCCATTAATTTTTTCTGGAAAAATAACCCAATTTTTATGAACTTCACCCGGTGGTGAAATTAGAACCGGCTTTTCCCATTGCCAATTTTTTTTCAAAAAATCTTTGACTTTTATTGAAGTAAGAGCCACTCTCAACCCTTCATCGCAAGCAGTATAGGTCATAAAAATATTATCTTCGTTATCAACTCGAGTAAGCCGTGCATCTTCTGCTCCGCCAAAACTTCCGCCCGAACCAAACGAATAATAATTTAAACCAGAATTTAATGAAGGATGCTCATAAACAGGACGTGGTAACCTCTCATCAATTAAAAAACCATCTGGCGAAGAAGCATAGCCAAAACGCGAAATCCCATCAACACCAATTGCTCGATAAATAAAATGGATTCTGTCTTCTAAAGCAATAACACCAGGATTAAAAACTTGCCACGCCTCCCAATCGTGATCAGCAATCGGCATCATAATGAGATTATCTTTAGGCTTAATCAATAGCTCTCTTTTTGCTAATTTCTTTCTTTTCGGCGAAACCTTAACTCTACTTTTCTTTTTAGAAAGAGGTTCTTTTTTTCGTTTCACCGCTGAACTTCCTGACTTTCTCTTTTTTAAATTAGCGCTTAATTTTTTATAGGCCATTGATTAAAAATTATTCTTAACTCTTATTAAAATTGGCCAATGGCTACTAATGAATAAATGCTCTCTTTTTATTATATCAAATTTATTTAATTATACCATATAATAAAATAAACAAAAAAACACCTCCCCTAATTTGAAAAATATGCTAATACCTACTATGCATAAACTTGCCTTACCCCGCTACTCATTATTTATTCCAACAAAAACTCCCAGAAATGGGAGGTTTTTATTGGAAAGCAAGCTGCTGAAAGAAAAACAAGATTTCATTGTTTGTTTTATTCTTTGTTCGCTCCCGCGAATGCGGCTCTTGGTATATCCGTAAATCAATGTTGCTTTTCACCACACCTTCTACCCTTTCGAGTAAATCCACCGCACAAAGACGGATGGCGGACTTATTGCGCAACACTGCCATCAGCAAAGCCGATGAATACCAATTCTCGCTATTCCAATAAAATTATATCAGAAATTTTTTAAAATCAAAATTGCTCAGAACGAGTAGATTTTTTGTTTTAGTTAAAGTAATTCTTTGACAATAAATCCTTTTTTAGAGTAATAGTATACTTAAATACTTATTTTTCATTCTTTGATAGTTTTGCGATTATTTTTTTGAGAATTTCTTCTACCTCTTCTTTGTATAAATAACCCTCTTTAGCGTAATTGCTTACTATTGGCACTATAGAAATATCTTTGAATACTTCTCCTCCCTCTCTGAAAGTTGAAATTTTTTTCTTAAACTTTGTTAATGAATAACAAGGTGTTATGCCCGGCAGTGAAGCATTAATTATTGACAACAAACTACCGGTGATAACAAAATTTTTAATCAAAAGAGCCTGATAAATAATAAGAGTTTTTTGGTATGGTTGATGGATTTTTGGTAAGGGATCAAATCTGGTTTCCAAACCACCTCCTCCCCGAATTCCGGAGGATTTTTGAGATGATGATTTTGGTTTTGGCGGTGGCGAATAATTTTTGCTTTCCATATAAATAACATCGCAACCTAAGTATTTTCCTTCTTTATATTGAACTCCGGAACTTAAAAATTGTTTTTTTATTTCAGGTATTTTTTTCTCTTGGATATTTTTTAATTCGGATTGCATTTTTTTTATCTCCGGTTTTGATTCTTTAATTTTTTCAAAAATCTCCGGCTCCATTTTTTCTAATTGCTCTTTGGGTACATATTTTTCCAAAAATTCCTTGGATAGGTATTTGTCAAAATCCTTTAGATATTGATAGATAGTTAAATCTTTTGGCGCTCCGGGCATTTGGGTGTCTTTCCCCATGGGCATAGGAACATCAAATCCTTGAGTGGGCATTAAACTCATATTTTTAAAGTATTGTTTAGCAATTTCTTCGGACTGAAATTGAGCAATGACAATATCAGCGTCAAAATCACCATCATCAGGACAATGAAGTTTAATTGAATCTTTATGCAACTTATCAATCTTTTTTGTCCAATCAGCAGACAACAAACCGCATGAAATCGCTACTTTCATACTTTCGTAATAATCTTTTATGGGCATGGGCGCCCCCCTAGGCACTGGGACACTTTCCCTAGTAATAGTTACCCTGGGATTTGAAGAGGGTAAAATTTTATTTTCGCGTATATCTGGATCAACTTTTGATAATGGACTGATGTGATAAATTTTTATTGAAGATTGATTTTCAGTGCCAAAACGAGAAATTTCCCGCCAGTTTGTTGGTAGATCAATTTTAAAATCTTTTAAGTTCATAAAAGTAATTACGGATTAATGAGTTTGTTTATATTTTCTTTCCAATTTTCCGGAGATGTATGAATAACTCGGCCAGCGAAAAGTTGACGAAGAAGTTTTAATTCCGGAATTTTACTGATGGCTATTTTATATTTTGAATAATCAGGTTTTTCCAAATCTTCATCTTTCAAATAAATTGGTTCCCGACGAAAATTTATAGCTAACATGCAACGATTAAACTTTTGAACTAAATTTTCTATATCTTCACCCGTAGGCATTTTAAATAAATAAGTTGCCTTTCCGCCGCCTTCAATAGTAGAGCCCGCTTCCATAACAAAAAAATTATCGCCCTTTTCAGAAGAAATTGGCATTAAAAACCAAACATATTCTCCGGTTAAATCACCCATTAAATCTCTTTTAATGCCAACAAAAATTTCTCCGATTTTGGATAAAGATTTTAGATAATTGTAAGATTCTAAAATACCTATTTTGCTTAATTCTTTTTCCAACTCGGACCAAATTTTTGACGAAATTTTATCAAGCTCGGCTTTGTTAATCGCTTTGCCATCTTTTAAAAGTTCGGCGGCTTTTTTAATCGTTAAAGGGTCTAGCCCCGGTAAAAATTCTTTCAAAAGTTCTTGAGTTCTCAAAGACAATTCCGCCATGGCCCGTTTCAATTCGCTGCTTAAACTATTAAACTTTTCTCCAAAAAGAGATAGTTCTAGTGAAGTTGCTTGAGCAGTGATAAAAATTTTATAATCCTTTTCGGAAATTTCTCTAATTTCACTATAAGGAATTCTGATTAAATCCCCTTGCTCGGGTTTTAATACCAAACCCGTATCGCAAATTTCAACCTTTGTCCTTCCATGATGTCTTTTCCCTTCGCTTTGATAATCATATTCTCCTTCAAAACCAGACTTTCTAATGCCTTCTTTAAATAAAAGTTCTTTTTGAATAATTTCATGGCGAAGATTAGTAAGTATTCTAACAAAATCTTCATATTGATAACCTAATTGAGCAATTATTACTTTCCCACCATTGGGTAGCAGCAAGTAGATTTTGTAATCTTCAACAAAAAAATCACCAATGTCTCTCAAGGGAAGAGAAGTTGCCTTGCCACTTTCTGAAGCAACGGAAATTTTTTCTTCATCCAGAACAAATTTTGCTTGGCCGGATTCACTCTCTTTTCCCGTTTCATCAATCAAAACAAAATCCCCTTTTACCTCAAAAAGGACAGACGGCTCTTTTTTTTCTTCACCTACAGCAGTTTTAGTAAATTGGTTTTCTTTATTTTCTTCTTCAGCTTGTGGTGATTCTTCTTGTTGATTGTTTATATTTTCTTCTTCGACTTGTTGCAATTCTTTTTGTTGATTGCTTGTTTCTTTTTCTTCCATATAATAATTTAATAATTTATTTTGACTCTATAAAAATTAATTCTTGATTTATAAAACCTGTTAAAATTTTTTCCGCGCCCTCGGGCACAATTATTGCCAGTGATTTAGCGGCTAAATCTGTTTCTTTAATTTCTTCCATTTTTTTATTAAATGCTTCTATATTAATAATATTTATTTTTTGTTTTTTTATTTCTGTAAACATTCCCGGCTTTAAAACACCGCTTTTCAAAAAACCAGTAACAACTACACCCTCTCCACTAATTTTAAATATAGATTGTGGTACAAAAATTGCTTGATTCATATATTTATTAAATATATTAATTTGTTAATTTTTCTCCGCAATTGCCGCAAAATCTGGTACCAACCGGATTTTTTGCTCCACACTTAGAACATGCTACAAATTCTAACGGAGCACCGCAATTAACGCAGAATTTACCGGTTCCAGCCGGCTTGCCACAGGCAGGACAGATAGTTTGCCTTGCCTCTATTTCACCGGTAAAAACTTGGGTTGCCGCTGCTTTGCCGGCAATATCTTCGGCTTTTTTCTTAGCTCTGGCGGCAACTACCTCTACGGCTTCTCTTGGCGCGCAAGAAACACAAAGGTTTTCTTGCTCATTCCAACAATTTTCGCAAACCCAATTGGTACATTTGGGACAGCGATGAAAATGCGCCTTGGCCTCAATCTGGGAAGTTTCAAAAGCCGTATCATGCTCTTTTCTCCATTCTGGTGACATTTCGCCAAATTTATCGCCAAGAACATCGGTGGCTCTTTCTACTCCATAACCGATATTATGTTTTCCTAACATTTGAGCCGCTGCTCCGAAAATACCGCCAATAGTCTTTGCTGTTTTTCCCTTTTTATAAGACTTTGAGGAAATAAATTTTGTTTGATAACCTTCGCCACAAAGAGCGCAATTGAAGGTAAATTGAAAGCCAGCTTCGCTTGAATTATCGGTAAAATTATCTGTAAATGGTTGAAGTGCCATATATTTTTAAAGATTTCTAAATTTACCTCTTTTCGACTTTAAGAGGGTTTCCGCATTTAATACAATTATCTGTTAGCGGTGGTTGTTCTTGTCCACAATGAGGACATTTAACAAAAAGACGTGCTCCACAATCCTCGCAATGGTCGCCGAAAAAGGTTATTTTTCCGCAATGAGGACAAACAATTCTCAGATTTTGGTTACAATTTGGACAGACCTGCCATTCTTTTTCAATTGGTTCGTGGCATTTAGGACAACGATAAGGTCCAAGTGGATTAGCTTTTCCGCAGAAAGGACAAATAGCAGAATTTGGCGGAATTAATTTTCCGCAATATTTACAAGGATGTTGATAACCAACCACTGGTTTATTGGCTTCTTGTGTTCCCGTGCCAGTATACGGTGGAGTAATTTCTATTTTTTCTTTTCCAGAAAAGGCTAAATAACCGGGAACAATAATACCAACTACCGGCACAATAAGTAAAATTCCCCACCAATTCGGCTTTCCTCTTCTTTCTGCAATTTTCATCCAGAGAATAATGCCAATAACGATATTAACTATAGGAATTAACAGTAAAATAAACCACCACAAAGGTTTTTGAGCAATTTGAATCATTAGAAAAAGATTAGCCACTGGAATCCAAGCAAGCCAACCATTGGAAGTATTAGTTTTCTTTGCTAATGTTTGTAAGCAAATTGCAAAATAAATGTAAAAAATGATTATTAATACCAGAGAAAGCCAAAAACGCCAACCGCTAAATAATGTTTTAGAAACTATCGCGGGAAACCCTTTCCACATTCCTTCTTCTCCTTCACTCTGTTTATAAAAATCATTAAAAATATTATAAACACACACTCCTTCTTGGCATACTAATCCTTTTCCACACTCAGAATCACTCGCACATTCAGAAACACATTGACCATCTGAACAAACAAGGCCCACTGGGCAATCGGAATCTTCACCGCACGCAACTTCACCAATTACCGGTTTTTCTCCCGGCGCACTTGCGGTGGTAACATTCAAAGTGTAAGCAACAAGTTTTGAACTACAATAGTCCCCGCAAATGACAGCCACGAAAATATCACCGTCATTAATTACATTCAAAGAAGTAGTAAGAATTGCTCCCTCATTTTCAGCTGTTTCAGATTCCAATAATTGTCTTTTTGTATTATAAATCTCTAACTCCATTTCGGCTTCTGAAGGAGGCACTACTTCTATGTTTAAGGTCTGTCCTTTTTTAACTGCAATTTTGTAAAAATCTTTAAAATCCGTTCCTCCCTCTTGGATCTGATATGGCGAACAAGCGCAACAGCCAGCCAGATATGATTGATAATTACTTGCTGGAGCAATGGCCAAAGCTTTATCAATGGTATCGCCAGCATCGGTTTGACTACCAGCATCATAACGATCAACCAAAGAAATTTCTAAAGTAAAAGATTCTGTCTGATACCACAAATCACTACCCTCATTAACAATTTTAAAGTAGTATTTATAACTTGACTGGTCAGAGTTAGGCAGCCAAGAAGCAGAAAGTACTACAGAAGAATTATTTATATCGTCGACATTTAATAATTCTTCCATCTCTTCATTATAAAGAATTATTTTATTGGACGTACTATGACTACCCGCCATAAAAACTCCTTTAATTTTAATTTCCTGACCGGGCTTTACTCCTTCTATAAAATAATATTTTTCCAACCCCGTCTCTTCATCTAAAGAACCGCTTTGATATTTACCCGGCTGAATCAAACTTGCTGATTCAAAACTATCTCCACCGGCTGGCAATGTTTGCTGAGCCATTACCAAATTAGTACCGGCAAACATTAAACCGGCGAATAAAAGACTAATGAGCCAAAATTTTTTCATGTTTTTTATTTTATTTACTTTTTTATTTTTGACCTTTTTCCTTAATTTAATTAATTTTTAATCATTATAAATATTATATTATTAATTATCTAATTTCACAATGAAATCTAAACATTTTAATTATAACAAAAACAAATATAAAATACAAAAGCAAGTAATTAAGTGGATAACTTTAATTTAAAAACCCTCAATAAATGAGGGTTTTTAGGGAAAATTCAAAATTTGATGGGATTAAAAAAGTATATATGATGATTTATGGCCGCAAACCACACGCAAGATTCATGGTCGTGCGCCCTGCGCGGTACAAAATTCCATGCGGTAGACAGTGTGTTAAAATGTATTCTATAAAAGCTTATTCTTCAATCTTCGTCCTCTCCCAATCAGTAGGCGTTATTCCTTTAATTTGTTTATTTTCTATATCTAAATCAAAAACCACATCTTTTAACTTCCAACTGCGAATAACTCCTTTTTTCTTAAATTCTTCTGCCAATTCTTCCATTTTCTTCTGGGCTTGTTGTTTTAGATTTTCAATGTCCTCTTCGGTATATCCCTTTTCTTTTAAATTTAATGCCTCCTTATCTCTCCATAAAACACCAGGAATTCTTTCGGTTAGTATTAAGCATTTGTCTTTTTCTTTAACATAACCTATGGGATTGGCGACGGGTAATCCTAATTTTTTAACTTTCTTCATTATTTCGTATTCGTGAAGAGGGTTTTTAGATTTTGCCACTTCTCCTTTTTCGGCATTTACTCTTTTTCCTATTACCCTGAGCTCTTTTCCTTCTTTATTTTGCCAAACAGGAAATTCTTTTACCGCTGTAGAATCTTCACGAACCCTTCCCTGTTCATCAATTTTAATTTCTCCTGATTTAATATTCTTGCCTTCGGATTCAAAATACCCAAAAGGATTTTCTCTAAATTCATTTGGAATAAAAACATCATAATCAGATTCAACTGTTATTTCTGGTCTTGGCTCTGATTCAATTTTGATTTCAAATTTTGGACACTCAAAACTCATACATTTTTATTCTATCATAAAATCGCTCTAATGTCAAAATGGCGGTAGCGGAGTTCTCTGTCATATATTTCATAAATTATTCTGCTCCGAATTGTGAACAATGTTAGAACAATAATTGAGAGGCAAAACGAATATATTTACATTCCAGATTTGAAGGAATATGGCAATGTATAAGATTTGCCATGTTTTCTTATTATTAATAGGAAATAAGTATTCAACTAATTTTTCTGTTAAAATAGATAGGTAAACTTTGTTGTAAATTTTCAATTAGAATAACTTTTCTCTCAATTAATATCTTTTAATCAAATTGAATTAAAATGAACTTATCTCTATTATTCCTTTATTATCTGGCCTTGTAACTATTACATTACAATTCCTTTGTTTAAAAATTTTAATTGCTTTTTCTTGTTTTCTTTTATCTTGAGTAAAAACAACAAGGCTTGGACCAGCAGAAGTCATCCACCCTCCTTCAATCCCAGCTTCTTTTAACTGAAATAAAATTCCTTGCAAATCACACCTATATAATAACATTTGCATGCTCTTTCCTCCAAATAGTGTATAGTTATAAAAGGCCTCACCAACTTTTTTATAATCTCCTTTTACCCAGTATGGCATTACCTCCATCAGAATCCATAAACTTGTTTTGGCGGCATTAATTCTCTCATTATGTCTTTCCCAGCTCATTATATTAACATCTGTCTCTGATTTTTCTGGGCCAGCCACACTTATTTTTTTAGGCGTTCCAACTATAAATTGCATATCTTCTGGAATATCACTATGAAAAATCTCTTCGCAGTCGGAAGAAGTGATTACAAATCCACCCCTCCTTATTGTATTAAAAGAACCACCAGTTGAAGCTCCAGGAAATAATTTATTCTTATCAGAATCGCTTTCTTCAACAAAATTATAAGCGACTAATTTTCTTAATTCTCTAAAGTTTAATGGCTTTCCAAGTAGTTCATTAATGGCAAAAGCTATAGTTTCTGCCATTATTGCACTTGAACCAAATCCAGTATGCCTATAAGGATGAGACTTCGTTTCTATTTTAAATCCTCCTTTGTAATCAGTTGAGTTTTTTACGAGCAAAGAATAATGTTTAACAAAATTTGTTCTTTCACTTTTTATAATTATTTTCGAACTTGGTATTAATTTAATCCTAACATAGGTATAAACATCGCAAGCAAATGACATTTCACCAGCTTTATAATCATTATTATCAGTAAACTTTAAAGCAGAATAATCAAGCAAACCAACATCTATTCTACAAGGAGACCTTAGGCATATTTCTTTTTTATCTCCTATTTTTACTTTTTTAACTTTGCCCAAACTATTAAAAATAGTACCAGGGCTAATTTGTCTTGGATTCCATTTAACTGTATCATAATGAGAAGCCTCTATTTTCATAAATATTTTCTAAAATTTAATAAAAAATATCTAAATTGTTTAGCTTGTTTTTTGAATTCTACCAAACTTCCATCGTTAACTATTGTAATTAAAGCTTTTTCAAGAATCTTTTTGAGTTCTGTTTGTTCTTTTTCGTCTTTTACAATTCTTTTAAAATCATTATTCTTAACATTATCTCTTGTTTTTAATCTTTTAAAACGTTTATTCTTGTTCGTTTTAATTTGGATTATTAACGTCGCTTTATGTTTTTCTATTAATTTTTCTACTTCTTTAATCCTTCTTGGACCATCTAACAGCAAAAAATCTTTTCCTTTCATTGTTTTCAATATTTTGTTAACCTGCCAAATTGGATTTTCGGAATACAATTTATTAGCAAGGCTATGAATTGTATCGTGATTTATTGATTTATTTTGTTTTTTCAATATTTCTTCTAATGGCTTGCTTGAAACATACCAATTTTCTTTACAATCCATTACTTTACAAAATGTACTTTTTCCAGTTCCAGATTCTCCAACTATTATTACAAGTAACGGCATTTTTTCAACTCCTTCAATCTTTTTTAATTTGGTGATGACTTTTTTATATTTTTTATTTAAATTCTTTGTTTTGGGGTTTGTCAAACTTTTTAATTTTGGCATTGTATTTTCTAGTTTCACAATAATTTATTTTTTTCTGCAAAACATTATTAAGTTTTTCGACCTTATGAAATTTTTCTGCTATGTTTGCTACCTTACAAGCAAAAACAATAACATCAGAAACCTCAGCTGGAACTTCTTTCCAATTTTCTTCTAATACTGCCTTTGCCACTTCTCCAACTTCTTCTGTTAACTTAAACATAGCTATTTTAATAGCCGTATCTTCATCTTGAGAAATCCTTTTTCTTTTAGTAAAAGATTTTTCCCATTTTTGAATATCATTCACTGTAATTTCTTTTTTCATAAAATTTTATTATTTATTTAAATGTTATTTGTTTTTCGATTTTTTACTAAAAAACCTGTTTTAATTAAATATACCATACTATTAAAACTATCTCCACCGGCTGGCAATGTTTGCTGAGCCATTACTACATTGCCACCAACAAATATTAAACCGGCGAACAAAAAACTAATAAGCCAAAATTTTTTCATGTTTTTTTATTTTATTTACTTCTTTTATTTTTGACCTTTATCCATACCTTAATTAATTTTTATCCGTTATATATTATTAATCATCTAATTTGACAATGAAATCTAAACATTTTAATCATAACAAAAACAAATATAAAATACAAAAGCA
>Ga0209606_1003185_pt1 | contig 16838 bp, 11 predicted proteins | sample AD_UKC057_MetaG_FD_184412 | JGI IMG/M metagenome (GOLD analysis project Ga0209606, IMG submission 184412) | Active sludge microbial communities of municipal wastewater-treating anaerobic digesters from USA - AD_UKC057_MetaG (SPAdes) (version 2) | ecosystem: Engineered > Bioreactor > Anaerobic >...
CGCTCAGCCTGACCCGGAATGAAATTCGCTCAGCCTGACCCGGAATGAAATTCGCTCAGCCTGACCCGGAATGAAATTCGCTCAGCCTGACCCGGAAAAAAGTTTATGACTGGTTTCATTCTTACATTCTGCCAATTCATGTAATGATTTGAAGTCATTATTTATGAGTGCCATTTTTTTTGCTCTTGACCAGCCTTTCAATTGTTTTTCATACTTTATGGCATTAATCGGACCTAAGAACTCCTTACAATAAACAAGTTTTAAAGGTCTGCGACCAAATGTATAGGAAGTCTCATGAACACCAGACTGATGTTCGATAAACCTTCTGCCAACATTATTCGTTACTCCAACATAGAATGAGTTATCTGAGCACTCAAGAATATATACATAAAGAGTTTTCATTGTCTTAGTTCAGGTTTAGTCAGTTTTATACTAATTTATTACCGTAAAGCCGGCCAGGCTTCGACTTCGCTCAGCCTGGCAGAGCGAGCACAACCTGGCAGAGCGAACACAACCTGGCAGAGCGAACACAACCTGGCAGAGCGAACACAACCTGGCAGAGCGAGCGAAGTCGAGCTCAGCCAGCCCATCCTTCCCGGTCAAGGTTGCGGTAGTTTATCGCCTCGGACAGATGTTCTGCCTTTATGTTTTCTGATTCATCGAGGTCGGCGATTGTTCTTGCGACCTTCAGGATCCTGTCAAAAGCTCTCGCGGAAAGACCTCTCACTTCCATTGCAGTTTTAAGCAATCTGCCGGATGCATCATCGAGGTGACAGAATTTTCTTTGCATCTGTGAAGTCATCTGTGCATTTGAATAAATACCCCTGAACGATCTAAACCGTTCAGCCTGTATGGCTCTGGCCCTGACAACCCTTTCCCTGACAGATTCCGATCTTTCAATATTTCCTGCATCGGAAAGCTTGTCATATTTTACCGGCGTCACTTCAATATGGATATCTATTCTGTCAAGCAATGGTCCTGAAATCCTGTTCAGGTATTTCTGTACCATTCCTGCAGAGCACAGGCATTCCTTTTCAGGATGGTTATGATATCCGCAGGGGCATGGATTCATTGAAGCCACCAGCATAAAACTTGCCGGATAATCACAGGTTGATTTCGCTCTCGATATTGTTATTATCCTGTCCTCAAGCGGCTGCCTCATCACCTCAAGTACACTTCGTTTGAATTCGGGCAGCTCATCGAGGAAAAGTACCCCGTTATGACCGAGGGAAATTTCACCGGGTTGCGGGAAAGTACCCCCACCGACGAGGGCGATGTCAGAAATTGTATGATGGGGACTTCTGAATGGCCGCCTGGTCATCAATGCCGTATGGTCATCGATCTTACCGGCTACAGAATGGATTTTCGTAGTCTCAAGCGCTTCTTCAAGGGTGAGTGGCGGCATAATTGTAGATATTCTTTTTGCCAGCATTGTCTTTCCTGATCCCGGAGGACCGATCATAATCAGATTATGGTGCCCCGCAGCTGCAACTTCAAGCGCCCGCTTGACATTCTCCTGACCCCTGACATCAGAAAAATCGACATCATATTTGTTTGCTTCGCCATTGAATATCTCTTTGAGGTCGACTTTGACCGGCTCAAATTTCCCGGTGCCGTTAAAGAAATTTAGCACCTCCCCGAGGTTTTTCATCCCATATACATTCAGACCCTCAACCACTGCAGCTTCACGTGAATTCCTGTCAGGTACAATAATCCCCTTATATCTCTCTTCCCTTGCTCTCAATGCTATGGGCAATACCCCTTTGACCGGCTGTAAAGATCCGTCGAGTGAAAGTTCTCCTATAAGTATGTACGATTCAAGTTCCTGACCATTCACTTTATCATCTGCTGCCAGAATACCCATTGCAAGGGAAAGATCATAGGAAGAGCCCTCCTTGCGGATATCTGCCGGAGCCATATTTATAACAACCTGCTTACCGGGCCAGTGAAATCCAAGGGAGCGGATAGCTGATTCTATCCTCTGCTGACTCTCCTTCACCGCCACATCGGGAAGACCCACAAGGAAAAACCTGATACCACGCGATACATTTACTTCAATTGTAACGGTAACAGCATCAATACCGTTAACAGCACTGGCAAAGGTTCTTATCAACATAATTATTAGTTTATTAGCACATTCGGAAACACAGTATCAAATATAGTAAAAGATAAGATAAAAGACAAAAGGGAAAAGACAAAAGTTGAATAGAAATAATAAAGACAAAAGCCTGACCTGATTTTCGAAGAAAAGAAGATAAAAGAAATGTTAATTCCCTACGGGAAATTTATCAAAGAAGATAAGTTCAGGTTTTTTTATATTGCCCGTAGGGCATCAATATCAATGGCAGAATGAAATTTTATTCCGGGGTAACCGGAGCGCCGTAAGTAAAATTATAATTTCCGGAACCGATCTCATAAACCAGATAACCATCCTCATTCCTCAGGAAACGGATGCTTTTAGATCCGGATACCTTTACTCCGTTCTCATAAACCTTTTTACTGTCGGTTCCGGGTATATAAATTATGGCGGTCGTATTAACAGGAATTGTTACGGAATGTTTATAGACTTCACCCGATCTGTCCCAGTCGGAAGTGACCTGACCCCTGACTGTCCTGACTGATGATCTGACATAATTCAGTCCGTCAGGAAGGCAAGGCCTGATCTGTATTGTTTTATATCCCGGAGTGAGCGGCTGAATGCCTCCGAAACGGGTATAAAATGTCTTATCAGCGCCTGAAAACATTGCGTGGTCATATGTTTCCATTTCCTTTCCGGTTTTTATTACGTCCCACTGCTCCCAGGTAGTGGTCGCATTATGACTTAATATCTGATATCCGAAACCCGGATAAGTTGTCTGAGTGAATAATCTGTAAGCCACATCGGCCATCCCGTAATCGCACAGGATATCAGGCAAAAATGACGTTCCGTAAATTCCTGATCCGAAATGTCCTGAGCATTCTCTCAGGACGTTATCTTTTAAATTACCTTCAACATAGGATTTCCTGTTTTCGGGTACCAGCCCGCACAATAATGGCATAACATATGTTATTTGCCTGCCGCTGCCATATTTATTATTCTCTTTGTCAAGGAATTTATCTTTGAAATGTTTCATTATGGAATCCGCCTGTGCAGCATATGAAACCGAATCTTCTTCTTTTTCAAGTATACCGGCAATTTGTGATAACAGTTTAGTAATATAGTAATACAGGCAAGTGTTAACCACCTCTCCTTCACTGAAGCTTTTCTCATAGGTGCCGTCAGTGAACGGAGGACACCAGTCGCCAAAACTGCCAGCCCAATAATCCGACCTGACGGCTGTTGCCCAGCAATGGTCGACTTCCTTTTTGGCTGACGGGTAAAAAGTTTCCAGGATGCGCTTATCGCCATAATACCGGTATAATAACCATGGCCCGAGAACCTGACCTGCAGACCAGTCGGGATTTGAGGTGCTTCCGGAGATATCACCCAGCCATTTCTTATAATACTGTTGTACATCAAAATTTTGTATTGCAGCCTCATAAATGACATTTGCATCCATCTGGCAGGGAGTCCTTTCATCACGTACCGGGTTATCGGTAGGGATGCTCACCATATTATTCAATATTGTCCACTGAAAATTGCTGTGGATTTTATTTATAAGAGTGTCGGAACATGAAAAGGCACCTGTTGTTTCAACACCGGCATGGACTGCACAGGCATCGATGCTTTGGAGATCCGGGATTCCCGGATATCCTTTTATTTCCACATACCGGAATCCATGGTAAGTAAACCGGGGTTCATAGCATTCTTCATCCATGCCGCCTTTACATATATAGGTATCTGTTGCTTCAGCCAGGCGGTTGGTATGCGTATTGATCGTACCGTCACTGTTTATGGTTTCTGCATGCCGGAGCGAAATCCTGCTGCCCGTCTTTGCCCCTCTTAAACGAAGACGAACCCAGCCTGCAATATTCTGCCCTATGTCGAAAACCCAGGTGCCTTCTGCAACCTTTGTGACAGATACAGGCCTGATTATTTCAGCCACCCTGACCGGTTCCGAAATGTTCGACTGCAATTTGCCGGGCGGTGGAGAAGTGATTAAAACATCCTCCCATTCCTTATCATTGTAGCCATTTATGTCCCATCCATTTTTTTCACGTGTTGCATCATAAAATTCACCGTTATACATATCGGCCGAAAGGATCTGGCTGTCTGAAAACTTCCATGACTCATCTGTAACCACATAATCGCAGCTGCCGTCAGTAAACTCAATATTTATCTGTAAAACAGCCCGTTTGGAATCCATCCACCTCCATCCCCACTTGCTGTAGTTTTTTCCGTATCCATCAGATAACCAAAGACCGACCGTGTTCCCTCCTTTCGCAATGAAATTCGTTACATCGTATGAATCATAAAGGTTTATTTTTGAATAATCCGTATTCGCGGGAGTTAAAACCCTGTCCCCAACCTTTGTGCCGTTGAGATGCATTTCATACCATCCGAAGCTGTACAAGAATGCTGTTGCTTTCCTGACAGTTTTCTGAACGGTGAAATCCTTTCTGAATAAAGGTGATGCTTTTTCAACAGGTGTCCCTATCCATCTGGCGTGCCAGTCAGCCGGATCAAGCAAACCCATTTCCCACCATGAAGGTTCAGACCATCCGGACGACTTATTTTTGCTGTCCCATACTTTTACTTTCCAGAAGTATCGCGTTCCGCTTTTTAGGGCAGGTCCACTGTAAACAACGTTTATCTGTTCGTCCGACATTATCTTTCCACTGTTCCAGACATCGCCGGTATTCGATGCAAGCAGGGTTTCTTCCGACGCAACCAGAATCTGATATCCGGTCTGTTTTTGAGAGCGTTCTGAAGAAGTCAGCAGCCAGCTTAATCCGGGCTGCAGTACATCGATACCAACCGGATTTACTTTCCATTCGGTTTTCAGGTTCGTCGGCACAATTTTCCCTGCGGCAATCAATATTTCAGAAGGTAATTGAATTATTACCAAAACCTGCAGGATCAGAACCAGCTTCTTCATATATTTAATTTATAACGTTTAATGAGTCATCAAGAGATTAATGAAAAATCAGGCTCAGGGTCATTGATACAGGTAGATTATCCCGTATTTATCTACAGTGCCTTCCGGAACAGTTATTCTATAGCGACCCTCTGAAATTTTCTCCACCCCGACAGGCTTATGCCCGGGAGTATCGGGTGTAGAATAATATGAATCACTCACCGACGGAATTGAAATTTCAAATATCATATCTCCCCTGATTTTTTCCCATTGAGGATCCGGATCAGGGAGTTTATCACCGTCTTTTATTTTAATCCCGGTAGCGTTAAGGATATGCACCAGTTTTATTTTCTTTTCATTGACATAATCACTGTAAACCGATACAAGAACCTTTGAAGGAATGGAGATGGATTTAAATGACAGACCTGACTTAAAAATCCGGCTGAAAATTTTCTCATTCAGAGCTGTTATTTTCTGATCAGGATTAAACCTGTAAATATCTCCGAGGGTGAAAGAACCGCAAAACTCATTTAAGCCATATCTTCCTGGGGAATAAATTATTCTTCCTTTTCCATAAAATGATTCTGCGAGTGATGTATCGGAGGTATTTTTCATTTGGTTCTCAGAGATCATATCTTCAAAAATCCACGTCTTTCGTGGTTCTCCATAGGAGCTGAACCGGTATGCTTCACCAGTAAGAAAGAGAGTTCCGCCGCTGCTGACATAAGTTCTGAGCTTCGCTGCCTGTTCATCTGAAATGCATTCCAGTCCGGGAGCAAGAAGTACAGGGAAACGCGAAAGATCCTGATTCAGAAGGGCATCATCAAGAATAAAAGTATGCTGAATCTGATTTGACGAAAGGAACTGACTGGTACCCATAAGCTCTTCAGAATATGAATCTTTATTATTTAGCGACCAGTCCCTTGTTTTGCGTGAAAATATCAATGCTGCATCAACAACCGGTATTGCTGAGAGGTTGTTCATGTTTTCTTTCCATCCTGTATATTTATTCATGATCTTAAATTCGTTTTCTCCTCCGAGCGACCATGTAACCTGTGCAAGCATAGTGTTCATAGCCCATCCTATCAAGGCCGAGCTTACCTTTCCGGCAGGATAAACAAGTCCGAATACCGGAGAATTAAAAGTTTCGCGCAGACTGTTATACATATGCCTGCTTGAGAAATTATATCTGTAATCATCCCAGACATCGCGGCTCATTATCTCTGTGCCAAGGAAATCCATTGAACGGGCGCTGAGGGCAAGGTCTCCGCCCTGTCCATACGATGCATAATCCGTCATGAAACCACCTTCGGAGTAGTACTGAATATTACAGAAATCCGGATTCAGTTCCCTTGATATCTTACTCAGGTCAATTCTCCACTTAGCAATCGTATTTTTACGCCATTCGATCCAGGCTTTCCATAGTCCGGAATCCCTGTTCCGAAGCAGTAAGGAAGCCTCGTCATCGGGCAGGATCAGTCCTGTCGATTCCGTAAAATCCTTTCTGCAATAATCACAATTGCAAAAGTTGCTTCCGTGGAAGGTACACTCGTCGATCATTAAGCCGTCAATTCCTGTATTCTTTATAAAATCAGTAATATAAGGGAAGAAATAGTCTTTATTGAAGAGAGGATTTACAGGACAGATACCCCATGTCGGGAGACCGTTTGTGATTGAATGCTGAAGATATTCCGGATGTGCGGCAAGGAACCTGAAACCCATATCCATATTCCAAAGGATTGTGAGATCCTGATGATCAAGGAATTTCATACCAGTTTTATGCCCTTCTTCAACAATAAGCCTGATGTTTTCTTCCACCCTTTTCAGGTGAACCGGAAATGTATGCCGGGAAAGAAATCCGTTAAGGATCACAGCTTCTACCCCTCCCTTCCTTATCTGCTCAAGTCTTTTCTTTATTTTTTCCTCCGTATTGAATTCATTGAAAGACCCGTAATTATCGGGACCAAGTGTTCCGAGCGGACTTGTATAACGCCAAAGAAGGCCCTTGCTTTTCTGATCGGGAAGAGCTGTTTCCAGTTCAGGGAACTGCGGAATATCGGCTATATCATCAGTCTTACCTGCGAGTCTGCAAAAGGTTACGGACTTGCCTAAAACAGGCGGCTCGTCGAAATAATTAGAGAACATTATGTCGGGGCAGAAGCCGTCATTTTTTATCCAGAAACCACGGCGGAAAACGAAATCCTCATCACTGTGCAGGAATAACTGGAAACCGATGACACTGACAGCCCAATCTCCGCTGAATCCAATATCTGCAGTTCCTTCGTTAATCCAGCGGACACAGGTAAGGGTGGCTGTATTTCCTTTTTCAACCTTAATGTCATTGAAAATGATCTCTTTGTTCAGGGTTACCTCGAAGGGTCCTATGTTTCTGCTGATGGCTGATGACCGGAAGGTAATAAGGTATAAGCCCGGCCGAAGATTGTCGGTTACAAAAGTATTTTTCACTGAAGAGCTGACCGCTGAATGAAGGGCTCCGCTAATCCCGTCTATGCTCTCATCAAGGTTTTTTGTATTTCTCCATCCGAAACCTTTTGTCTTATCATATCTTCCTGTTCCTGCATAAGTAAATGCTGTTGAAGAATTCCTGCTGAAGCAAAAGAGCTTTTCAGCCGGGATCTCAGAAAAATAATGATAGTAAGAAACAGCGTGGTGTTTAAGATAATCGCTTTTACCGCCTTCAAAAATTGTAACCTTGCTTGTAAGGGCGCCGCCAAAATTTGTAGGAGGAGTTCCGAACGAGAACTCAAGGAAATCTCCTTTCTTTTCGATTACCCATTGCGACTGGATAGTGTTGAAGCCGGAAACATAATAAGTCGGGAGACCGTGGGGATTGAAGTCAAAGGTTATTATTCCGTCAGCAGTTGAAAATGAGATCCATCGTGCCGGGACTCCCACAAGGTCACCATCCGGGGTGGAAGATCCGAGCTGTCCCGACGTCCATTTTGCATTGTATGAACGTCCGGTAAAGGCATCCCATGTGGAATTGTTAAGGGTTGAGAGCGGTACTAAGATCTTATATGATATTATCTCTGCCGGATATGTCTCCATAAGTGCATCCATGTGGGCCTGAAAGCTGATCTCAATCTTTTTACCGTCCTCCGATATGGCGGCTTCCCTGCGGTACGGCAATAGTGACTTGCTGCTCCAGCAGTTTGAATAGTTCCATTCTTCCGACCTTGAAATTTCAAATACCTCAGCGGAAGAACAAGCTTTGCCGTCCTTTGTCCATGATGTTGAATCACCCGCAATGAGCTTTTTATCTCTCCAGGTCACTTCCAGGTCTTTTGACTGAGCTATCCTGAACAGAGACCTGCCGGAATTATTGCCCGTATGTTCAGATGAAAGCAATATCGGGATACCAGTAAAAGAAAACAGAATCAGGAGGACGATTTTTTTCATGGTAATTATTTTTTTCTCCTAAAGATATTCAAAAACATGGGAAATATAATCAAAGCTAAGTTGCCCGGTAAGAAAGATTTATTCCCTTAAGTTAAAAGACAAAAGTTAAATCGTGAACAGGAGAACCGAGTTGCATTTAACTGGACTAAAGAACAGATTAAAGCTATCAAAAAGCAATCAGTTTTAACTATTTATTAATTTTGAAAGAATACTGATTTCCGGAGACCCAATGAATATTCAAAATACTTTTCCGACTATGAAAAAGATTCTGCCTGTTTTAATTTCGATCATGATCATTTCCTGTGGTACTCAGAAGGAAACCGGGAAAAATGATCTTCCCGACTTTGGTCAGTTCCCTCTTCCTGTCCCTGAACACAATTCCCTGTTAGCACAATGGGAAAAGAAAACTGTTCAGGATAAACACCTTATAGATGATATGGAAACGGAAAAAGGATGGAAAGTGACCGGTATTGGTGAAATGTCATATACTTCGGACCGTTCCAGGGATGGTAAAAGATCTCTGCGGTTCCGCACTTCATTGAGAGATGAAGAACATTACCGGAAAAACCGGACAGAGTGGGGCTCACTTGGTGGAACCCAGGGAGGCAATTCATCAGTACAGCTGGTATTTGCAACTCCACAGGACTGGTCGGGCTTTAACAGGATATCCTTCTGGGTATATGTACATCCTGCTGACCGGCCGACATTTTGCCTTTATCTGTATCTGGAAAATGAAGGGACAGTATATAATTCAACTACACCAAGGAAGGATCATTTCATCCAGGATCTGAAGCCCGGTAAATGGAACCATGTTCTTTTTGAGATCCCCCACATTAAAAGAGACAGGATAACTGAGTTTGAAATTAACCAGATGCTCATCGGTCATAATCCCGATGAAGAAGGAATTGTAACTTATGATATTGATTGCCTTGAACTTCAGAAAACTGAGACGGATCAATATGAAGGATGGAATGTAGCACCGGGAAAGATTTCATTCAGCCATATTGGATACAGACCCCGGGACCGGAAAATAGCCCTTGCCGGATCCGGCGCAGGAAATACCTTTCAGCTGGTCGACAGAGATAATAATATTGTTTATTCAGGTGATATCGATATTGTCGAAACAAATAAGGGGAAATTTAATCTGATAGATTTTTCCGGTTTAGTTAAAGACGGATTCTTCCGTATCAGGACCGGAAATCTTGAATCAGGAGAATTCCAGGTTAACGATAATATCTGGCTTAAACCGGTTTACAACGCAATCAATTTTTATTTCTGCGAACGTTGCGGATTCAATGTGCCCGGCATCCATACTGAATGTCATAAGGACTGGCAGGGATTCCGGGGAGATGATAAAAAAATCATAAACGGAGGATGGCATGATGCAGGAGATCTTTCGCAGGGTTCATGGAGAACCGCCATGTCGGTCTTTGCAATGATGAATAACCTGGAAAACCTCAGGGGAAATTCTGATGCGACCATACTTGCTGACAGGATTCTGGATGAGATTGCCTGGGGAGTTGAATGGCTGCTGAAAACACGATTTGGGGATGGCTATCATATGAGCTTCAGTGTCATGCGTATCTATACTGACAACAAAACGGGTACAATAGATGATGTGGTAGCCCCTGCCCAGAATGTTCCCTGGGAAAATTTTCTCGCCGCAGCAGTACAATGCAGGGCTGCCGGTATCCTGGCGGATTCACATCCGGAACTGGCTGAAATATCACGGCAGGCTGCAATTGAGGACTGGCAGGCTGCATTTGATTCTAAAGAGAAATGGGATCAGGCAGATTACCGCGAGGCATCATGGGGTGCAGCTTCATCATTGTTGCTTGCTGAAATGACCGGCGAACAAAAGTACATTGACCAGGCTCCGGTATTTGGCAAACTCCTTACAGCATGCCAGGAACAGTCATTTCAGGATGGTATACCAATAACAGGTTATTTCTATGAAAATACAAACAGGCAGAGAGTAATCCATAACCTCCACGCGGCTTTTGAAGAAGCGCCTCTCATTGCCCTTGCAATGCTTTGCAGAGAACTGCCTGACCATAATGACTGGATCAGCTGGTATGCTGCAGCAGTACTTCATAGTGAATTCTTCATGAAACGGGGTTCAGGTATTTCCGCTCCGTTCAATCACCTTCCCAATTCAGTCTGGAAAATATCCGATATCATGTCAGAAAAAGATACCAGTGTACGCAATGATATGCTTCGCCAGTTCAATGACGGAACACATCTGAACGATCAGTATGTCCTGAGAACCTTCCCGATCTATCGCGATGGACTTTTTCATGGAAATACCAACATACATATGTCATCTTCATGGGCTCTGGCAGAAGCATCAAGGTTGAGAAGAGATTCTGCCGGGATGGAACTTGTCGGTCAGCAACTGCGATGGATATTCGGAGCCAATCCGTTTTCACAAAGCCTTATGTATGGCACCGGATATGATTTTGCCCCGCATTTTGCTTACTGTCTGAAAAATGTTGTCGGATCATTACCAGTGGGAATGGACTGTATGAACGGTGATATGCCTCACTGGTGCGCCACCAATACAGCCACAAGCAAGGAGATCTGGGTTGAACCGGTCAATCGGTTCCTGGGTACCGTATCTGTCTTTACCAGTTTTAATGCAACTTCCTCCGCGAAAAAATCAAAAACTCTTGAGATCATTACCGAATCCGGAAAAGCTAATGCCGGCAGGGTTAATGTGAAAATAAGAATCACTGGTTCCGGTAAACACAACATTTATATTGCAACCTTTAATGCTGTTTCAGATATTTTAAATAAGCAGATTGATCTGGCATCAGGTGGTGAGACAGAAATAATATTTGAACTCAAAATCACAGACCTGAATAAACCTTACCTTGCAGTAATTAAATCAGATAATGCTCCTGAATCGCAACATGAAATAATCGGATCACTTTTTTGATCCGTATTTAACGGTTAATTTACCTTCAGGTCTGTCACCATGAAATAATTCAACCTTAATAGTTTGATATTGGATAGAAGCTTATGTAAATTTGGGAGCATCATTTTTAATTATTACCATGCGGTTTTTACAAAGTTCTGCCAGATCAATATTACCCGGGATAATATTTTTGCTCGCCTTCAGTTCATGCAGTAAAAAAGAGATCCCGGTACTGACAACTGAAACTGTATCTTCAATCACAATAATGTCGGCAAAGAGTGGTGGTAATATAACTGACGACGGAGGCGCCGACATTACAGAAAGGGGCGTTTGCTACAATACTTCAGGTAATCCTACAAAGCTGAACCAGAGAACTTCCAACGGTACAGGAACGGGTACCTTTGTAAGCAATGCAATGTATCTGAATCCGGATACATATTATTATCTCAGAGCATATGCAACAAATAAGGCCGGAACAGGATACGGGGATGTAAAAGAGTTCCATACCCCTCCTCTGACTAAAGGTACTGTCACAGATGTCGAGGGTAATATCTACGGGACTGTCGTTCTTGGTAACCAGACATGGATGACAGAAAACCTCAGGACGACAAAATATAATGATAATACACCCATCCCCCTGGTTCGCAACAATGATGTCTGGACCCGGCTGATAACTCCCGCCTATTGCTGGTATGATAATGATTCCCTTGCAAATAAAGCGGCTTATGGGGCTATTTACAACTGGTATGTGATCTCAACCGGCAAATTATGTCCCGATGGATGGCGCGTGCCGATAAACAACGACTGGAACAACCTGTCGAATTATCTGGGAGGGGAATATCTGGCGGGTGATAAACTGAAGGAGGAAGGAGGAAGTCACTGGATCAATTTCAGTACTGCATCTACAAATGTAAGTGGTTTTACTGCCCGTCCCGGAGGTGGCAGGATCGATGGTAATTTTGTCTATAAAGGTTTTGCCGGGGCCTGGTGGACATCAACGGAGTATGACAAAGATAACGCCTGGTGCCGTGAACTTGATGATGATATAGTTGAATTACTGACTGGCGCTGTTGGAAAGAGCTTCGGATTCTCGGTGCGTTGTATAAAGAACTGACCCTATCAACGTATTATAATACGTTTTTTAATACGTTTTTTAATACGTTGATCATTGTATGCTGGCTTCAGTATTAATAACACTAATTATAAACTAATCAACAGATGGATAAACGTTCATTTCTGAAGAGTGCCGGACTGATAGGTCTGGGAAGCATGGTTGAACCCGGAACACTGTCGGGACTTATAGAATCCGTTTCGAAGATACCTTCTGCCGAACTGGCTGAAGATGAGGATTTCTGGAGACAAATAAGATCCGGATACCGTCTGAAACCTGACTATATAAATCTCGAGAACGGGTATTACTGCATCCTGCCCCGGCAGATCCTTGAAAGTCAGGTAAAACATCTGCGGGATATCAATTACCAGGGTTCATACTATATGAGGACGGTCCAGTTTGAGAACAAGAAAAAAATGGCAGATAAACTGTCTGCCCTGGCCGGATGTCCCGACGACGAAATGATCATCACACGCAATACAACCGAGTCGCTTGATATCATTATCGGAGGCTTTGACTGGAAACCGGGAGACGAAGCCGTAATGGCTGAACAGGATTATCCGTCAATGCTGAATATGTTCAAACAGGTGGCAAACCGTTACGGTGTTGTAAATAAGATAGTGTCTGTCCCGAATAATCCTTCGTCGGATGAGGAAATTGTCAGTCTCTATGCCAATGCCATCACAGATAAAACCAGACTGCTGATGATCTGTCACATGATAAATATTACAGGACAGATACTCCCTGTAAGGAAGATATGTGATATGGCACATTCCAAAGGAGTGGAAGTGATGGTCGACGGGGCGCATGCATTCGGACACTTCCGCTTCAGCATACCTGAACTGGATTGCGATTATTACGGAAGCAGTCTCCACAAATGGCTGAGTGTTCCCCTGGGATCAGGGATACTGTGGGTCAGAAAGGAAAAAATAAAAAAGATATGGCCACTTATCGCCTCAGGAGTGACAGATCCTGATAACATACTCCGGCTTAACCAGATCGGTACCCATCCGGTCTATACTGATCTGACTGTCGCTGAATCGATCGATTATTATAATATGCTCGGACCGGAACGAAAAGAAACGAGACTCAGGTACCTTCAGCATTACTGGTCGGACAAGGTGAGGGCTCTGCCTCACATCATCCTGAATACTCCATCCGATCCTGTCCGTTCATGTGCAATTGCAAATGTCGGTGTGAAGGGGATAAAACCCGGAGAGCTTGGAGATATCCTGCTGAAAAAATACAGGATCTATTGTGCCCCCATCGATGGTGCAGGAGTACATGGATGCAGGATCACTCCGAATGTTTACACAACTACCGCGGAGCTCGATATTCTTGTAAAGGCTTTAAAGGAGCTTGGATGATCAGGCAGCCGGTTTTTTGCGGATAAATATCCTTTTGCCGAATTTCAGAAGCAGGTAAGTAATCACAACAATAATGACCGCTGCTAGTATAAGCGGGATCACAAGAGATAAAACTGATGTCCCTATTGCAGCCGCATTTTCACCTGTAGCCACAACCACATTCCCTGTCCCCGCAGTCAGCTTCGCTGATGCGAGACGTGTCAGAGCGGTACCACCCTGTATGGCAGCAGCCGATCCACCACCGAATATGAAACCTGTGACCCATTTAAGCAGGTCATTGTCAATCGGCAGAACCGATGTAAGCAGAAGAGTACCTCCTCCTACCGCAAGAGGAGTTGTGATAGTATCGAGCAGATTATCAACAAAAGGTATATAATATGCAAGTATTTCAACAACGGTAGCTGTTGAGAATGTTATCAGCGCCGGCCAGCCTGCAAGCCATTGAAATCCCTCGTTAACAGGGAATATCCCCGCCTTAGCGGCAATGCTTGCTGCCAGCATCGGTACGAAAACCCTGAATCCGCTGGCTGCACTCAGACCGATCCCTATTGCAACAGCTACGATTATTTCCTTTTCCATTACATAAGTTTTTTACAGGAAAACTAATACCAATATTTCCCCTAAAATTATTATTTATCATCTGATTTTCAGAACTAATTTTTTATTTTTGCAACTCAGAGCCGAAATGATAACTTATTCTTATATTCTAAATATATAAAGCATTATTATTATGGAAGACGACACAAAAAAAGTACCGGAAGAACCTGAAAAGGAAGGTTTGCTGGACAAAGCAAAGAAGCTTTATGAAAAAGCCGACGATTTTATTGACGACAAGGTTGAAGATCTGAAGAAAACAAAGGCATTTGAAAAGGTATCTGATGCGCTTGACAAAGCCGGAGATTTTGTTGAAGATAAAATTGATGAGATCAAATCGGGAGAAGCAAAGGAAAAACTGAAGAATCTTGCAGACAAGACTGAAGACAAGACTGAAGAAACAGTATCCAAAGCAAAAGAATTTGGTAAGAAAATTGCCGGGAAGGTAGCTGACAAGCTGGATGATTTTGCAGATGATATCAGGAAGAAGTCCAAAGACCCGGATGAGCCTGAGAAAGCATAATTAAAAGAGGTTGGCTCTTAAATATTTTTAACCGCAAAGTTCGCAAAGATATTACGCAAAGAGCGCAAAGGGCTTATTAATAAATTATTGCCTTTGTGCACTTTGCGTTAACTTTGAGTCCTTTGCGGTTAATGGATTTCATCTTACGAGACAACCTCTTTTTATTTGGATCAATACCTGTTTAAAACCTACTTCTCCAGCGGAGGAATAACAAGCACCTGGCCCGGATAAATCAGGTTCGGGTCTTTCAGCATTGGTTTGTTAGCTTCGAAGATTATATTGTATTTATTGGCATTCCCATATACCTCCTTGGCAATTTTCGATAGGTAATCTCCCTTTTTTACAGTATAAAATTGTTTTTCAGGTGGAGGCGGTGTAACAGGTGCCGGATTTACAACCACAATCCTGTCCTCAACAGAAGCAATCCCTTCAACATTTCCGGCAGTGACAATCACTTTATTCTTATTATCAATTGTATCAATTGATCCCGACAACGTAACCTTGTCATCATCCACTGCTACCTGAATTTTGTTTGTATCAAAGCCGAATTTACGGATATGTCCTGCAATCAGTTCAGCTTTTTCCTGTTCTCTTTTTTCTTCGGATTTGAAGAGTTTTTCTCCTGCATTCTTGATAAATGAAATTAATCCCATGATCTTTAGTTTTAAGTGAATAAATTTAATACTTAAATAAGCCGGTTTAGGTTTGCTTTAAATTTACACAATTCTGATCAAACTTCTAAATTTTTCGCATTAATTGTATAAATTTGCATAGTATTGAAAGTTATTCAGCCTTCAGAAAAATTTATTTTATTTATATTGTTGTTTCTGTTCTGAGGGCAATTTTATTTTATTTAAATGATGTGTCAAACAATTTAATAATCAATAAGTACAACTAAATATTTAAAATTATGAAAAAAGTCAGACCCGGATTAATAATTATTTTAAGTGCATCCCTGATCTTATCGGGTTGTGCTTCGATGAAAAAAGCAGAGAAAGGTGCTGTCATAGGTACTGCTGCAGGAGGAGCTGTAGGAGCGGTAATAGGAAAGGTGTCCGGTAATACGGCTCTGGGAGCTGTGATCGGCGCTGCAGTCGGCGGAACGACCGGAGCAATAATCGGGAACAAGATGGACAAGCAGGCAGAGGAAATTAAGGATAAAGTTCCTGATGCAAAGGTAGAACGCGTTGGAGAAGGTATAGTTGTTGAATTCAACAGTAATGTTCTTTTCGGGTTCGACAAAGCCGATCTGTCACCTGAAGCAAAGGGAAACCTCGATAAGCTTGTAACTATATTAAATACATATGCCGATACAAATATCGAGCTTCAGGGTCACACAGATGCAAAAGGAAGTGAATCATATAATCAGACACTTTCCGAAAAACGGGCCGGCATGGTTTCTGCTTATCTGGGTGAAAAGGGTATAAAAGCAGAACGTATTACTCCAAAGGGATTCGGGGAAACGATGCCCAAATATGATAATGAAACCGAAGAAGGCAGGGCACAGAACCGCAGGGTCGAATTCCTCATTACAGCAAACGAAAAAATGGTAGCCGAAGCCGAAAGAGAAGCTGGGATCAGATAATCTGGCTCTATCTTAAGAATTTTCTTATATTGAACCGGGAAATGCAGAATTAAATTTCCCGGTTTTCATTTAGTCTGTTTAATTCGAAAATATTCTTAATTTACTCAATTCCTTTGTGTTACTTTGTGATAACCTTTGTGCTCCTTCGTGGTAAAAAAAATTTAACCACAAAGGCGCTCAAAGGATTACACAAAGTCTCGATAGCTCCCGATAGCTATCGGGACGGGATCACAAAGTATATGAATTGTAATAGTTAGAACGAACCATGAAAACTATTCTTTTTTCTTTACTGCTGCTTATAGTTGCATCCACCAGTTGCTCTTC
>Ga0209606_1003194_pt1 | contig 16813 bp, 18 predicted proteins | sample AD_UKC057_MetaG_FD_184412 | JGI IMG/M metagenome (GOLD analysis project Ga0209606, IMG submission 184412) | Active sludge microbial communities of municipal wastewater-treating anaerobic digesters from USA - AD_UKC057_MetaG (SPAdes) (version 2) | ecosystem: Engineered > Bioreactor > Anaerobic >...
ATCAGGCCCCGCTGCTTGAACAGACGATAGATCGTCGAGGGGCTCACCGGGGCCTCCGGCGTGAGGATCTTTCGCTGCCGCGCCTCCCGAAGCACCACCGGAAGGGATGCCCCTTTGAACTGGCGTTTCAGTTCCACAAGCGAAAGCAGCGTCTCCTCGTCCAGCGCCCGCGGCCGGCCCCGATCGCTTCGGGGCGTGGGATAAAGGCTCTCGATGCGGCGGCCCCCCTGCTCGTAGCGCCGAACCCAGGCGAGGATCGTCGTCGGGCTGATGTGGGTTCGCCCCGAAAAGGGGATCTCCCACACGCAGGCCGACTTCTCCTTCAGGAGCCGCTTCCGCTCGCCGCGGCCGAGCTTGCGATCGCCCGTCAGATCATGGATCACCCCAAACCGAAACTGCGCCACCCGCCGCTTTGCCTCTTCGTCCATCGCCGTTGCCTCCTGCCGGGGATTTGGCCCCTCTTAGCAGGTGCCCCCGGCGCAATCGACGCAAAAACACGGTGGGGAGGCGCTCAGAGGCGAAGCGGTGCACATTGTCCGGTCATGGGAAGAAGGCGAGATCGGCAAAACCGCCCAAGATCGTCCAGCGAAAGACTCCAGCGCGTGGCAACGCCGGGACAAAACCGACGCAGGCTGCGGTGCCGGTACTGCTGCGCCTGCCGGCTCACCGAGGGCAGCCACGTCTTCCCCGCGATCTTCTCCCGCAGCGCCGAGACGACGACCGCCGCGGGATACCGCAGCCCCCGCAGGAACGCCGCGGGCCGCAAGGTGTGGACGGCCCCGCACTCCGGGCACCGGAGCCGCTTCAGCCACAAGGCAACGCAAAACCCCTCGAAGTACCGGTCAACATACCCGTGCCCCCAGAGCCGCGCACTCCCGCATCTCGGGCACCGCGACGGCTTGGGCCAGGCATACGCTTTGCCTGCCTCGGACAATTGCTTTACATCCGCAGGGAAGTGTAGTACCAAGAACGTGCTTGTCGAGAGGGTTTCCCAAAGGGATTTGGCTGCCAAACCATTTTGATCCCCGGGTGACCCTCTCCTTTTTCCTTCTGTTTTTTTGGATCAGATCAATCTGCCAGAGTCCTCCTCTCTTACAAAAGAACGTAAGAAAAAAATACCCTTTCCTGTCAGTTTATTGTGAGAAGGGACAGACGCCCAAAGGGAAGCCCCAGCACCGCATTGACCGGCCGGAACGTCCTGCCGCAGCTCTTACAGCGCATCTGCTGCACCTGCAGAGGCAAACGGCCGTGCGAGCTCCGCAGCACCCGAGGCCGCCATCCCTTGCGGATCAGGGCCGCGCTGCCGCAGCGGGGACAATGTAACTGCCCACGGTGCTCGAGACACCAGCGGATCTGGAAGTCTCGGAGAACCTGGTCATAGTCCCGGGCAAATCCACGATCGTAGGCCGCACCCAGATGGACAAACAATCGATTGACATCGGCCCCGGGGCGGGCAAAAATCCCTTTCGGGAGGGGAAACTCTCCTGGGAGCATCTCGATACCTCCTTTCGAGTTTTGGCGAATTCTCCAAAGGCGTATCAGATGCTCTCTGCTTTTTCAAAGAACAGGTAACGTATATTTTACGCAATCAATCAACTTACTCGGAGAAGAACCAAAATCATAACGTAGAGCAGCAGGATCATGCAAAGGAGATAGGGAACGCTCTCCCGGGCGATGTCCGGGAGGGTAACCCCGGCGATGCAGGCCGAGAGCATCATCGTGGTGCCTACAGGCGGCCTGATGAGGCCGACGGCCAGGGCGAACACCATCAACCCGACAGTGGGGTCATGTCTTCTCGGGCCGTTGCCCAAAGCAGTTTTCAGTCGCGAAGGACTCAGCATGAGCGACGGAAGGTCGCAAGTGACTGAACCGGAAGCACAAGCCCAATTCGGCAAACACCCCCCCTGTCCGCCGCCGTCATGAATGATTTGCCGAATGGTTCAAACTGGGGTATGGTCAGGCTGAAGCCGCACAAGGGCCGTTTCCCATCACCCCGTCAGAAAAGAGGAGGCCTCATGGTACCCCCGAGATCAGTCGAAAAAGCGGAATCCGAAGAGCACCCCGTACGCCTCGCGGTGCTCATCGACGCCGACAACGCGCAGGCCGCCGTCATCGAGGGCCTTCTCGCGGAGATCGCGCGGTTCGGCGAAGCGACGGTGCGGCGCATCTACGGGGATTTCACCGCCCCGACGAGCGCATCGTGGAAGAAGGTGCTGCAGCGCTACGCCATCAAGCCGGTCCAGCAGTTCGCGTACACGACCGGGAAGAACGTCACCGACAGCACGCTGATCATCGATGCGATGGACCTGCTCTACACCCGAAAGTTCGACGGGTTCTGCCTGATCACCAGCGACAGCGATTTCACGGGCCTCGCGATGCGGCTGCGTGAGGAGGGCCTCATCGTCCTCGGGTTCGGGGAGAAGAAAACGCCGGAGGCGTTCCGCAACGCCTGCCACAAATTCGTCTTCACGGAGGTCCTTAGGCCCGCGCCCGCGGCCGGTCCGGCCCGTCAGCGCTCGAGAACGAAGGGCGGGAAAAAGCCCCCGCCGCCCCAGGCCCCCGCGCAGGCGGCGGAACCGGCCCATGCATTCCCGAAGGAGTTCGTCCTGACCGCCCTCGAGCAGTCCACCGACGATGCCGGCTGGGCGCAGCTGGGCACCTTCGGGAGCTACCTGACCAAGCTGCAGCCCGATTTCGACCCCAGGCTCTACGGGTACAAGAAGCTCTCGGATCTCGTCAGGGCCAGGACCGACCTGTTCGCGACGGAAGAGCGAAGGGCGCCGGGGTCGACGCAGAAGGTCCTGTACCTTCGCGCGAAATAGTCTATGAAACCGCCGACGCCTGCCGCAGCCGCGGGAAGGCCCGGCCTGTGCCCGTCCGGGATCCCCCGGCCGACCTCTCACCCTGGACCGACCGTCTTGAGCGGATTCCGGGGAGAGAATCCGCTGTATTGGTCATGCGAGGGGAACCATGATCCGCGTGGCGAAGATGTACCACCCCCCGTCCGGCGGCGAACTGCGGGGAAAGCACGTGCCGTCGATGCTGATCCTCGGCCCGCTCGGACCGATGCAGAAGGAATTGATCCCCGCCCTGTTCCGGATCGCCGGCGATCATGAAATCCGCCATGTCGACATCACGCATTCGCCGGACGCGCTCGACCCGGAACGGCTCAGGGGCTACGCGCTCGTCTTCGTGGCCTTCGAGGTCTACAGGGACAATGTGCCGTTCTTCCGCCTTCTGCCGGACTCCATCCTGAGCCGCATCACCGTCCTGGCGGGGATCCCGGACTTCCCCGCGGTGGACCCGGAGATCCGGTGCGCATGCTACAGCCCGGCCTTGAAGGCCCTCGTGCCCCGGGAGGAGGCGCAAATCCTCGACCCCAGCCATTCCCCGGAAGAGGACCGGTAGCCCCGGGGTGTGCCGCCGTGATTGCGGCGGGCCCGGAGAGGGCCCTGCGATTGGAAGTTTCCTTGACTTCCGCTTTCCCAGCCATTACAAATGAAGCAGCGCATCGGTTCCGATCGAATGGATCATCTCAGACCTCACGGGGGCCCGGATCGAGCATGAAACCCTGCGTTTCGGCGAAGGCAGGGTTTTTTTGCAGCCGGAAGGACGAATGAACCCGTCACCACGAAAGGAGCGACATCCCATGGCCAAGGCAAGCAGAGTGAAGCAGCTCAGTTTTACGATGCCCAACAACGTCGGACTGCTCATGGAGATCACGGAGGCTCTGGCAAAGGCCAAGGTCAACATCGAGGCCATCACCGCCTACGGGTGGGAGGAGCTGGAGGCATCGTTCATGATCCTAACCGACAACAACGCGAAGGCGAAGAAGGCACTCGCCAAACTGGGGGCCAAGGTGGAGATCGAGGATGCCATTGCCCTGGAAGTGCCGAACAGGGTCGGCGAGCTGCACAAGGCGACCCGAAAGATCGCCACCTCCGGGATCGACATCTACTACCTCTACGGAAGCCCACCGAAGGGAGGGAAGATGACCATCATCTTCAAGACGGAGAACGACAGGAAGGCCCTGAAGGCGCTGGCCAAGCAAGGCGTATAGACTTCGGGGCAGGGATCCTCTGCTGTTTTCACACCTACGCGGCCGGCATTGATATGGGCGCGGCGGGCACCGCGTAGGTTCGATAACCCTGCCGTCGGCGGCGGGCCTTGCGGGACCGGCGCCCTTCTGGGCCAAGCCCGTCGGACCTGCGGATTTCAGGCCGAGGCCGTCGTTTCCCTGCGGCCCCTTCAGCGAGCCCAGAAGCTGATTCTTCTCCCTGTCGAATTGCTGCTGCCGGGCCTGATCCTCGGCCGGCTTCTCCTGGAGCTCGATCTTCTGCTGCGCCTGGCCGCCTGTCGCAACCTTGCCCGTCTTGACGGCACCTCCCTGGGGGGAACCTTGGCTGCGGGGACATCGAAGCCCGAGCAATAGGACGTGTTCCTTTCAACAAACGCACTCGAGCGGATGTAGGCCTCGCACTGCGAGCGGGTGGCAAAGTTTCCCCTTCCGTGGGCCCCGAACATCTTCTGGGCCTCGCCGGTGTAGAAGACCTGCCAGGCCGCATGGGCGGGCACCGGGACCGCGACGGACAGGATCAGGAAGAAAAGACCGAAGATAGGTGTCCGGTTCCTGAGGGGATACTCCCGAACGAAGTTCATGGGCGGCGCGTCTGCAGGCGGCTTGCGCGCGCATCGGCCGAGCCCAACGATAACGTCGTGCAAGAGCGGAGGCAACGGAGACGAAAAGCGGGCAGGATCATGAAACAGGAAGGGAACACCCGCCGGATCAGCAGCGCCAGGCGAGCCGCAAGGGTTCGGGCGCCTCGTGCCGGAGGCGGCGGCGGATGATGCCCCCCACGCAGGCGGCCCAGAGCGAATAGGCCCGCGCCCCGGGGTGGAAGCCGTCGGCCGCCATGCAGGCCGGCTCCATCGGGAAGTTGAGCGCCGCGAATTCGCAGTCCTTGCAGGAGCGAGCGAACGCCTCCAGGGCGCGGTTGAACCGTTTCGCTCTCTCGCCCAGGTACCACCGCAGCGGCTGGGGAAAGGCCGGGAAGAGATGCATCGGGGGCACGCCCGACAGGATGATGTGCTTCGCCCCGCACTTCGACCGCAGCAGTTCCACCATACGCGCCTGCCGGTCGATCCAGGTTGATTCCCCCGTGCCGTGGGTGACGTCGTTGACCCCGATCGAGGTGACGGCGACGTCGAACCTCTCCGGCGGGGCCGCCTCGAGCTCCGCAACGGCGTCCCTCGCCCGCATCCCCGTGCGGGACGTCAACTTCCAGCGGACGCGGAACGACTCGCCCAGCAAGGCGGCCAGCCGCCCCGACAGGGCCTCGGCCTGCGTCGCCACGCCGACGCCCGCCGCCGCGGAATCGCCGAGGATCAGCAGGCCCAGGGGCGGCCCGGAGCCCTGCACGCCGGAGCGCTCGCCGAAGGGCTCGGGCAAGCGGGGCGTCACGCACCGCACGTAGAGGCCCTGCGCGATGAAAACGGGGGCCAGGCCGATTGCGGCCGCAGCATGGCCGAGCCGCCAGGGTGTCACTCGAATCGAATCATCTCCCGGCAAAGGTCGCCTCCAGCCATTGGACCGACGTCTTCACGATGCGGGCGTACACGTCGGACTGCGCTATGCCCATAGCCTTCGGAAGGTCGAAGGAGTGGTCGCCGCCCTCGATGACCTCCAGCGTCCAGGATGCAGGGAGCTTTTCCAGCACGGTCTGCAGCTTCGCCAGATCGCAGAGGCGGTCCCGCGTGCCGGCGAAGAAGAGCATCGGGACCCCGATGCGGTGCAGGTGGGCATCCCGGAGACGCGACGGATCGTCCGCCGGGTGGAGGGGGTAACCCAGGAAGATCAGGCCCGCCGCGGGCAACGTTCCCGCGGCAACCATCTGGGAGGCGACCCGGCCGCCCATGGACTTGCCGGCGGCGACGACGCGGGAGGGGGCGATGCCGGCTTCTTCCCGGAAAACGCTGCAGGCAGCCGACCACGTGTCCTCGAGGGTTGCGGGCGGATCGGGGATCTTCAGCCCTCTTTCCTTGTAGGGGAAGTTGAAGCGCAGCGCCGGGTAGCCCGCGCCGGCCAGGCCGACCGTGAAGTCGGCAAGCAAGGGATGCTCCATGTCGTTGCCGGCGCCGTGGGCCGCGATCACCCCCGTGCCGCGCATTTCACCCTTGCCGAGCGGAAGGGTCAGAACTGCCGACACGGAAGCACCCCCCGGCACGGGAATGGTCAACCTGCGCTTTTTCACGGAACCCCTCCCTGCACCCGTCATGGTTATTCATCCGTATCATACGGAATCGCGGAAATGGTATACCGAATTTGAAGGCAGGGGCGCCACGGCACGCGCCGCGAAACTACACCGTGTCCCGTCGGGCCGCGATCGGCGCGGCAAGCCGGTTCCGTCCATGCTGGTGATCGGCCGGCTGGGGGAGTGACGGAAGGAGATCATCCCCGCCCTGTCCCGCATCGCCGGCGATCACGAGATCCGCCATGTCGACATCATGCATTCGCCCGATGCGCTCGACCCGGGGCGGCTCGAGGACCGCGAGCGTGTCTTCGCGAGTCACGAGTTCTACCGGGCCCGCGAGGATTTCTTCTGCCTGCTGCCGGAGTCCCTCGGGAGCCGGGTCACCGTCCTGGCGAGACCCTCGGGATTATCCCCGGCGGAAGAGGAGATCAAGTGCGCCTGCTTCTGCCCGGGGCTGAAATCCCTTCCGCCCCGGGAAGAGGCGCAGATCCTCGACCGCCTCCACACCCCGGAGTCCCTGCCGGACAGCGCAGGGAACTCCCCTGCAACCGCGCAGGCATGTCTGTCCCCCTCCGCCGTCAGGCTGTCCGTACGGGGGCCCAATAAACCGCAAGGGGTTGCGTTTTCCGCCGCAACCCCTTTTCGCCTCCTGCCTTCGGGCAATCATCTCTTCAGCGGCTTTGCCGCCGGCGTGAGTTGACCCTGGCCTTCCCGCTACCGCTTGTAAATGTCGACCCAGAGTTCGACGGGGAAGGCAGTCGGGTGGTAAGGCACCTTCTCCCCGGCGAGCGGTTTCTGCGACTGGACGATCCCCGCGGAGAAACTCGGATCGCGAACGACTCGCTCGCGGACGACGATGCGGTTCCGGGTGATCCCGCGGCTGGTCAGGGCATACTGGGCATCGGCGAGAGTCTTTCCGATCGTGTCCGGCATGATGACTTCGCTTGATGGAGTGGACTGTTTGAGGGTGGCCCCTCTCCCCTGCGGCTGCGGCACCTGAAAACCAACCCTGAGCAGGACCGTTGTCTGCTGGGGAACGGCCTGTGAACCGGCACGGGGCGCTTGAGAAAGGACCACGTCTTTCTTGGATGCGTCGTTTGTTGTCTCGCGCCGGACATCGACTTTCCAGCCCTGTTTTTCGAGCGTCTCGCGGGCCTGCACAATGTTCATCCCAACGACACTCGGCAGGCTCGCGAGGGTCGGGGCGGTGTACTTGCCGACGATCAGCGGCACCGTTGCGCCGCGCATGGTGCGCGTGCCTTCGGTGATCTTCTGCGCGATGACCACACCGTCGAGCTTCGGCTCCGCGACGGGCTGCTGGGTCACCTGGGCGTTGAGCCTGTTGTCGGCCAGGATCCGCTGGGCCTCGGCCAGCGGTCTGCCCGTGACGGCGGGAACATGGGCCAGCTGGGCTGCTGCGGTTGCCGTGAAGACAAGCAGCTGAATCGTAACAAGAGCGAAAGACAACTGAACCTTTTTCATGTGATCCTCCCTTTCAGCGAATGCCCCGATAGGGCCGGAAGCATTCTTGCAAAAGGCAAGCCACGGGGAAGGGAAAGGGGGTGCAGGGGGTGCGAGCCCCGACCCCACCGCTCGGGTCCTCCCGAACAGGATGGGGCCCGTTGAAGGCCCCTGATTGGACAGGATGTCAAGGATCGGATGTCTCAGCCGTGCGATTCTTCGGCACGGCCGTCGCGGCTCCCGATCCGCTTACCCCTCAATAGTTCCCCGATGCGCCGCCCCCGCCCGACATCCCGCTCTCGAAGGGCCTGTCGGCCTGCGGCGGTTTCGGAGGCACACCGACCATGCCGGGGATGGCGGCCGCCCCGATTTCGGCCGGGCTGATCCCGTGGTCCTCGGGCCTCACGAGGCTGCGCCGTGAACCCGTTTCTCGTCTCCCCCTGCCTGCTCTTGAGCCAGCGCGCGAGAACGACGGCGGCAACGATCATCGCGGCCCCGAGGATCACCGGGTCCCGGGCGTAGTGCCTGAGTCCCAGGTAGTCCTTTCAGCAGCATCCCCTGGAGTGCTGCGCTTCTCTCCCTGGCAAAATCGCGGGTCTCGGAGCCTTCCGCGCGGATGCTCGTCAGCAGGATCGCGGCCAGGGCCGCCGCGAGAACGATCTTCTCCGCCGCCGGGGGCAGCGACAGGTGGAAGGGCACCGCGGAGGCCGACGCGATGGAGAGGACGGCGGCATAGAGGAAACCGAACCGCAGGTAGACCCGGAAGAAGGCGGCGGCGATTAGCAGCGAGATCGACGTGTCGTACCACAGGCGGCTGTGGTCCGGCACGGGGAGGGCGGTCAGGATGCCCCGGCAGACAGGGGGCACGCTGCAAAGGGCCAGCGCCTCCTCGATGCCGTAGCGGTAGAAGGATTTCCGCCTCGCGAGGAACGCGGCCAGCGCATAGCTCAGGGCGCCGAAGAAGAGCGCGGAGGCCGCCAGGGCCGCCGTCCCCCTCACCTTGAACAGCCGGAAATAGAGGCCGACGACGGCGGTCACGCAGATGCCGGTGAACAGGAAGAACAGAAGGCGGAAGAAGACGTTCGTCTGGTTCAGGCCGTGCACGGTGCGCCCGTTGATGAACTCGAGTTGGGCCTCCGTGATCAGGCCCGACCGGGCCCAGGCTTTTGCCACGCGCCGGGCGAAGATCTTCTCCTCCTGACTGTCGGTGTAGATGCCGAGCCTCATGCGCCCTCCCTGTACCTGCGGGAAAGGGTGAAGATCAGCAGGATGACGGCCGGCGACGTGCCGATGCCGTAGAGAAACATCGCCCCCGTCGAGTCGATGTACCGGAGGGCCAGCGAGGTCAACCCCGCAAAGCCGTACAGGATCGCATAGAGCATGTACAGGAACCGCCTCGAGCTGACGGAATAGGCGGCAACGGCGGCCAGGGCCAGGACCGGCAGATCGGGAATCCTGCGAGGATCCGGCGAGTGAGCCTTCGAAACACGCCGCCGCGCTCGAGCCGGCGGAGAACCGAGCATGTTTTTTGCGTGCGACGGTTGCAACAGGAAGGCCGCAACCGACAACCAACCCCTGCCGGACAGGGATACGGGCGATGTGCCGCCCCTGGTCCCGGCTGGAGGTGCTTGCGGATCGAACCTGAGCTGCGCGTTCGTCACGGGATGCGCACCGGGAAGAAATGCCCGCTGCCCCCGGTCGGCGCCGGGCCTGAAGCTGTGCAACCGCAGCTGCCGCTCGACGAAGAACGACAATACCGCCAAGGGAGGCTGCAATGTCCGGCACGGCTGCCGATCGGGTGACGCGCAAGAAAGTCCCAAGGGTTTCGGTCATGATACGGTGCAGGCTCGCGCTGCAGGCACTGCTCGTCTGGACCTCCGTCCCGCCCGCGCAGGACGCCGCGGCGGAGGCCCGCAGGCATCTGCTGCGCGGCATCGCCGCAATCGAGATGGCAAAGAGCGAGGCGGATTTGACGCTGGCCGCAGACGAGTTCCGCGGGGCGACGGTGATCGCCCCGAACCTGGCGGCCGCATGGTTCAACCTCGGGAAGGTGCAGGCGAAGCTCGAGAATTACGCGGGCGTTATCGAGAGCTACAAGCGTCACCTCGTCCTGGCCCCGTCGGCGCCCGATGCATCGGAAATCGGCGACGAGATCATCAAGCTCGAGTTCCGGCAGGAGCGGTCGGCAACCATCAGGTCCCGCGCGGGCAAGAAAACCTCCTTGACAGACAGGGCCGCATTGACTATCGTCCCGGTTCAGTGAAGGATCGCTTGAAAAGGAGGAGGTTCGAGATGCTCAAGTCCCGCATGAGATTCTGGATCGTGGCCGCCGTGGCCGCCGCCCTGACGCTGGGTGCGGCCCCGCGGCAGTCGCTGGCCCAATCGCAGGAAAAGGTCATCAAGATCGGCACCATCTTCCCCCTGACGGGCCCCGTGGCGCTGGCCGGCCAGCGCTGCAAGGCCGCGGTTGAGACGGCCGTCGAGATCATCAACAACAAGCACCCCAACATCAAGGTCCCGCTGGCGAACCAGGCCGGCCTGCTGGGCGGCTACAAGATCGTGCTCGTGCACACCGACAGCCAGGGCAAGCCCGACGTGGGCAAGGCCGAGGCCGAGCGCCTGATCAACCAGGAGGGCGTGTGGGCCCTCATCGGCGCCTACAACAGCTCGGTGAGCGGGCCGGCGAGCCTCGTGGCGGAGCGCGCCAAGAAGATCTTCATGTGCGGGGCCTCCAGCGCCGCCTCCCTGACCCAGCGCAAGGAAATGAAGTACTTCTTCCGAACGGCGTCGACGGATGAGATCGAATCGCAGGAGTTCATCGACGTCCTGCAGTGGCTCAACAAGACCCAGAAGAGCGCCAACATCAAGACCCTCGGCATCATCTACGAGAACTCCGTGTTCGGCAAGAACGCCTCCCAGCAGGCGATGAAGGCGGCAGCCGCCGGCAAGTTCCAGGTCGTGGCCGACGTGCCCTTCAACCCCGGCGCCACCAACCTCGACAGCGAGGTGCAGACGCTGAAGGCCAAGAACCCAGACGCACTCTTCGGGGCCGTCCTGGGCGCCGACTACGCCCTGATGGTCAAGACGATGAAGAAGATGAACTGGCTGCCGAAGGTGTCCCTCAACTACTGCAGCGGATACCAGGACCCTGTCATCGCCAAGCAGCTGGGCGCCGACGCGGACTTCTTCATGGGCTCGACGGCCTACTCGCCCGAGTTCCAGAGCATGATGCCCGCCGTGGCCGAGGTGGAGAAGATCTTCAAGTCCAAGACCGGCGGCGTGCCCTACGACAGCGACAGCATCCAGGAAACGATCGCCCTGCTGGTGCTCGCCCAGGCCATCGAGAAGGCCAAGAGCCTCGACCCTACGAAGGTGGCCGAGACCCTCTACGCCAACACGTGGGAGTCCCCGCTTTCCCTGAGCGGCAAGGTGGCCTTCGTCCCGGGCGGCCAGAACAAGTACGCCCTGAGCCTCATCACCCAGCTCCAGGGCGGCAAGTACAAGAAGATCTTCCCCACGGAGAAGGCGGACACGAAGCCCGTCTTCCCCATGACGCCGTGGGACAAGCGCTAGGAAAAAAAGGGGACTGTCCCCATTTTCCTCCCCGAATCGCTGTGAGCTGAACCGGTGCCGGGGGCTCTGGGCCCCCGGCACCTTTTGTGAAAACCGAAGTCCCTTCAGAAATATTTGGACCTCGGTCTTCCTCCCCCCTCCGCGGAAGAGGGACGTGACGGATCGGCCCCGGGGCGTCCCCGGGACAGCAAATTCTCTATCGGCCTTGTTACCCAATGGACACTCTGCTGCAAGTGCTTCTGGACGGCATGCTCAACGGCATGCTCTACGCCCTCGTGGCCGTCGGGCTCTGCCTGATCTGGGGCGTGATGGACGTGATCAACTTCGCCCACGGCGAGTACGTGATGATCTCGATGTACGTCACCTACTGGCTGGGGTTTCTCGCGAAGGTGGACCCGCTCGTCTCCATGTTCGCCGGCGGCCTCTTCATCTTCATCCTCGGGGCCCTGACCTACCGGCTGATCATCAAGTACACCGTCGGCAAGCCGCCGCTTTCGGCCCTGCTGGCGACCTTCGGCCTGGCCATGCTGCTCAAGAACCTTTGCCTCAACCAGTTCACCCCGAACTACCGCATCCTCTCCGACACGTGGCTGGGCGACAAAACGTTCCAGCTCGGGGCGATCATCGTCCCCGTCCCCCAGCTCGTCACGGCCGCCCTGGCGCTCGTCGTGATCGGAGCAGTCTTCTACATGGTCCGCAGCACGCGCTTCGGCTGGGCCGTGCAGGCCACGGCCATGGACAAGGAGGCCGCCGAGTTGATGGGCATCAACACGGAGCGCATCTACCTGCTGGTCTTCGGCATCGGCGGGGCCACGGTCGGCATTGCGGGCGGCGTCATGCCCACCTACCTGGCCGTGCACCCCGAGGTGGGCACTATGTTCAGCCTCATCGCGTTCATCTGTGTCGCCATGGGCGGCTTCGGCAGCATCCCGGGGGCTCTCGTGGCGGCGCTGCTCGTCGGCATCGTCGAGGCCCTGGCCGGCTACTACATTGCGCCGGTATTCAAATACGTGGCCGTTTTCGGGCTCTATCTCGCCCTCGTGCTGCTGCGGCCCAAGGGCATATTCGGGTGGTAACCCCATGACCAAAGCGCTCAAGCGAACCGATCTTTTCTGGCTGGCCTTCACGGGGCTCGTCGCCCTCGCGCCGCTCGTCCCGGCCGTTGCGACCAACTCCTTTTTCATGCACGTGCTCATCCTGGTGCTGCTCTACGCCAGCATGGCCCAGGCGTGGAACATCATCGGCGGCTACGGGGGGCAGACCTCCTTCGGGCACGCCGTGTTCTTCGGCATCGGCGCCTACGGGGCGGGCATGGCCGTCGTCACCTACGGCATGACCCCCTGGCCGGGGGCCCTCATCGGCATCGTCTCGGCGGCCGTCGTGGCCGTGCTCATCAGCTACCCCTGCTTCAAGCTGAGCGGTCACTACTTCGCCATCGCCACCTTCGCCATCGTGGAGATCTTCAACCGGATGTTCCTCGTCTGGGACTGGGTGGGGGGCGCGCTGGGGCTGGATTACATGATCGTGGAGGAGGGGCTTGCCAACCTGATGTGGTACGACTCGAAGACGGGATATTTCTACAGCGCGCTGATCCTGTTCGCCCTCGTCTTCGGCATCGTGCGCTTCCTCGAGGGGCACCGGTTCGGCTACTACCTCAGGGCCGTGCGCGAGGGCCAGGAGACGGCCGAGTCGCTCGGCGTCAACTCGACGGCCGTCAAGCTTTCGGCCATGGCCCTGTCGGCGGCGCTCGCGGCCCTGTGCGGCGCCTTCTTCGTGCAGTACAACCTCCGCGTCGACCCCGCCATGGTCATGTCCCTCGACATGTCGATGAAGTTCGTGCTCGTCACGATCCTGGGCGGCGCGGGGACCCTGGCGGGGCCCCTGGTCGGCGCGGCGGTGCTCGTCCCCCTGCAGGAGTTCACCCGGGCCAAGTGGGGCGGCCTCGGAGGAGGCGTGGACCTCATCATCTTCGGCCTGCTGATCATCCTCATCGTCGTCAAGCAGCCCGCGGGCATCACGGGGATCGTCCGCGACATCGCGAAGCGCCGCGGCCGAAAGGCCGCCGCGGAAAAAGGAGGGGCCTCCCTTGGCACTGCTTGAGGTCCGGGACGTCACCAAGAAATTCGGCGAGCTCGTCGCCAACGACCGCGTGAGCTTCACCGTCGAGGCCGGGGCCATCGTGGGCCTGATCGGGCCCAACGGCGCGGGGAAGACGACGCTCTTCAACTGCGCCTCGGGCCTCTACCCCGTCACATCGGGGAAAATCTTCTTCGACGGAAAAGAGATCACGGGGCTTCCGTCGTGGCGGATCGCGCGGATGGGCGCGGTGAGGACCTTCCAGGTCGTCCGCCCCCTCAAGGACATGACCGTGTACGACAACGTCCTGGTGGGCGCCTTCTTGCACGACGCGAACACGGCCAGGGCCCGCGCCGCGGCCGAGGAGAGCATCCGGATCTGCGGCCTTTCCGAGTTTGCGGGCAAGGTCTCGGGGGAACTTCCCATCGGCGTCAAGAAGCGCCTCGAGCTGGCCCGCGCCCTGGCCACGCGGCCGAGGCTTCTCATGCTCGACGAGGTCATGGCGGGGCTCACCTCCACGGAGGTCAAGACGGCGCTGGAGCTGATCCGCGCCATCCGCAAGGAGGGCATCACCCTCCTGATCGTCGAGCACATCATGGAGGCCATCATGCCCATTGCCGACAAGGTGGTGGTGCTCGACGGCGGCCTCAAGCTCGCCGAGGGCCCCCCCGGCGAGATCATCCACGACGAGCGGGTGATCACGGCCTACCTGGGCGAGAAGTTCAGCCGCCGCATGCAGGCGAGGAAGGAGGGAAAGGCCGATGGCTGATCCGATCCTGAGCCTCGTCGACGTCCATGCCGGCTACGACGGCGTCCCCGTTGTATTCGGCGTCTCCCTCGAGGTCATGCCGGGCGAGATGGTGGCCGTCGTCGGGGCCAACGGCGCCGGAAAGTCGACGACCCTGCGCGCCGTCGCGGGCCTCAACAACCCCCTGCAGGGCACGATCCGCTTCGAGGGGCGCGACATCTCCCGCCTGCGCCCCCACCAGACCCTGGCCCTCGGCATCAGCTACGTGCCCGAGGGGCGGCGGGTCTTCGCCAAGCTCTCCGTCGAGGAAAACCTGCGGCTGGGTGCCTACACCGAAAAATCCGAAGCCGAGATCAGGCGGCGCCTCGACGAGATGATGCGGCTCTTCCCCGTCCTAGGCGAGCGGGCGCGCCAGACCGCCGAGACCCTCAGCGGTGGCGAGCAGCAGATGCTGGCCATCGCCCGGGGGCTCATGTCGAGGCCCAGGCTGCTGATGCTCGACGAGATGTCGCTCGGGCTCATGCCGACGCTCGTGGAGAAGATGATGGAGACCGTCGTCGCGATCAACCGGAGCGGCGTCACCGTCCTGCTGGTGGAGCAGATGGTCCAGGAGGCCCTCGAGATCGCCCACCGCGGCTACGTGCTGCAGAGCGGGCGCATCGTGCAGTCGGGCCCGTCGCGGGAGCTCCTGGATTCCGAGGAGATCCGGAAGGCCTACATGGGGATGTAGCGGCCCGGCCTTGTCTTACCCTTCGGTGCCCTCCACGTCATGCCTGCCGAACCCGGTCTTCGTCAGCCGGCAGTATTCCCGGACGGCCGCCGGGGCAAAGGCATCCCGGCCGTCCGGCCTGGCCTCCGCGCTGCAGCGGTGCGTGTCGTATTTCCAGTACTGCAGCACGCTGCCCCGGACCTCGGCCAGGATGAAGCCCGGCCTGTGGCAGTCGTCCCCCGGATCCGTGTCCCCGAAGCCGCCGGTGCCGACCACGACGGCCCGGTAGTCGGTGTTGCCGTCGGTGAGCGTCCTGTGCTGGAAGAAATGCTGGTGGCCCGCCAGCACGAGGTCCACCCCGTTGTGGAGGAACATCTGGGGATAGGCCTTCTCGAAATCGATGGCCGCATGGTGATCGTGCAGATAGGCGACGACCCAGACGTCCGGCTTCGCGATTTCCTGGCGGATGGCGCCGAGGAAGTCCTGCAGCCTCTCCTCCTGCGCATTGCCCCATTCCGATGCCCAGCTCTTCCCGTTGCTCAGCTTGCATCCCTCGAGCCGGGGGACCCCGAGGGACAGGAAGATGACGTTGCCGTAGCGAAACGTGTAGAAAAACCCGCCGTTGCCGGCGTTGAAGCGCGTCGAGGCGTCGTCCCATCCCGCCGAGGGCAGCCGGAAGCCTTGCCGGTAGGCCATCTTCCAGTATCCGAAGTCTCCGTCCGCCTTCGAGACCTTCGTGGGACGGGAGCAGATATCGTGGTTTCCGAAGGTCGGGAACACCGGCAGGCCGCCGAGGAGCCCATAATACGGGGGATTGCGGAAGGCCTTGACGGCGGTGCTCTTTGCCGTTTTCGTGTACGCGGTCTTCCGGGGGTCGGCCTTGTCGAGGTAGGCATTGTACACGTGGAAAAAGAAGGGGTCCATGGCGTTCGGGTGGCCGTCGGTGTCGTTGTCGATATCCCCCAGCGCAAGCCAGAGGTGAGGGCCCTTCTCCCGGCTGACGCCATGGAACAGGTCGAAGACGTCGTAGAAGTAGCTGGGACGCCCGTCGCCGGGCCCGAGATCGCCCATCGCCACAAACCGGACGGCCTGGCCCTGTGACCCTTCCGGGGCCGTCCGGAAATAGACGTCGTCGGCCATGATGATCGTCGTGAGTTGCCGGTCGTCCTCGTCGAGAATGCCCTCGCTCTCGATCCGGTAATGCCAGGTGCGCCCGGGTTCGAGGCCGGTGAACGTGACGGAGAACTCGGCGACGGGTCGGTCGGAATACCGGTTCAGCCAGTAATCGCTCGCCCCTTTCCCGTCTGCGGTGGGGCGATCGTGGCGTACCCCGCTTTCGTACTTATAGGTCCCGGTGATATCCCGAGCGGCGATCGGAAAGCCGGGATCACCGGTTTTGTAGAGCCGCCCGTCAACCGTCTGGATTGACGCGGCCGCCACCCAGGCCCTGGCCTTGAGCCGGCCCGCTCAGACCGCGGGATCCCATCCCTTCGGGAGCCCGACCCTTCAGATCACGGTGGCCGTGGTTCGCGTGACGTCCTGGATGGACGGGGCATGCATGACCGTGTTGTACGCGTCGAAATCAAGCCCCTCCCTGCCGTCCCACTCGACCATCCAGCTCCGCGGCCGGGACGCCGTGAAGACCGCCTCGCCGGGCGTGTAGTCCCCGGGACCGGGCTGGGGGGCCGTCGCCGCCATGGTCTCGACGTAGAAGTTGCACGGGTTCGGCTTCTTCCCCCAGACGAGATTGATCCCATAGTCCCTCTTTCCGTACAGGACATAGGCATCGTGCTTCTTTTCCGCGGTCAGGTTCTTCAGGCGGATGTTCGGAAAGACGCCCTCGATTCTCCAGTCATGCGGGTCGTTTCGCTTGGTGTCCTTCAGCCACCTGAGGTTGATGCCGTAATCCCGTTTTTCGTAGACGACGAAGTCCTGCGCCGTCCGGTTCCACAGCGCCACGGGGCGTGCCGTGTCGATCGGCCCCGATGCGCCCGT
>Ga0209606_1003200_pt1 | contig 16780 bp, 11 predicted proteins | sample AD_UKC057_MetaG_FD_184412 | JGI IMG/M metagenome (GOLD analysis project Ga0209606, IMG submission 184412) | Active sludge microbial communities of municipal wastewater-treating anaerobic digesters from USA - AD_UKC057_MetaG (SPAdes) (version 2) | ecosystem: Engineered > Bioreactor > Anaerobic >...
ATTCCCGCTTCTGCTGCTTTTTGAAAATAGTAGTCCCATTGACCATCAGTCATAGTTGTTTTGCCAACCATCCAGGCCCATACTTTCTTTGAGGGATCCACGCGCGGTGTACAGGAAATGAGTGCCATAGCTAGTATCAGGAATAAAGTTTTCATGTTCATATATATTTCTGCTCCATAAAATATTTGAGGTAGACAGGCAGCAGGCGTTTAGTGAGAAAACGTTTTTGAATATCTGTGTTTTTAAGGAAATTGCTCGTGTTGGTCGTGTCGTACCGGGGCTGCAGGGAACCGTAACGCCTTGCCAGGCTATACGGGTCTTCGGTATCTTTGTTGAAGAGCGAGGCCAGGATCCGCAGGGGATTCTCCCTGATGTTGGTTTGCAGCAGTTCATTGATCCAGCTTTCATAGGGTATGATCCGGATCCTGTATCCTATGCGGCGGATAGCTTGTACCATCATTTTTATGGTGAAAGATTCCGGATTCAGGATATTAAATGCCAGGCCGCAGGCTCCTTCCTGCCGTGAGATATGGGCTATGGCGTCACTCACATAATCCACCGGCACTGCATAAAGCCGTGTCTTGAGGTCCGGGGCCTTTTGCATTTGGACGCATCCTACAATCAGCCGGCTTAACAAATCCTTCATCTCCCAGATCCCGTGTACGGTATCCCCGGCAATTTCTCCCGGGCGGTAGATGCAGGCCCTCAATCCGCGTTCCCGGGCCAGGTGCACCAGTTTTTCAGATACCCATTTGGTTTCCGAGTAACCCAGGAAATAGCCTTCCCATGAGGTCAAAGGATCGGACTCGTATACTTTCTTGCCGAAATGCGAGGGATTGTCGTATACGCTGTAGGAAGAAATGTAATGGAAATACTTGGCTTTCCCGTGGCACGCAAAACGCAGGCATTCCCGGGTCCCGTCCACATTGGTTCCTTTCAGGTAGCTATACGGGTACAGGAAATTCAACAGCGCCCCGTTGTGATATACCGCATCCACCTCCCGGCTCAGACGCTCGTACACGTCCTCTTTCATCCCAAGCATAGGTTTATCCAGCGATCCCGTAACAGCCTGAATGTATTGGGCATACTCCTCTTTCCAGCATCGGTAATGCTTCATGTTGTCTACGATTCGCTTCAGTCCCGTCGACTCGTCCCGGGCCCGTACGTGGCAGTAGATGGTAATGTCTTGCCCGGCAAGCTGCTCCAGAAGCGACCGGATAAGGAAGGCTCCCAGGAAGCCGGTGCTCCCGGTCAGGAACAACCGCCGGCATTCATTCACAGAATGGGTATACCCCGCGCACTCAACGGAATCATCCAAATGACATTCTTCCTGCAAATTGACCTTTTTAATGTTTCCGCCCCCTTGCAGCATCTTGTTCTGAATGTATGCAGCAATCCCGTTGACCGAAGCATTCGTCCCCAGTTCAGTGATATCCAGCCCTATATGAAAGGTTTCTTCCAGATGGTAAACACATTCCACCAGTTTGAGCGAATCGCCTCCCAGCTCCATAAACCCGGTGTCCGGATCGTAATTTTGGGTTTCCAGAAGGGTCTCAAATACTTCCCTGACTTTGGCATGAATCCCGTCCAGCGATGTTTCGGGAACCGTTGTTTTTGGACGGGCCCCTTTGTTGTTCCTGCTGCTGAACAGTACTTCCAGGCTCCCCTGCAGGTAGTGCTCCATGACCTTGTGCGTGCGGATCTTCCGGTTGTCCGTCCTGGAAAGGCTGTTCTTTCTGACAAATACCACATCGTAAAACGAGAATTCAAAAAACCGCGCCATCACATGATTGATCTGTGATGCCACAGCTGCAAAATCCAGTTGGCTCTTATCGGTTTCCACGCAAAGTACCACTGCTTCTTTTTTACCCGCTCCGGCCGGGAAAAAGACAGATGTTTCCATGGATACTCCCGGTATGTGTTTTTGCAATACGGTTCTAATGTCGCCCGGATACACGTTGTGCCCGTTGACAACGATCAGTTCCTTGATCCGACCGGTCATAAAGAAATTCCCACGGTAGATGATCCCCAGGTCCCCGGTCTTATAAAACTCCCCGCCGAGTCCTTCCACCCGCACCCTGAAATTCGCGTTGTCTTTCACGTTGCCCCAGTAACCGTTACAAACGCTGTCCCCCTGGATGTAGATCTCCCCTATCCTGCCTTCTTCGCACGGTTTCCCGCTTTCCAGATCCACTGCGATCATGGTCAGGCCCTTTACGGGTTTGCCCAGGCTGACGATCTCTTTGCCTTGTCCCTGCTCACAAGGAACAAAGCGGTTCCTGCGCAATGCCTCGGCATCGATCCAGAGGGTTTGGTAATCCCGGTGCGCCACCGTAGCCAGGCAGACATTCTCGGCAAGGCCGTACCCCGGGGCAAAAGCATCGGGACGCACAGCGAACAAATGGGCAAATTGCGAAATGGTGACCGGATCCACAAACTCGGACCCGTTGATAAAAAGGTTGACGTGCGAGAGGTCGAATGTTGCGGCGGTTTGGCTTGTCAGGATGTGTTGAAAGACATCATATGCGCTGTTGGGTCCGGCGGTGATGTTGACTTTAAAATCGGACAAGACCTTCAGCCAAAGGGTGGGTTTTTGCAGGAATTGCAGGGTTGGCAGGAAATACGCCGTCCCTTCCAGAGCCATGACGGGCAGATAAATGCCAATGAGCAGGCCCAGGTTGTGAAAAAACGGGATCCACATGGCCAGGTTGTTCCCGGTGGAAAAGTCATACACATCCAAGACCTGGGCAATGTTGGTCATCAGGTTTCTGAGTGTGACCATAACGCCTTTGGGATCACTGGTAGAGCCCGATGTATATTGCAGGTACACGACATCCCCGGGAGCGGCGGAATGTATGGGAAAGTCGTCCGTTCTAACTGGCAGGCGGTCGGTATAGATTCGCTTCAGTCCCAGTGCGGGCAACAAAGCCTCTCTGGCCAACCGCTTTTTCACGTCAATTTCCGGGTGCTGCGCATGTTCCAGGGTGTAATTAGAGACAATGAATCTGGGTTTGCAGGATTTAACCACCGCAATGAAGCGTTGTACCTTTCCTTCGTCAATGGGCGGCGGGATAATGGTAAAGAGTGTGCCGGCCATCATGGCCCCGTAAACGGCGTACAAAGTGCCGGGGTCCTGCAGCGAGAGAATGACCACCCGGTCTCCCTTTTTGGCCCCTTTTGCCAGTAATTCCCCGGCAATGTCTTTGGCATTGTCAAAGAGCATTTTGGTGGTGATCTTCTGGCCGGTAGGCAGATGGGTGGAATAATCCAGAAAGTTGTAAATGACCCTGTCCGGAGACTCGGTGACCCTTTCCTTTAGTATGTCTATTATGCCTTTCATGCTCCTTTCTGGTAATGTTTCATTCTAGTGATGTTGGCCGTTTACAAATTCCTGCATGTGGTATTTCATGTTGTCGAACAGTTGCATGATCTTTTGGCGGTCCTGTTCATTGCCTTGTACGGCTGTTGTGAAATAGAGTGCATCGCACATCATATGTATGTAAACGGTAAGGTAAGGCTTGTACTGTTGCGGCCCCACGAACATGCCTTCCACAACATTAAGACCGGCCAGATGAAACAGTTCCTCATGAATAACGCCCATATTGCTGAATCCTATTACAGGATTCAGAAACCAAAGGGATGTTCCCGGTTTGACCAGGAAGAAGGGCAAATGATATCCGAGTCTTATAAGGGGTATCCCTGAAAGCCCGAAGAACCGTTTTTTCTTTTCCAGGGTAGTGACTTTTACAATTTCTGCAACGGTTTCTCCAACGGTCGAGCCACAACGAACCAACCTAACCTGCATCAATCCTACATGATTGGTCAGACCCGTCGCTTCTGTTTCCTTGATATACCTTCTGTTATCTACCATACAGGTAATGGTCAGAGGTTTTTCTTTTGGAAAGTTACATGTTTGGTAAAGTGCATGCGTGTAAAAAGCCAGCAGAACATCATTAACGGTAGCCCCTGTCTTATTGGCGGTATGCTTGATCTTTGCGAATTCCTTAATCGCAGCGGATTCTCCGGCAGTCCATTTTGCGGTGACCATCAACAAATCATCTGACTGATCCTCTGGAGTATATGCAAAAGTTCGTTTTTCTTTCAGACGCGTAATGTTTTTCAGTAGGAACCTGGCTGCCAGCCTGTTCCGTAATCTAAACCCGGTGTAGATCTTTGCATAAGCCCGGCTTCCGCTTTTGATTTCAGGTACGGGCAGGTTTTCGTGGATCTTGGAATAGGTTGCTGCAATCTGCTTCAGAAAGGTCTGAACTCCACGTCCATCTGTGCACATGTGGTTGATCATCAGGCAAAGCAAAGATTTACCGTCGTGGTTGATCACTGCAATTCTGAATTGTACATTACTTCCCACGGGAATAACCTGCCTGAAGAACTGCTGTTTTGCCTGTTCCGGATCGTTGGTTTCATATGCTGTAAGCATATCGTCTATGGAATAGGATCGTATTTCCCAGTAAGGATTCATAGCATGGTCCCGGAAGGCACTATGCAAAATGGGATTTTTATCCGTTACATAATCCAGGGCTTTCTTCAGTATATCAAGTTGGATTAACCCATCGTACCACAATGAAACACGGATCATTCTGTCAGTTGAATTTCCCAGAATGAAATGCAGTTTATCCCACAATTCAGCACGCATGGTACTATGCATAGGACAAAAATAGAGAATATCCGAGATTCTACGTCAGGAAATTCCGCTTTTTCCCTAAATCATTTATCACGCACACGGTGATGCTGGTCCTTTCGGTAGCCATGATCTTAGGATTGAAAAAACACGTTCCCTTTCGGATAGTAAAAATAAGTAGTAAATTTCAGGCATAATACTTAACTGCTACGAATATGAAAAAACTACCACTTACTGTTTTGCTTATTCTCTTGGGGCCGGTCAGCGCCTACATCGGAATGTATTCCCAAATCACGTGCAAACCTTCCCAGGCCGGATTCTGGATCATCATCGCACTGGGCATGGCCATTGGGGTTTCCATAACACTTGTTGTGCAAAGGATAAAGGCTAAAAAATAATAATTTTCTACCTTACAGGACTTACCCGGTACAGTCCTGCCCCGTGGAAGGGGATTTCCTGAGTGAATTCTTTGTCAAATACGCCGACGTCTTTGTGGTGCCATAGGTCTGTTATGCGTGCGCAACCTTGAATGCCGATGGCCCATAGATCAACCCCGACGATGCATCCGACGGAAGGAGTTTTCGCATCCCCCGTACTCCGGGCATTGAACAGTGCAACGTATTTGTCGGGGCTGTTGGGGATGTCGGCAGCCCAGACGATCAGGTCGCGGTCGCGGGAAACCTGGCGGTTATTGGCACTCTGCTGGTTGACTTTCAGCATGTTTGGATTGGTAAGCATCTCCTTGGTGAAAGGATCCAGTTGGGTCATATCGCCCCCGAAAATGAGCGGTGAACGCCCTATGGCCCAGAGGCTCATGAGCGTATAATGCTCGTCCCGGGTGAAGTTCGTAGGCCGGCCAAAATCTATCTCCCCTATGGGAAGCATGTCGGCATCGGGAAAGTGGCCGGGACCGCGGTACGTCGTCCAGGCATCGAGCCGTTCGAACATCGCGTACAACAATTCCCACCGGTCCCAGAAATCATCGGTAATGCGCCAGAGGTTGGCATGGTGCATCACGTGTTCACCGGCCCTAATGGGCGTGGCACCCGGTGACAGGCTCAGCACAATGGAACGGCCGGTTAGGTCAATGGCCTCGCGAATGGCTTCTATCTCGGCTTGCTGCACAGGGTCATACGGGCGGGAGATGTCGTCCACTTTTATGTAATCTACCCCCCACGCCGCGTACATCCCAATGATCGACCGGTAATAGGCACGTCCTTCCTCTTTGGTGGCATCCACGCCATACATGTCTGGATTCCAGGGGCAGGTGGAACTGGTTAGAGCGATATCAGCCGCCCCGACATTGGTGCCCAGGACGGGAGTGTTTTTTTCCACCGCCTGACGCGGAATACCGCGCATGATATGTATGCCAAATTTCAGCCCTTTTGAATGCACATAATCGGCCAGCGGTTTGAACCCGTTGCCACCGGCCGCCGAGGGGAATTTCTTTAACCCGGGGGTCAGGCGTCCGTATCCATCCATGGTGAGCACCGCATTGGGGTTGTAGTAATGGCGCTGCGATTCCGGCTCGTACCACTGAATATCAACAGTAAGGTAAACGTACCCGCTTGGCAGTAGATGTTCTGCCATGGCATCGGCCTGATCCCTAATTTGTTGCTCGGTGACAGTAGTGCCAAAAATATCCCAGCTGTTCCACCCGAGCGGAGGTGTTGGCGCAAAATTCCAGTATGCGGGGGTTTCCTGTGCCGCCGCCACGCCAAAAGAAAGTAACATGGTCAGGACCAGAATATTAATCTGTCTCATAATATGGTTACTGTTAAGGTTTTCAAATCTTTGTCGGCAGAGCTGCTGCCATAATAAATCTCGTATTCTCCAGGTGTTACGGTCATTTTACGCTGGGCCCAGTCGAAAAACTCAAAGGAGGATGGAGGCAGTTCAATGGTTGCCAACTGAGATTCACCGGCTTCTATGCTTACCCGTTGGTACCCGCGTAGTGTCTTCAGGGGGCCTTCCACGTCATTGACCTTACGGATATAGACCTGGAGGATCTGGGTGCCGTCGCGTTTCCCGGTATTGATAACCGGGACCCTCAGGTGGATGGTCTCGTTCGCCTGCAGGACCGTTTTGCTGAGCGTAGCCTCCCCTGTTTCAAAGGTGGTGTAACTGAGCCCGAACCCGAAAGGAAACAGATAGTCGGTAGTATACCGGTACGTGCGGCCGTTCATGGAATAATCTTCGAAATCGCCCAGGTTGTCCGAGTTTTTATAGAAAGTCACCGGCAGTTTCCCCGATGGGTTGAAGTCTCCAAAAAGCACATCGGCAACGGCCAGACCGCCCGATTCACCCGCGTACCAGGCCTGAAGGATGGCATCGCATGACTGCGTTTCCGGGGTTAAGGCAATGGCCGAGCCGGAACAGTTGACAAACACCACCTTTTTCCCGGCCTCTTTTAAGGCCTTCAGGCAATTGCGCTGCACCGCGGGTAACTCGATATCCAAACGGTCCCCTCCCCGGAATCCCGGGTAGGAAACAGGCATTTCTTCGCCTTCCAGGTTCCCGGACAAGCCTCCCACAAAGACAACCGTCTCTATCCCTTTCAACTTGTCAATAAGTTCTGCGTAATCCACATCCACTTCCTTGCCAAAATCGAATTCAATATTCGCCTGCCAGTTGTTCAGCTGCGCATAGCGGATCTCTATGGTGTATTTTTTGCCGGCCTGGAATGTATACGGGATGAGGGAAGGCAAGGTGCGCCAATTGTCGTATATCTGGACCCTTTCACCATTGACCAGCAATTCAAAATGACCGGTTGCCCCGCCTTTAAGCACCAGCTCTTCCGTCACTTTTGGAGTGAAATTGGCCTGAAACAAGGCAGAAAAGCCTTCCAGTTTCACACCCGAGGCAAATTCATGCTGCCCGGCGGTGGTCATTTTGATGGGACTGGTCAGTCGTGCCGAGGTAACGATATCCCCTTCCCTGCCGGGGTTGTTCCAGTAAGTGGCCTTACATCCCGGTTTGCCGTCAAAGGAAAGCTGGGAAAAATAACTCTGTGTCACCTTATCTTCCACCAAATCGCACCCTTTGTCGTAGAAGATCCGTTTCCCGGGAAGCTTGGTTTTAATCCCGTCCAGGATGGAGATGGTGCGAACCGGGGTCCCGTTGTAATTGCCCCACAACATCACGGTGTCGGCTGCATTGGGGCCTATTACGGCAATTTTCTTTTCTTTGCGTGAGAGCGGCAGTATGTTGTTGTTGTTCTGGAGTAAGGTCATGGTCTGTTGGGCCATCCGGTAGGCAAGTTCCCTGTGCTTTTCGCAATTAAGAATGGATGCCGGGATCTGTGCCCAGGGAACGAGGGAATCGTCATCAAAATCGCCCAGGTCAAAACGGCCGGTCAACACACGCAACAGGCTCCTGTCAATGTCTTCTTCCTTGATCAACCCGCGCTCAACGCCTTCGGGCAACGTCTTGTAGGGATAATTCTCCCAGACGCACTCCACATCGGTCCCGGCCAGTACGCCTTTGGAAGCGGCATGAACCGGGGTGGACGATACTTTGTGCGAAGTGAAGAAGTCCGTGATGGCTCCGCAGTCGGAAACCACGATATATTGGAAACCCCATTCATCACGCAGGATGCGTTGCAACAGGCGGGAACTGCCGCAGCAGGGTTCGTCATCTATCCGCTGATAGGCACACATGACCTGGCGCACACCAGCTTCCTGTACCAGGGCCTTGAAAGCAGGCAGGTAGGTTTCGTGTAATTCGCGTGGGTTCAATGCATTAAGGTTGAGCTCGTGACGGCTCCACTCGGGTCCGGAATGCACGGCAAAATGCTTGGCACAGGCCAGCAGTTTCCGGTACCTGGCATCTTCCGGGCCCTGCAGTCCTTTTACCACCTGGACGCCCATACGTGAGGTGAGGTACGGGTCTTCTCCGTACGTTTCTTGTCCCCGTCCCCAGCGCGGATCTCGGAAAATATTCACATTGGGCGTCCACACGGAAAGGCTCAAAAACCGTTTGTTTTCATTCCCATTCTGCAGCCACTCATTATATTTTGCGCGCGCCTCGTCTGAAACCGCATCGAAGATACTGAATACCAGTTGGTCATTGAACGAAGCGGCCATCCCAACGGGCTCGGGGAAAACGGTTACGTTATCGTTGTTTGCATATCCGTGCAACGCCTCACTCCACCAGTTGAATTTCTTTATGCCCAACCGCGGGATCGCATCGCTCTGGTCGCACATTAAAGTGGCCTTTTCTTCCAGGGTCAGTCTTGAGATCAGGTCTTTGGCCCGTTCCACGGAACTGAGATCCGGGTTCTGAAAAGGATAGCTTTGTGCGTGCGCTATGACGGGAAACAGCAGTATGAGTAAGGAGACCAGGTAGATCCTGGGAATGAAGGATATCCGGAAGATGACGATACCTCCTATCCGGGATGTGTTGTGTGCATGAAGTTCCATAAATGATCTTATTTTCAGTAAAGTTATCATATAATCATCAATCCGGGTAAGGATTTTGCGGATTTTTTCGGACTTTTGGGGGCATCTTCAAGCTGCCGCGCCACTGCGTTTTTTTCAAAAACGCAAAATGCTATAAACGTGAACGTTGCATTTTCACGTGGCGTGAAGTGGCGCGGCAGCTTGAAGATAAAACCCAAAAAAATATGAAAAAACGGATCATTTTATGGATGGCTTTCACCGTAATTGCCCATTCTGCTGCTGCCCAATATGAGATAAAGCTTCGGGAGGACCAGCTTCCCAATTCTGCTGCTGCCCAATATGAGACAAAGCTTCGGGAGGACCTGTATGTTTCAAAATTGTCCGATACCGTCTATGTGGTAACGCATTATTTCCCGTGGGAGTCCAATTCACTGGTGGTAAAGGCCTCGGCACAGGAAGTGGTGTTGATAGATACACCTTACGACACATCGGCTACGGCTTTGATGCTGGACTGGGTTCTTTCGCAGTTTGGTCCTGTCCGGATTACGGCCATCAATACCGGGTTTCATGTGGACAACCTGGGCGGGAATCAGTACCTGAGAGAAAAAGGGATCGACATATACGGAGCCGATAAAACGTGTGAACTAATTGATGAGCGGGGATTTCAGACACAGCAACAGATCATTTCCTGGCTTACTCCTGCGCAGGAACGCTTTATTAAAGTTTACGAGGGAATGGTCTTTACCAAACCCAATAAGATTTTCAGCCTGGAAGAAGGCATTTTTCTACGCATCGGGGATCTGGACTTTGAGGTATTTTTCCCGGGGGAATCGCATTCGCCGGACAATGTGGTCGTCTACATTTCAGCATGTGACCTGTTGTTCGGCGGCTGCATGGTAAAAACCCTTGGTGCTAAAAATCTTGGGTTTACCGGTGACGCCAACATGTCGCAATGGCCTGTTGCCCTGAAAGTGGTACAGCAAAGGTACCCGCAGGCCAAAACGGTCATCCCCCACCATGGCATGTGGGGAGATATGTCTTTGGTGCAGCATACCATAGATTTACTAATAAACTGAAACGTACTATACATTTTACTATTATGTTCGACATCAGAAAAATTCAAGAGGAAGTCATTTACCAGGCGGTAAAAGCCGAAAGCAACGATGAAACAGCCCGGGATATTGTCGGGGACGGAACGGAAGGCAATCCCACCTGGGTCACAAACACCATGAAAAGACTGGCCGGGCAATTTGATCCTACTACGGTGAAAAAGATCCGGATGAACTGCCAGTGCGGTTACGCCATGGACGAGAAACTGGCGCTTTTAAAAGATCTTATGGCCGATGCAACCAATATGGATGAATTTGCAAACATGGAGGATTTTGCCAATAATGACAAGGCCCGAGCCGCCGGGTTATACTACCAGGATAACCATTTGTACCTGCAATTCCCTTTTTGCCCCTGCCCTATGTTGGCCGAAGTCGAGCAGCTGGATGATTTGACATGGTGCCAATGTACCACCGGCTACAGCAAAGTCCTTTTTGAAAAAGCATTCGGTTGCCAGGTGGACGTTGAACTTCTGAAAAGCGTTAAAATGGGCGATGACCGTTGTTTAATGAGAATTGTGCCTTCGCAGCCGGTCCGGTTTAGGTAGGATATCACGTCTCCAATCCTTGATGCTATCCAACACACCCCACCAGGGGCAGTTTTACGGGGTTTTTGCCCCTGGTCAGGCTTGAAACATGCCCACCAGGGGCACTTTTGCCGGGTTTTTGCCCCTGGTCAGCCCTAAAACACCCCCACCAGGGGCAGTTTTGCCGGGTTTTTGCCCCTGGTGTATCTGACTGCCCCGTTGAATTATTAGTACAATTGTGAACAATGTTCCGGATTTCATTTTCATCTTACAAGAAAGTCATTAACTTTACATTGCTATGGGTGCAGTGGGTGTAAAAGCGTTAGTACGCCCATTTTTCTATTATGCAAACACAACTGCAACCAAAACTGCGACTGCAAACACAACTGCAACCACAACCAAAACTGTACCCTCAACCCAAAACCAGGAAACCACCATTATTTATCAGCAAACATTTAAACCGGACAACCTTATGACCAGGTACGAAGAGATCATTACCAAAATTATTGAATTCAGGAACGAACGCGATTGGGAGCAGTTTCACGATGCCAAGAACCTGGCATTGGCGCTGATGCTGGAGGCAGCCGAACTGAACGAGCTGTTCCTGTGGAAGAAAGAAGACCAGATTAAAGACATTGACATTGAACGTATCAAGGAAGAACTGGCGGATGTACTAACCTATTCCTTTTTCCTGGCGCATAAATACAATCTGGACATCTTCCAAATTGTGGAGGAAAAGATGATCAGGAACGGACAAAAATACCCCCGGGAAAAAGCCCGTGGAACCGCCAAAAAGTATACCGAACTATGAGAATTACGTAGCCCAGTACAAAGTCTGGGATTATGAAACTGCGGCATATCCCAGGGCCAAGTTGAGATGGCGTGGAACCGCCAAAAAGTATACTGAATTGTGACCTAAACGTAACCCCGGGGAAGAATCTGAGATAGTGAGGAACGGGAACAAAATATATGGAAAATAGAAACACCCAGCTATGATCGTATACCAGTCCACGAAGGAAGGTTTTCTGGATGATGTGCTCCGCAACGAGATTGACACAAAGATCAACCAGGCCTTTTATGACCACCTGGGCAGACACACTTCGCCCAACGAGGTCTTATCGTGGACCAACTCTATGATGCATATGAGTCACGTGCTCATGGACCATGAAATAGCTGCAGACGCGGGGATCTCCATAGAATTCCAGATCCCGCTTACTTCCCAGCGCATAGACTTTATCATCACCGGCCTGAACGAATCCCAAAAAGAACAGGTCATCATCATTGAACTCAAGCAATGGTCCAAGGCCCAGCTGACAGACAAGGATGCCATGGTCCGAACCCGTTTCCAGCATGGGGAAACCGAGACCGTGCATCCCTCCTATCAGGCCTGGTCCTACGCCGCACTCATAGAAAGCTACAACCAGACTGTCCGGGACGAGCAGATCAACCTGGTTCCCTGCGCCTACCTGCACAATTACAATCCGGACAACGTCATCACCAACCCGTTTTACAGCTACCACACAAGTAAGGCACCAGTATTTCTTAAATCAGATGCCGTCAAGCTCAGGGAGTTCATTAAGAAATTCGTCAAGTTCGGGGACAACAAGGACATCCTCTACCGCATAGAAAACGGCCGCCTGAGGCCCTCCAAACAGCTGGCTGACAGCATCGCTTCCATGATCCGGGGCAACCGGGAATTCATCATGAGAGACGAGCCGAGTGGCAGCCCGGGTCGCAACCTGGCAACTGGGGGTAGGCACGATCACAGCCATGATCACAGCCACGATCACAGCCAGGCCTCTGCAGGCAACCGGGAGTTCATCATGATTGACGAGCAGAAGGGGGTTTATGAAACGGCGTTGTCTATGGCTGCACAGGCCCGCAGCGACAAAAAGATGGTCCTGGTGGTGGAAGGCGGCCCGGGAACGGGAAAAAGTGTGGTGGCCGTGAACCTGCTTGCCGAGCTTACCCAACGGGGACAAGTCACCCGGTACGTATCCAAGAATGCAGCCCCGCGGGCCGTTTACAAGGCCAAGCTGACCGGCACCCTCAAAAAGCGGATGATTGACAACCTCTTTGGCGGGAGCGGCGATTACTGCGACATCCCAAAGAATACATTCGACACCCTCATAGTGGACGAAGCCCACCGCCTGAACCTGAAAAGCGGCCTCTACCAGAACCGGGGCGAGAACCAGGTACTGGAACTGATCCGAGCCGCCAAATGCACCATTTTCTTCGTAGACAACGACCAGCAAATCCACATTAAAGACATCGGCGAAGCCAACCTCATAGCCCGCTGGGCGGTACAAGAAGGCGCAAAAGTACAGCGGCTGAAACTCAAATCCCAGTTCCGCTGCAACGGATCCGACGGCTACCTGGCCTGGCTGGAAAACACCCTCCAGATCAAGGAAACGGCCAACATCCGGCTCACTCCGCAGGAATTTGACTTCCGCATCGTGGACACCCCGGGAGAGCTCAGGACCCTCATCCGGGCAGAAAACAGGGCACAAATCCCGGCAAACAACCCGGCAACAAACGGGGCACAAATCCCCGCAAACAACTCGGCAACATACTCGGCAAACAAATCCCGCCTGGTGGCGGGGTACTGCTGGGATTGGATCAGCAAGAAGGATCCGGAGGCTTACGACATCACGTTCCCCCAACACGACTTCCGAATGCGCTGGAACCTGACCAAAGACGGCAGCACCTGGATCATTGCCCCGGATTCCATCAACGAGATCGGCTGCATCCACACCTGCCAGGGCCTGGAACTGGACTACGTGGGTGTGATCGTGGGCCCCGACCTGCGCTTTGAAAACGGCCGGGTGGTCACCGATGTAGCACAACGCTCCTCCATGGACCGCTCCATCTCCGGCATCAAAACCATGATGAAAGAAGATCCGCAAGAAGCCCGCCAGGTGGCCGACCGCATCATCAGGAACACCTACCGTACCCTCCTGACACGCGGCATGAAAGGCTGCTACGTCTACTTCTGCGACACCGCCCTGCGCGACCACTTTGCCTCCCGCCTCTCCCCTGCCCGCCCACAGACTGCTACCGATTCCGGGGAAACTGTCTGTCCGCAAACCGCCGCAGGTTCCGGGGAAACTGCCTGTCCGCACCCCTCTGCGTTGATCAACGAGCCTGAGATCCCTTCCGGGCCCAGGATAGAAGCCGAGGTGAACGCCTCGGCAAAATTCGTGGAGTTTCTCCCGCTTTACTCGCTGAAAGCCGCCTGCGGCAATTTCGGGGAAGGACAATATGCCGAGGAGACGGGCTGGGTGAAGGTGGAAGGGCTGGGACGCCTGAACCGGAACATGTTCGTGGTGCAGGCCAGGGGCCGATCCATGGAGCCGAGGATCCCGGACGGCAGCCTGTGCGTTTTCCGTGCCAACGTGGTGGGATCGCGCCAAAACAAGATCGTGCTGGTCCAGCACCGCGGGCTGTACGATCCTGACCACAACGGGAGCTACACCATCAAGACCTACACCAGCGAAAAATCATACGACAGGGAAACCGGTCAATGGCAACACGAACGCATCGTCCTGAAGCCCCTGAACCCCGATTACAGCCCCATTGTGATAGAGGAAGAAGGTGATTTCACGGTCGTAGGAGAATTCATAGGATTGGTAAACATTTAATAATTTTAGATAGAATATTTGCGATAATTACCGATAAAAGGTATCTTTCGCAAAAATATACTCCCGATGGATAGTCAAAAAGAAATACGGATTCTTACCTGGATTGAACTTCTTCAGTCAAAGGGAGATTTTTCATTTTCTATAGAATCTGCAAAAAAAGCATTACCGGCTTATAGTGAAATTGCACTAAAACGGGCTTTAAGCCGCCTATCTGAGAAAGGAAAAATTATTTCTGTTTACAAAGGATATTATCTGATTTTACCACCACAATATGCAAAAAAAAGGGTTTTACCCCCTTCCCTTTTTTTAGATGCATTCTTTCAGTTTCTTGAAAGGCCTTATTATGTGTCTCTTTTGAGTGCTGCCACATATCACGGAGCATCGCACCAGCAACCACAGGAGTTTTACGTAACGACAAATTTCCCAGCCATGCGTGCTACTCAAAAAAAGGGATTAACAATAAATTATATAAGCATCGATAAAATACCTGAAAAATTTTTAGATAAACGTAAAACCGAAGCCGGGTATCTTACCATTTCCAATCCTGTGTTAACTGCGACAGACATAATTCAGTTTGAAAAACGCATTGGAGGTATAAACCGTGCTGCCACAGTATTATTTGAATTAATGGAAGTGCTTAAACCATCTGATTTTAACGAAAATATTCTGGAACATACAGCCGTTACCACGCTTCAACGTTTGGGTTACCTGCTGGAATTTGCTTGTTTAAACAACGATTTGTCCGATGCTCTTTATAAAACTATGGAAATCAATAAATCCAGGTTGTTCCGGATACCGTTAAAAGCATCACAGCAAACCAAAGGCTTTTCTTCCGCCAATCGATGGAAAGTGATTGTAAATACAGAAATTGATATTGATCTATGATTCCCCAGGCATATATATCTGAATGGAACCAACAAGTACCCTGGCAAACCATGGAACAGGTGGAACAAGACCTAGTTATTAGCCGTGCCCTGATTGAGATATTCTCAGACAATTTATTGTCTAGTTGCGTTGCTATCAGAGGAGGTACGGCTTTACATAAGTTATTTTTAAAACCACCACAACGGTATTCCGAAGATATTGACCTGGTCCAGATAAATGCGGAACCATTTGGCCCTATTGCGAACAGAATTAGGGAACGACTTTCATTTTTGGGTGAACCTAAGCGAAGTCCCAAGGCCCATAATTTTACCATGTATTTTAGGTTTGCGTCTGAATTTCCACCAACTACGAACCTCAGGTTAAAAGTAGAGACAAATACTCGAGAACATTTCGTGGTAAGCGATTTGATTAAAGTGCCTTTTGAGGTTGATTCAAAATGGTTTAAGGGTAGCTGTAACCTGATTACCTTTAAATTGGATGAATTGTTGGGTACTAAATTTCGGGCACTCTACCAACGAAAAAAAGGACGTGATTTGTACGATTTGTATGTTGCTCTTACACGTAACCCTTCGCTCGATAGAGAATTGATTTTAACCTGTTACCGCGAATACATGAAATTTTCAGCTGGCAACCCACCAAGCCGAAGTGAATTTATTCAGAATATGGAAGCCAAGATAAACGACCCTGAATTCATTGGTGACACAACAGGATTACTCCGGAAAGAAAGATCATATAATCCATTAATAGCTTACGAATTGGTTAAGGTTGAACTGATCGATAATATCTGACATATAGTAAATGTAAACAGTTAAAAAATGATCCTGAACGTAGACAAAAACATTGTACTTAAGCAGCTGGAGCTTACCGATACCCCGGACATTTTTAACACCATTGACACCCAACGCGAACACCTGGGTCCCTGGCTGCCTTTTGTGGAAACCACCCAACAACTTTCAGACACTGCCGCTTTTGTGGAATCGGTAGTCAACTCGCCCAAAGACCGGATGGAATACACCTTCACCATCCGCGTAAACGGCCGGATGGCCGGCCTGATTGGCTTTAAGGACACCGACCGTGCCAACAAAAAGACCGAGATCGGCTACTGGCTCTCCCGGGAATTTTTGGGCCGGGGCATCATGACCCGCTCGGTAAGCACCCTTTGCGACTTTGCCTTCCGGGAACTGGACATCAACCGCATCCAGATAAAATGCGCCGTTGCCAACTCGGCCAGCCGCAACATACCCCAACGCCTGGGCTTCCGACTGGAAGGCATAGAACGCGCCGGGGAACTATTGACAGGCGGGGTTTTTACGGATCTGGCGGTGTATAGCAGGTTGAAGGGAGATGGATAGAGGTACTGCCCTATCAGTATCAGGCAGTTCTTGGAAATTGAAAAGTTGGAATGATTTTGAGAATAATATAATACACCAAAAAGTGATGCTATACCCGAAAGCTTAGGGTTATAGATGCACATTTATTGAATCTATAAACAAGTTGAACTAAACCGCCCCCAGTCGGAGGCGGTAAATTGATGGTAAATTCGAAGTAAAAAACTTCAAAACAAACCATCATGAAAAACATT
>Ga0209606_1003211_pt1 | contig 16724 bp, 13 predicted proteins | sample AD_UKC057_MetaG_FD_184412 | JGI IMG/M metagenome (GOLD analysis project Ga0209606, IMG submission 184412) | Active sludge microbial communities of municipal wastewater-treating anaerobic digesters from USA - AD_UKC057_MetaG (SPAdes) (version 2) | ecosystem: Engineered > Bioreactor > Anaerobic >...
GCCGTGGGGCGCCACAAGGATGCGGGTCTGATGGCGAGCGCGATTGACACGAGCGAGCTGAGGCGGCTGGCCAACAAGATGCGCGGGGCCGGCCGTCAGCGCGTGCGGAGCGCGATGGCGCGGGCGCTTGGGAAGGCGGCCACGCCGATCGTGGCGGCTGCGAAGCAGGCGGCGCCAGTCAAGTTCGGCGCGCTTGGTGATGGCATCCACAAGGAGCTCAATGCACCAGCCCTGATGGTGAAGATCCTGACCGGCGACCTTGCGTCCGCATATGCCGAACTGCAGCACGAGCGCGGCGACTATGCGCATACGCTCGCGGCCTGGAGAGCCAAGATATTCCCGAGTCGGAGGAAGCCGCCGAAGCGCGGCTATCAGGGCGGTCGCGCCCACTTCATCTATGGGCGCGCTGACTCGCCGTTCGAGTCGAACCACCCTGGCACGATGGCATACCTGCAGGCCGAGGCGCACAAGGCGCTCCGCGAGCTGGTGCGCTCATGAGCCTCATGCCGAACGCCACGCTCTGGGTCCCCGAGGTGAGTCAGCGGCTGACTGGCAGCGATCAGCTCCAGCGCGAGCGTGAAGAGACGCTCGGGCAAGAATGCCGCTGCTGGCTGATGCCGACCTCGGCAGAGGGCGCGGTGCGGGCGGCCGGTGTGGTCACGGCAACTGGATGGACCTGCCGCTACCCGCGTGACGTGAACCTGCTGACCGGCTCGCACTGCGAGGCGCAGCGGGATGACGAGACGGACCGGGCGACCTACACCGTCCGGTCAGTGCGCCGTGGGCTGAACCACAACACGGCGACGTTGGATCGGGCAACCTGATGGACTTCGTCCACACCAGCGAGCTTGTCGATGCGGTGATCGCCGTGCTCAAGGGCTCCGGCGCCACGCACATCGGCGGGCTGCCGAGCGAGTTCTGGTCTGAGCCCTACCCGCTGCAGTACCTGGAGCACGGCGACCTGGCCGACTACGCCAGCATCGAGCCGGTGATGGACGCTTGCCCGTGGATCTACGTCCGCGGGCTGGGGATCGCGCCATCTGGCGAGGCGCGCGGGGTCGGCAAGACGATCATCACGACCGAGCACCTGCGGATCGTGCACGCGCGGCTGGGGCCGGGCGACCGGAACCAGTGCGTGAACGCCTCGGGCGCGACCGAGCGGATCATGAGCCGGGCTCGCGAGCGGTATGCCAAGCAGATCGGCAAGGCTCTGTTCAACGACCCGAACCGGCGGCTGGCCGTGATTGACTCGGCCACAGCCGGAGACAAAGACGACCCCGCCCACCGGACCGAGGTGAGCCTGACGTGCGACGGTGGCACGGCCACCGTCTGGCGCGTGGACTTCCGGGCCTGGGACTTAGGCGAGGAGCGCGGGGCAGACAACTCGACCGAGGACGTTCGCGGGATCCGCGAGGACGGTGCGCCGATCTGGGCCATCGCCTGCGACATCGACGTGATCGTCCGGACGACGCCAACGTAACGGAGGGATCCTCCGATGGCAGACCAGCTCGAGACCAGCGGCCTGTTTGAGGGCCTGCAGTGGGGCACGACCAACCCGCCTTCCACCGGGATGGGCATTGTGGATGGCGGTGACCTATCCGGCGGCTCCGAGCTGCGCGTCCATCAGGGCATCGGCGGGACGGAGCGTCGGAGCGATGACCTCCTGAAGTACGGCGGGAACTGCAACTTCCTGCTCAGCTTCACGAACTTCCCGTTCGTGCAGAAGGCACAGAGAGCCTCCTATCCCAGGGGCTCGCTCACCTCGCTCTATATCGAGGGCGGCGCTGAGAACTGGAGCCGCGTCTACTCGGATGCCCTGATCCGGACGCTCAAACTCAGCAGCGATGAGGGCGGGGCGATCTCCGGCTCGGCCGAGTGGAACGCGCTCGCCATCGCCGAGGGCGACGGGCTGACGCCAGTTGATGAGACGGCCGATGTCTTCGAAGACTATGAGACGGTCGTGACCATCGGCGGGCTCGAGTACGGCGTGCTCGCGTGGTCGATCAACCTCGACAACAAGGTCAGCGACCCCAAGACGAACCAGGATGCGAAGTGGGGCGGCACCTACCGGAACCCACAGTTCCGGCTCGTTGGCCTGGAGGAGTTGACCCTGGAGGTCACTACTGGCCGACCCATCGACCCCGACGTGCTCGCGCTGTTCGGTGACGTGACGACTGAGAACCTGGCGACGGTCATCACTGCCGGCAACGGGGCCAAGACGTTCACGGCCACATTCGCCAACCTGAAGCCGAACAAGCCCGAGGGCTTCGGCCTGGTGGCGCCCGATGAGCAGGGGAAGTGGACCTACGGGTTCCGGGGGCGCGGCGACACCGGCTCCCTGACCCTGGCGATGGCATAGGAGGCCGCGTTGGCTGAGCCGATGGTGTTCGCGGAAGAGCCGGTGGAGCTCCAGTATTGCATACCGGGTGGCGAGAAGCGCACGGTGATACTGGCCCCGCTGGCGCTCAAAGACCTCAGTAAGTTCATCAAGTTCAAGGACGCTCATCCCGAGGCTGACGGCATGGATCTGATGATCGAGTTGCTGCGGCTCTCAGCCGATTGGCTGCAGCCCGGGATCACCGCGGATGAGGTCAGCGAGATCCCGTGCGCCATCATCAGCCTGCCGTCATTCCTGGTGCGGACGATGCGATCGCTCGGCATGGAAGTGCCAGGCGGTGGCCCGGGAAACGCCGGCGCGGCCGACATGGCCGCGACCGACTGACCCAGCGCCAACTGCGCGACCTGGTCGTCAGCATCATCGAGGTGACCGGCTGGGACCTGGAGACGATCAGCCGGCTGACGCTGGAGCAGTCGCGCGCGCTGACCGCCGGCTTGAATGACCTGGCGACGCTGCGCGAGCTGGAGGCCCGACGGAGGGGGAGGCGCTGATGGCTGACCGCAGTGTAAGCCTGAGCCTGCAGATCCTCGATGAGGCCACCTCGCCCGTCACCCACATCGCCGCGGTAGTCGACCGCCTCACGGCGCACCTCGACAAGCTCGGAGATGCGGCGAAGGACGCACAGTCGCAGCTCTCCAAACTCCACGCACCGAAGATCGACCTGCCCGGTGGCGGCGGCGGCGGAATGGAGGCACCCGTTACGCGCCGCGGTGGCGGCGGCCTCGGCGGGATCATGTCGGCCATCGGCGCAGTCCGCGGGGCACTCGCCATTGTCGGCCGGATCGGCAGCACGGTCACAGGCGTCGCCAGCAAGGTCGTTGGCGCGCTCGGATCCATCGCCTCCGCCATGGCGAACGTGGTCAGCTCCGGCCTGCGGATGGCTGCGGTCGTCGGCGGGACGGTGACGGCGGCGTTAGGGTACCTGGCCATCAAAGCCGCGACCGCGGCGGCGGACGTAGAGACGCAGTTCCACAAGCTTTGGACCGCGCTGAAGTCACCGGAGGCAGCCCAGAGCATGTTGGACTGGGCGCGCAAGTTCGCCGATGTGACTCCGTTCTCGACCGGAGAGACGATCGAGGCAGTGGCCAGGCTCGAGAACTACGGGCTCTCGGCCAAGCAATGGCTCCCGATGATCGGCGACATGGCCGCGTCGATGGGCAAGTCGGTCGTCGACGGGGTCGAGGCCATCGCAGATGCCGTGAGCGGCGGCGGGCTCGAACGGCTCAAGGAGTTCGGCATCAGCACGAGGATGCTGCTGGAAGCGGGGGCTGAGAAGGGCGCAGGTGGGATCTCCTACATGGGAGAGAGCGCGCTTGAGGCACTGAAGGCCGCCCTGGCGTCCATCATGTCTTCGCGCTTCGCCGGAGCGATGGACCGCATGGCGACCACGCTGGCCGGCAAGTGGTCGACCTTCGTCGGCGCACTCCAGAACCTCGCGGCCACCATCGGAACAGCGCTGATGCCAGTGCTGAAGCCGGCCCTCGACTACATGACCAGATTCGTTGACGCGCTGCGCGAACGCCTTGGCCCCGTGCTTGAGCGGCTGCAGCCGGTCTTGGTCGCATTCGCCGAGCGCGCACTCGCTGCCCTGCCGATCATGCTTGAGCGCATCCCGCAACTGCTGGGGAACATCGCTGACTCGCTGCCGACCATCATCCCGAAGATCCAGGAGCTCGGCGAGAAGGCGTTGGCCATCTTCGACTGGCTGTTCGGCATGATCAACCAGGCGAGCGGGCCGGCGCTGAGCGGCATCCTCGACACGCTCATCGGCGCAGCGAACGGCGTCATCTGGTTCGCGACTCAACTGCAGACTGAGGGCAGCGCGATCAACACGTTCCTGACCAACCTGGTCACCGGCATCCAGAATGCCGTGGCGACGATCGGCGGCTTGATGCAGTGGCTCATGCAGCAACTCTCCGATCCGAGCTCGCGGCTGTCGGAGATTCTGCTCAGCGTGCAGACGTCGCTGGCTCAGATCGGGCAGGCGCTCACAACGCTGGCCCCGAGCATCCAGAAGGCACTCGACAACATGTTCTCGGAGGAGAACATCGAGCGGATGACGCGGTTCGCTGACAACATCATCAAGATCACCGACATGCTGCTCAAGCTGCAGGGGCCCGCGTTCAATAAGTTCACGTCGATCCTTGAGCACCCGATCGAGGGGATACCAGGCCCGATAGGCTGGTGGGCCACAGGGACGCGCCGACTTGGGGAAGCAGCCAGGGGCGCTGGCCAGAAGTACCTCGGCATTGGAGGACCTCCGCCAAGCGAGCAGCGTTCCCCCGGCATGGACCTGACCGTTCGCGTGCAGAGCGACTCAGCCGAGCACTCGGCGACGGTGCAGCGCGACGCACGGCGCCAGCGGAGCCGGCTCGGCGTGATCCCGCAGTACTGACGGAGGTGGCCCGTGGTGCGGCGCGATGATGGGTCACGCTCCGGGGCAGGTGAGGGCTGATGTCGTTCGGCGCGAAGACCGTTATCGAGCGCGCCACCAGCGCCTCGCTGAACATCATCTTCGAGGACTGGTACACCGGCGCCGTGCTGGCTTACAAGACCATCTGCAGCTCGGCGCATATCGAGCACGGTAACGCACGCGTGGACGTGTATGTGACCACGAACGACACCGGCAGCGAGGTCGAAGTGTGGGCCGACATCACGGTGCAGGCAGGCGCCAACACAGACACCGACAACGTCCTCCTGGCCATACTCTCGAAGCGCTCCTTCCCATACCGCCCCTCGACCAACAACCTCCCGGTCTCCATCCCGGTGACGTTCGAGCTTACAGGGCTCTACCTCCGCGAGGAGCACACTGAGACACCCGAGCGGTCCGAGGGCGGCGTAGTTCACCCGGCCGAGTGCACACTGGCCGAGGAATGGTCATGGGAGGAGGGTGCCACACAGACGGTCACCTGCGGGGCGGCCACGGCGACCTGCGATGTATCGGAAGAGGCCGGCGTGGTTGACCTGTTCGACGACTTCTTCGACGTGGTGTTCTACGCCAGCGCGACGTGCGTGCAGGCCGGTGCCGCGGTGACGTTCGGGAGCATCACCTGCGGCGATGTGGCCGTGCGCACTGACCAGTGCGACCAGGACTCAGACGCCACCTACGCGAGCGGCCGTGGCTGGACCACCAACGACGGCGGCGATTACACGGCGGCTGGTACCGGATCATCGATCACGCTCAGCGGTAACACCACATCGGCGGCCAACGTGTGGCGCGGCTGGGTGAAACAACCCAGAGCCGTGAACTTCTCGAACGTCTACGTGCGCAAGTTCCTCGGCGACATCGACTCGTTCGACTCGGCGGTCGTCAACATCGCCGGCCTCACCGACCCTGACGGTGACCCGTGGTCGGACACGGTCGCAGACCTCCGCGCGCTCGGGACCGTTGTGACCCCAGACTGCTACTCGTGGATCGCGGCCAACGCTGGAGAGATCCCGCCGTACGTCGCATGGACCGGCTGGAAGCCAGGGGCGACCATTGCGCTCACCCTTGACGAGACATGGCTGCGGAGCCAGGTCGAGCACCAGAGCAACGAGGACCTCGACGATACCTGGATGATCCTGGACTGCCACGCGCTGGACGCCGTGAACAGGACCGACGCCCCGTACTTCCGCAGCGTGTTCGAGATGGCGCACGTCGCTTCGGTCAACGTGATCGACCCGCCGACCACTGCTGAGCGGCCGACGGCCTACCGGCCGGCTGACTGGGTAGGCTCAGGCGGGCTGACGGTCGACGCGGCGGACAACGATCTGTGGACCGTGCGCGACCTCACGCCATGGGCGCCATCTGGTGACTACCCAGTGGGTCTTCTTCCAGTGTATGAAGGCGTCAACGCAAACCAGTGGTGCAGTCAGTTTGCCTGTGATCTGTGGGGGACGATCATTGAAGTCACCGAGAGTTTCCGCGAGGCCGTATCTAGCGGCACCGCGATCAAGTATGGGCAGCATCTGCCAGGTGGCGTTGCTAGGTACTACCCGAGATCTGACTACTGGAATGCTCCCGTCGGTGCCATGCTCTTCCTGGATGTTCCCGAACCACCTGGCGGGGACGACATCTGGCATGTTGGGATCATCCACGAGCATGATGAGCACGGGACCCTATTGGCCAATGGAGGCAATATCATTGACGGTGTGGGTCCACTAGGCTGTATGGACTATATAGCCGATACGTTCCTCGTAGACTCCACCGTCAAGGGATGGATTGCCCTTCCAGCCAACACGGACCCAGAGGCGACTGTCGACCTGGTTGACATCCGGATCGACCGGCTCACTGCCATCAAAGCCGCGGCGGCCTCGGGTTACGCCGCGTCGGGGTTGCCAGAGGGCTACCTCTACACGGCGGCCAACCGAGACGAGAACTACCCGGAGCCGGCCGACGGTAAGACGCGGGAGAACCCGACCTATTGGGCCTGCTACCGATTCGCGCGGTTCGCGCTGAACGTGCCAGTGGCATGCACCCTCGAGGTCCGGATCGACTACGACGAGATCACGATCAGCGATAGTCACGTGACCGGCTCGCAGCGGCTGGAGGACCTGGAGTGGACGTTCCTCCCGCGCATCGTGAGCTACAGCCTGCCGTTCGCCACCACGGGCTCGCAGACGGTAGACGTTGACCTGCTGGCCGGGGCCGAGGAGTTGGAGGGCGCCAAGTTCCACCGGGTGCGGAAGGTGACGATCTCCGGGTTCCCGACGGATGCCGAGCGCGAGTTCGAGTTCGAGAGCCTGACGCTCATCGAGCACCCCGACCACTCGTTCTGCTACTGCAAGCGTGTCGACCCATGGACCTACACCGAGGTCGGGTTCTCGGCGGTCATCGACGGCGCGGTGAACGCGCTCGCGCTGCCGGACAACTTCCACCAGAACGTGGAGGACGGCCTCGGCGTGATTCGATGGAGCATCGACGCCGCGACCGGAACTGACCAGTCGGGCGCGTTCCTCCTCACGGATCTCGTCAACATCTTGAACAACCTCGAGGGGCTGACCTGCACCTGGGACTCCTCGGACTGGGACACGCATACCCTTGACGTGGACGAGGTGCGGCTCTGCTCGCCGTGGCCCTGGCACCTGATTGAGGCAGAGGCGCGTGACGAGGCGGACCCGGGCACAGACGACTGGGACTGGCACATGGCCATCCGGGTCCGGCTGATCAGCATCGTGCGCGGCCTCGTCTACAACCTCTACTCCAACAAGATCCTTGAGGGCGGGCTGCACGGCGGCACGTTCTCCGGCGGCGCCCTGGCCGACGGCGTGACCGTCTACGTCTGGAAGCGCGCGGTGGGCGAGACAATCTGGACCTCGGCCGGCTCCTGCACCTCGAACGATCTCGGGTACTACTCCATCGGCTCGCTGCGCGTGCTGGCGAGCCAGGGCGCGACCTATGAGGATGACGTGCTCTACCAGTACGGCGTGTCGCTGACCAACGACGCGGACGCCGTGACGTTGGTGGGCTCGGGCCATCAGCGCGAGTGGATCGCCCGGCGCGTGCTCGGCCTGCCGCTCTGGTACCCGAACCTCGACATCGACGCCGGCGGCGTGATCTGGGTGGCCGCGGCCAATGGGGCCGGGCGCGTCTACGTCGGCTACATGGACCCCAAGGACACGGAGCCCCACTGGGTGACGCTGCCATGGGGCGGCGCGGCCGGGTACGCCTGGCCGGCGATTGCCTGCTGCGATGACGGCAGCCTGCTGGTGGCGGCGACGATCGATGGCGGGATGGTCATTCAGCGCTCGCGGGACCGCGGCGCAGCTTGGAGCGCGGTGATGGCTGACCTGGGGAGCACCTATGAGTACGGCGACATCTGCCAGCGGAACGGCGTCACCTACTGCTGCGGCTGGGAGAGCGATCACGTCCGCTTTGCGGCCTCTTCTGAGACGGATCTCTCCGAGGAGGCGCTGGCCGTTGGCGTGACCGAGCTGGATGTCTGCGACGCTGCGGTCGCTGAGGGCGCCGAGAAGCCGCGATCGTCCATCGTGGTCGCGGACGATCGTGGCGTGGTGGTGGCAGTTTCACAGGATGGCGACCTGCGGTTCTACCGCTGCCGCTCCTACAGCGCCGGGTTCTCGGAGGTGGTCTCAGCCTAATGGCCCTCGTCAGCACCACCGCGGCGCTCGGCGTGCAGCCCCCGAACGCGGATGGGATGATCTCGCAGTTCGGGACGAGCCTCGACTGGCGGTTCGATCCCGAGTCGAGCCAGGGCCCATGGCAGGGCATTGGGTGCGAGTACATCGCACCGCTGCGCGCGATGGGGCCGAAGGGCGACACCTCGCCGCGGGACATGACGCTGACGCCGGCCGACCCGTGGCGGCTTGTCAACCAGAGCGGCAACCCCACGGTGAAGTGGGTCGAGTGCACCGACGGCGAGGTCTACAGCAGCGAGGCATCAGCGACGCACACGCTGACGATCGACATGCCGACTAGGAGTTACCCGAACTTCGCGCTCAGCCTCGTGCGCTCGGCGCCGCCGCCCGGTCAGGGCGTGCCTGTCTACGTGGCCGTGACGATGCAAGGCGAGGTCTATAACCAAAGCACGGAGGCATGGGATGCCGGCGAGATCAGCTTTGTGCTGCCGATGGAGGATGCCGACTACGGCCTGCGCGAGCCGTTCCTGCACGCGATCGCGCCGGCGACGCCGGGATATGCCTACCTGACCGACGGCACCATCATCTCGCGCGGACGCGGCGGCTGCGCGATGCGGCAGGGCGAGCGGCGCGAGACGTGGGTGTTCGAGTATGCGCTCAACGACGCATATGACGCATCGGACACTGCCCTCTCCGCGTCGACCGGGGCGCACTTCCTGATCCGCAACGGCGACGGCGATGACTACTGGCACTGCTTCCGCCGCGACATCCGGCTGACGCAGGGCGCGGACGTGACGCTGACCGTCTGCGGCGCCGTCACCGCTGTGAACCTAACGCCGATCCGCTACACCACCGGGTCGGCCTCGCCAGTCCGCGAGCACTGGCTCAGCCGGTTCACTGATGGCGCGCCCGACTACAACGTGCTGGCGCAGTGGGCGACTGCCACGACCTGGGGGCACGTCTATCAGCCGGCCGTCGGCTGGACCGTGACCACCGCCGACGGCGCGGGGCCCGGCCGCTCCCGTAAGCCGCTGCTGACGTTCACGCTCACCGAGGATGAGTACGGCTACCCGGCAAAAAAGGGGGCGCAGTACTACCGGCCGATCGTGTGGTACTGCACCATGGACATTCCAGCCGTGATCGACTGGGAGGACGGCACCATCAGCACTACCGAGGGCCAGGGCAACATGGTCGGCAACACCTGGGAGATGGACGTGACCTACCGGAACGGCCGCGGCCAGGCCTTCTTCCGACAGTCCCAGACGCCTCTCTATACGGACTGGCGGGTCAACGGCAAGGCCTCGCTCACGCTCGGGTGGGACCCCCTGGCGAGCTATGCCATACAGGCGCGGGAGATCGCCACGGGCTACATTCCACCCGGTGGGCTCAAGCGGACCACCGACGCCAACGCGACCGAGCCCCATGCGCTGACCGTGGAGTTTGCCACGTTCGATGAGGTGCGGCTCCGGCGCAAAGAAGTCGAGTACTTCCGGCAGGCCGGCGGGCGCACGGTGCTTGATTGGATCACCGCGGTCGCGAACCGGACCGGGTTCGGCGGCACAGTGAGCGTGGCGCCCGGCGTGGCCGATCTCATCATCCCGCTGGCCGAGTTGCCGAGCCAGCCCAACCTGGCGCCACAGGATGGCGACGGCTGGCTGCAGCACATCGATGAGGTCTGCAAGGCGACGGGGCTGCGGGTCGGCTTCGATGACGACGGGAGCGGTCGGCTGTTCGTCGACGCTGGCACGCCAGACTACAGCCACGGCATCAGCGCCATCGCGTTCACACTCGACCATGCAACCGCCAATCCGGAGGACGACATCTATCGTCTAGAGCCCACCAACTCGGCGGAGGAGTTCCGCAATCGGCTCCTCGCGATCTATGGCCCCAGCCGGTACCGGCAGACCTACACGGCAGTGGAGTCGGATGCTGAGCGGCTGGCTGGCATCGGTGATGACTGGAACCGCGTGATGGTCGAGGACGACGCCGACTCCCCGGTCGAGGCATTCACGCGGTTCATCCGCGACCACTACCGGATGCAGCAGTTCGTTCAGTGGACGGGGCCGCTGCGCCCGGAGCTGCGACCCGACGCGTTCGTGCAGATCAACGGCTATGACGATGACCACGACATCCCCGATGGGTCGATCTGGCAGATCGTGCACGTCGCACATGAGAGCCATCAGGAGGACGAGGTCGGCGATGCGCTCTCGACCATCCTCGCGGTAATGGTCTACGACGCCGGCGGGACCACGACCGGCATGGAGGACGAGGAGAGCTGATGCCCCAGACGCTGACGACCCAGATGCGCACACTCCGCGCGCAGGAGGGCCTGCAGGCGCGCTGCCACAAGCTCCGGCAGACGGATGCGCCCGTGACCGATCCGACGCAGCCACTGACCCTGGCGGTGACGAGTGCCGGCCCGCCGCACAGCTCGGTGCGGCACGTGCAGGAGCGCATCGCCGCAGGGCTGAGGCGGCTGGGGTATGAGCCGAGGACGTGCACCAACGAGGCGGAGGCAGACGCGGGCGAGGCGGTGATCGGCTGGGGGCCGTGGGGCCGCGGCGCGCGGACGCGGGCGGGTGCGCTAGTGCGGATCGACCCGGTAGACTCGTGGCGGCTCGACACGGATGAGATCAGGCGGAAGAACGCAGTCGCGCTGCTGCTGGGGCTCTCGACCGAATCGTGCCGGCTGCAGATGCAGTACGGCGTGAAGCGCATCCGACCGCTGCCGATCAGCCACGACCCGAACCTGCATTCGCTCCGATGGCGCGGGCACGCATTGCCGCACTCGGTGATGAGTTCCGCCGTCTGGCATCCGGCTGTGCCGGCATCGCAGCGCTGGGGCAGCACCCACGAGTACCGAGAGGCGGAGCGGTTCTGGTTCGTCCACTGCTCGGCGATGCAGCCGCGTAAGCGCGTGGCTGATCTGGTGCGAGCCTATTGCCAGGAGTTCGCGCCGGATGACGCAGTCGGTCTGCTCATCAAGACACAGCTCCACAACTGGGGACGCGACATCGGCGATCAGCTGCGTGAGTGGCTGGCGCCGTTCGGGGGCCTCCACGCGCCTGTCGTCTATTCGACCGCCACGGTGGCGGAGCAAAGCCTCTCGGCGCTCTATGGCGCGGCTGGCGCATACGTGAGCGTAGCCGGCATGGAGGGCTGGGACCTGCCATGCCTGGAGGCCATGGCCTGCGGGGCGCTGATCGTCGCGACCGACTACAGCGGCCACCGGGATTTCCTGACGGACGAGAACGCCATCTTGATCCCGTGCGACACGGAGCCGATGGGCGAGTCGGACATCTACCTCGATCCCGAGATCGCGAAAGGCCTGCCGCTCGGGCGGCCGCGGCCGGGGAAGATCCGCGAGGCGCTGCGCACGGCCTACAACCTGCGAGAGCCGACCATCCCGATGGTCGGCGCGATGGAGCGCACGTGCCGGTGGTTCACGCCGGAGTTGACGGCGGCGACGGTACTCCGCGAGCTCGAACTCGTCGGCGTGAAGCTAGCGCCGCCGACGCCGAAGCTCCGGACCGATGAGCCGCGGATCGCGCTGTGCATCCCCGTCTACAACTACCGCGACCATCTGGAGCGCTGCTTGCGCGGGCTGGAGTGGGCCGCGGGCGTGCGGCTGCAGGTGCTCATCCAAGATGACGGCAGCACGGACGGCACCGAGGCGATGATCGGAGACGCGCAGTGGAGCATCCCGATCGAGTATGAGCGCTGGCCGCGGAACCAGGGTTACCCGAGCGCGCGGGCGCGGCTGGTTGAGCGGGCGCTGGCCACCGATGCGGAGTTCATCTGCTGGTTCGATGGGGACATGCTCCCTCCGCCGGGCGAGTGGCTGCTGACGTTGGCGAGCGTGCACGTGGATGGGATCAGCGGCCCGAGAATGCGCTACCCAGATGGGTCGGTCTGGTGGGCCGGCGCCGACCTTGGTCCCGAATGCTCAATGAAACAGCGCGAGGGGGATGGGGGGGGTGTTTCGGTCTGCGATCACGTGCCTGGCGCGTGCCAGTTTATGCGGCTGGAGCTGTTCCGCCAGGGGCTGCGGATCGACACGGAGTACCCCCGGAACACGTGGGAGGACCTGGACCTGTGCAGCCAGGTGCGGTTCGGGCTCGGCGAGCACTGCTGGTACCGGCCCGAGGTGGAGCTCGTGCACAACGGGTGGCACTACCGCAAGGAGCACCAGGGCGAGAGCGAGTCACAGCGGCGCGCGAACTACTGCGCCGGCTGGGAGCGGTATCGGACGAAGTGGGCGGCGGTGTGGTCGCGAACGCGTGACCGGGTGGACGGTTTCACTGGGTAGAACTCATCCGCGGACGACAGGACTTGTGCCTTGTGACGGAGCCGACTTGGCAGGTGCTCGCGCAGCTCGGCGCGTTGGGGCCGATCATCTGGCTGCTGTACCGGATGCTCCCTGTGCTCAAAGAGGTGACCGTCGCGTTCACGCGCCTCGAGGACCGGATCGCCGCGCACTGCGCCGAGCAGGCCGAGTCGATCCGGCACCATGAGCAGCAGACCGCGGCGCGCTGGGAAGAGCAGGGACGGTGGAACGCCGAGATGCTCCGCAGGACGAATGGCACCAAGGGCAGCACGCCGGCAACCGGCAGCTAGGGGGCCGACATGGGCGGACTGTGGAGTCGACTGGTTGGGGGCCGCATCCCGTCACCGGTCATGGACGTCGCCAAGGTGATCGCGGCCGATGTGATCTCTGGCAGCGCTGACGACCGGCCGCTCGGCGAGCGGATACGCGCCGCACTGGCGACGTTCGGCCAGGCCGAGATCGCGGAGTTCCTGCGCACCGAGTTCGGCGATGCGCCCATGACGCCGGAGAGCGTGGCGGCCAAGGTCTCGGTCTATGCGACCCGCAAGTTCAGGGCGCTGCTCCGGTGACCCTCCCATGGCCGGCCGAGCTGCTCTGGCCGTTCCTGGTGCCGCTCGCGTGGGCGGCGCCGCTGTGGGCGCTGCTGAGGGGGTTGCGGGATGTTCAAGCGTGACCGATGGGGACGCGATCACCAAGGAGCAGCCATCGCCATGCTGGGACTCGGCATCTGCCTGGCGATAGGCGGACGGTCGCAGTCCGCGACGCCCGCCCCCGTCCCGCCGCCGATCACGCCCGTGTGGTCGGTGCCGACGGCCTCCACTGAGATGGCGCTGCTCAGCCAACTCTACGCGGAGCAGGGGCGTTATGGCGGGTCCACCGTCTGCGTACGGCAGTGGTATGTCGTGCCTGGCGGTCCGTACGGCTTGCGGATCACCGTGCGAGGCATGACGAACTACACGGTCGGTAGCGTGCGCTGGTGCCTGTTGCGGACGCTGCTCCAGTTCGAGGCGTGGCGGCGCGAGGGCAAGCTGCCGCCGATGGGGTGAGAGTGTGGCCGAGATCATCAGAGCTGAGCGGCGGGCCGACGGCGCGGTCGCAGTGACCGTGCGCGAGGAGCGCGAGGTCGTAATCCAGCCGAAGGACGCTGTGAAGCCGAAGGCGGATCTACGGGCGCTCGCCAGGGCGGCGCACGCGGCCGACAAGCTCACTGAGGCCGAGGCGCTGGTGGCCGAGAAGAAGGGCAAGCCAGGCCGAGGCGATGGCGCTGGTTGAGGCTATGGCCGCCGAGCTCGCGAAGCAGAAGGGAGTCGAGCATGCCCGCGATTGAGCTCCGCGGTATCTCGCGCCACGAGACCGCGTGGGATGCCCATTTCATCGTCGACGGCCAGCATCGTCACCTGAAGTACCGCGATGCCGCACCATCCGCCGCCCAGGCACTGACCGACCTCGAAGCCTTGCTCGAAGCCGAAGCCGACGAAATGGCTCTCCTCGAGCTCCTCGGACAGGAGGTGTGAACCCATGGCCAGCTACACATCAACGACCAGCGGGAACTGGTCGAGCCCGGCCACGTGGGGCGGTTCCGGCCCTCCTACCAATGGCGACAGCGTGACGGTCGCCGCCTCTCATACCGTGGTCTACGATGCGACCATCAGCGGGACCGGGCTCGCTGGCCTGACGCTGAACGGGACACTGAGCTTCGCGCCGAGTACGCGTACCCACCTCAAGATGGCGGGCGCCATCGTGTTGGGAGAGGCAGGCGAGCTCCGGATCGGCACCGCCGCCAGCCCCATTCAGGCTCCCCCGGATGCGACTCCGGAGATGGCGACCCTGGAGCTTCAGGGCAACGAGATCACCTCGGCCAACGGCACGCTCTCGATATACGGAGAGTGCCGGGACGGCCGGGACTCGTTGGCCCAAGCCCAGGAGCCGGGCGATAACACGTTGACCCTCGTCCAGGGCTTCTCCCTACGGGCCGGAGATGTGATCGCCGTCTCCCAGGCCGCGGTGGGCCGGCTCACATCGAATGCCACCTACACGGTCCAGAGCTACAACGCCGGGACCAAGGTGGTCACACTGACCACTACTTTGGGTCGGGCCGTGGCCGCGGGCTGCTCCGTCATCCTGCTGAGCCGGAACATCGCCATTCTGGGCAACGGCACATCGGCCAAAGGGGCATTCAACGGGTTCGCCAATACGCCCACTCTCGCCGGGGCGCGCTTCTCCGATTTCGCGTATGGGGCATGCCCCGGCCGCACGGGGTGGACCTTCGAGTACTGCACTTTTGAGAACTGCGTCTCCTACGGCGCCGGGCGGAACGCGGTGCGGCCCACGCTCAACTACTGCACGGCGTTCAACGGCTCGCTGGCCCACGGCCTCGCCCCGCAGATCAGCCATAGCACCAGCCACAACTCCTCCAACAACATGGGCGGGATCTTCTCGGCCGCGACCCAAGGCAAGGCCTACGCGGCACGCGCCTACAACAGCACCTACGGGGTCCTCAACGATGCCGGGAGCCAGTATGCCGACTGCGTCTTCGCCTATTGCTCCGACGGAGTGCAGGGCGCCAGAGGGACCCTGTTCAGCGGATCCACGTTTCTGGGAAACACCCGCGACCTCAGAGCGCTTCACTCAGGATACCAGATAGCCGGATGTATGCTCGACCACTGCTCGCTCGGGGCCGCCACCGAGTTCAGCGGCTATAACGCAGCCACGGTCAATGGCCGGAACGTCTACACCAAGAGCACGAACCACGACCAGACCAGCGGGGCCTTCAAGGCCTGGATGCTCGGCGGCATCGTGACCACGGTCACCGATGTGAAGCGTCCCGGCCGGGAACGCAGCTATAAGCACACGCTCGAGAGCGCCAGCCACCCGGTGTTCTCGATCTGGGCGCACGTGGTCGAGCCTGGCCAGACGCTCACCCTCTCCGCCTGGGCATACAAGACCACCAGCCTCGCCTATCTTCCGCGCGTCTGGATCATCGAACCGACCCGGAACCCCATCGCCGACCCCACGAACTGCACTCCACTGGCCGAGGACGTCATGGCCGACGTCAATGGCGAGTGGGACGCGCTCGAGGTCTCGTGGACCAACACGGACGCCGGGCCGGTTGAGGTGTGGTTCGTGACAGTCGCCCAAGGCGCGTCGGGCGATGTGCACTTCGACTTCGCCGAGGCCGAAACGGCGGGTCCGAGTGGCCTGCCGGCGACCTCATTGTTGGGAGGCGTTCTGCAATGCGCATAGCCGCCGGTGACGTGAGCCGGCATCTGTACTTCGTCGCCGTGGATGCGGCAGACCTGAAGACGCGCCGGACATCCCTGACCAATCCCGCCGTGTGGTATTCGCGCGACGGCGGCACCAAGACCGATCTGAGCAGCCCCCTGCCCGAGCATCTGGCGAATGGCGTGTTCAAGCTCGCCCTCAATCAAGCCGGCATGGTGGCCGAGGCGGGCGACTGCTGCGAGCTGGTGCTGCACATCACCGCGGACGAGATGGCCCCCGTGACCCGGGTGGTGGAGATCGTCGCCCAGACCGAGAAGGACGCCTTCGACCGCCTGGGAGCGCCCGCGGGGACGAGCCTCGCCGCGGACGTCGCCGCGGTGGACGCCGTGGCCGACGCGATCCAGGCCAAGACAGCCAACCTGCCCGCGGAGCCGGCCGCTGTAGGCTCCCGAATGGACCTGGTGGACGCCCCAAACAGCGTCGCCCTCGGAGCGGTCGCCGATGCCGTGCTCGACGAGGAAGTCCAGTCAGCCTCTGCCACGGGGACCAGCCTGCGCGCCGCCGCCAAGGCGGCCTGGGCCCAGGGCTTCGGCCGATGGGTGCTCTCGGGGACCACCCTCACCCTCTACGGCCCTGATGGATCGACCCCCGTCCGCGCCTTCGCGCTGAATGACGCCGAGAACCCGACATCGAGGA
>Ga0209606_1003230_pt1 | contig 16653 bp, 10 predicted proteins | sample AD_UKC057_MetaG_FD_184412 | JGI IMG/M metagenome (GOLD analysis project Ga0209606, IMG submission 184412) | Active sludge microbial communities of municipal wastewater-treating anaerobic digesters from USA - AD_UKC057_MetaG (SPAdes) (version 2) | ecosystem: Engineered > Bioreactor > Anaerobic >...
CAATAATAGTTTCAGGTTCTTGTTCTGGTTGTTCAACTTCTTCTGGTGGTTGTTCTTGTTCTTGTACAGTACTTTCTATTTCTTCTTCTATAATATCACTAGCTCCTAAACTTCCTAATGACGATGCTACTACATCTTTTGAAGTCCATTCAAAAACTAGAAGTAATAGTGCTAATGATACACTTAAACCGATTAAGAAAAATGTTGATTTTCTTGATTCTAGGTCTGCTTTTTTAGATTTTTTGATTTGCATAATTGTCAAAATTTAAAAACGTAAAAATACAACTTTTTTTTTCATTTCAAAACAATAAATTTAAATTTTATTATTTTGTTTACTATTTTGATACAAAAATTTTATTATTCCATAAATATAAGATAATAATTTTAAGCGTTTCAGCTATGTTTATTTAAAATATGTTGTTTAACACATTAAATCTAGTAAAAACTATTCTTTTTTTTGAATTGTAAATTGTATATTTGTGGCAATTGAAAATAATGTTTAATTTTTATTAAAAACTAAATTAATTATGGCAAAAAAGAATGTAATTATTATCGGTGCAGCTGGAAGAGATTTCCACAATTTTAACACCTATTATAGACACAATCCAAATTACAATGTGGTTGCTTTTACCGCAGCTCAAATTCCTGATATTGCAGGAAGAAAATATCCAAAAGAGTTAGCAGGTGAAGATTTATACCCAAATGGAATTCCAATTTATGATCAAAAAGATCTTGAAAAATTGATTAAAGACCTTAATGTTGATGAATGCGTGTTTGCATATAGCGACATCGAATATAGACACATTATGAATATCGCAGCAATGGTTAATACTGCTGGTGCAAACTTTGTATTATTAGGTCCTAAAGCTACTTCAATAAAGAGTACAAAACCTGTAATTGCTGTAGGCGCTATTAGAACTGGTTGCGGTAAAAGTCAAACTTCAAGAAGAATTATTGAAGCTTTCATGGAATTGGGAATAAAAGTAGTTGCTGTGCGTCACCCAATGCCTTATGGCGATTTGAATGCTCAAAGAGTTCAAAGATTTGCTACTGTAGAAGATTTGAAAAAACATAACTGTACTATTGAAGAAATGGAAGAATACGAACCTCATGTAGTTAGAGGTAATGTTATTTATTCAGGTGTAGATTATGAAGAAATTTTAAGAGCTGCCGAAAATGATCCAAACGGTTGTGATGTTATCCTTTGGGATGGTGGTAACAATGACTTCTCTTTCTACGAAACAGATATGATGGTTACAGTAGTTGACCCACATAGAGCAGGTCACGAATTATCTTATTATCCTGGCGAAACAACTTTAAGATTAGCAGATGTTGTTGTTATTAACAAAATTGATACAGCTTCTCCAGAAGGAATCCAAGAAGTTAGAGATAATATTAATAAAGTTAATCCTAATGCTATTGTTGTTGACGCGGCTTCTCCAATTGCAGTTGACAAACCAGAATTGATTAAAGGTAAAAAAGTATTAGTAGTTGAAGACGGACCAACTCTAACTCATGGTGATATGACTATCGGTGCAGGTACTGTAGCTGCTAAAAAATATGGTGCTGCAGAATATGTTGATCCACGTCCTTATACAGTTGGTAAATTAACTACTACTTTTGAAACTTATCCAGGAATTGGTAAATTATTACCAGCTATGGGTTACGGTGCAGAGCAAATAGCAGACTTAGAAAAGACTATTGCTAACACACCTTGTGATACAGTAGTAATTGCTACTCCAATTGATTTATCAAGAGTTGTGAAAATTAACAAACCTACAGCAAAAGTTGAGTATGAATTACAAGAAATCGGACAACCTGATTTTAAATCAATTATTAAAGATTTTGTTGCAAAATACGTTAAAAAATAATTTTTTCATACGCGAAATTTTAAAAAGAAAAGGGGCTGTTTTGATAGCCCCTTTTTTTATTAGCTTGATTTTTGTTAGTTAAGAGTTTTTACAACTCGTTAAAATTTATATTTGTATGATTTCTGTTGTATTCTGCACAATCGGTTTCAACCGAAACTTCGTTTGGACGAGTAAATGTAGCTTTGCTATTATAAGGTAGTTTTTTGTCGTCAAAAACTTTTTGCATATATAGTCCCCAAATTGGTAATGCTAAAGAAGCTCCTTGTCCGAAAGTCATATGTCTAAATCTAATACTTCTTTCTTCTCCACCAACCCATGCACCATTTACTAATTCTGGAGTTATTCCAATAAACCAGCCATCAGAATTGTTGTTGGTAGTTCCTGTTTTTCCAGCTATTTCAGAGTTTAAGTTATATCTAAATCGTAATCTAGAACCTGTTCCTTCATTCACTACACCTTTCATTAATTCAATCATTAGATATGCGGTTTCTTCGCTCAGTGCTTGGGTTTGAATTTGTCCAAAAGTAGCTAAAACATTTCCATTTTGGTCTTCAATTCTTGTAACATAAATAGGTCGGGTATATAATCCACCGTTTGCAAAAGCAGCATAAGCAGCAACCATTTCACTTAATAAAACTTCGGGTGCTCCTACGCAAATTGAAGGATAAGGGTCGATATGGCTATTTACTCCTAATTTTTTAGCAATGGAAACTACTGCTTCGGGTGAAAATTGTTTTAAAACCCAAGCAGAAATTTGGTTTAAAGATAATGCTAAGCCTGTTTTTAAACTTACCATTTCACCATCTAGCTTTGAAGTTGAAAATTTTGGAGTATAATACTCTTCAGCCGAGCCTTCGGGTAGTTTAAATGTAACTTCTACATTTGGAACTTGTGTGCAAGGAGAATATCCATTTTGCATAGCTAAACAATAAATAAAAGGTTTTATCGTAGAACCTACTTGTCGTCTAGATTTAGTTACTTGGTCAAATTTAAAATGTTTGTGATCTATGCCTCCAACATAAGCTCTTACATATCCAGTTTTTGGTTCCATTGACATAAAACTGGCACGTAGGAATGTTTTATAATATTTTATTGAATCTAAAGGTGTCATTACAGTATCTATTTCTCCTTTCCACGAGAAAACTCTCATTTGTTCGGGTTTGCTAAACGATAATTTTATAGAATCTTCGCTCATTCCGTTAGCTTTTAAAACTCTCCATCTTTCGCTTCTACGCATAGAAGCATTCATTATTTTTTCTATCTGATCTTTAGTTAAGTCATTCGTAAAAGGAGAATTTTTGTTATATTTTTGGTCTTTAAAAAATTCGGGTTGAATAGTACCGCCAATATGTTCTTTTACAGCCTCTTCTGCATATTTTTGCATTCTGCTGTCTATGGTGGTGTAGATTTGGAGTCCATCGCTATATATGTCATAGTTTTCACCATTAGGTTTAACATTTTTATTACACCAGCCATACGATGGGTCAGTATGCCAATTTATAGAGTCTTCTATATAATCTCTTTGGTCAATGTAGTCATTAGGCTGAGGTTCGGTAGCGCTTAGCCAAGCTCTTAAAAATTCTCTAAAATAAGTTGCAGAACCTATATTGTGATCAACTTTTTGATATCTAATACCTAATGGACATTGTTTTAGAGAGTCGTATTCTTCTCTGGTAATTTTTCCGTATTTTCGCATTTGATTTAATACTACATTACGGCGTTGTAGAGTTTCTTCTGGTCGTCTTAGCGGATTGTATAATGCAGGGTTTTTTGCCATTCCAACTAACATAGCCGCTTGTGTAATGGATAAATCAATTGGAATTGTGTCAAAATAAACTCTTGAAGCAGATTCAATACCAACAGCTAAGTTTAGAAAGTCAAATTTGTTAAAGTACATTTCTATAATTTCTTCTTTGGTGTAATTTCTTTCAAGTTTTACGGCAATTACCCATTCTTGAAATTTTCGATTTACCATTTTAAATTTTGAAAGTCTTTCTTCTCTAGGGAAAAGCATTTTTGCTAATTGTTGCGAAATAGTACTTCCTCCGCCTTTTTTATTGCCTGTTAAAATTCCAGAAAAGACTCTGGGTAAGGCTTTAAAGTCTATTCCACTGTGAGAATGAAATCTCACGTCTTCTGTAGCAATGAGTGCATCGATTAAATGTGGTGAAAGTTCATCATATGAAACGTTTGAACGATTTTCACGAAAATAAGTTCCAAGCAAGACTAAATCGCTCGAATAGACGCGTGAAGCTAAGTTTTCTTTTGGGTTCTCTAATTCTTCAAAGCTGGGCATATATCCTAAAACACCTTTTGATAATAAAAGGAAGTAAATAAACAGCCCAACAATAAAAATTCCTATGCATGTCCAAAAAGTAATTAAGAATTTTTTCGTAAATTTTTTAGAAAATGTTACCTTTGCATTTTTGTTTTCCATCATATTAAAAATTTATGGTGTAAAATTAAATTTATTTTTATTAATATGTATATAGTTTTTCTTTATTTTTACCCACAAAAATTTTAACAATTCAAATGAGTACAAATTTAGTTATAGTAGAGTCCCCTGCAAAGGCAAAAACCATTACGAAGTTTTTGGGCGATGATTTTGTTGTTAAATCAAGCTTTGGACATATTAGAGATTTATCGAAAAAGAATTTAGGAATTGATATTGAGAATGGTTTTTTACCACAATATGAAGTTCCTGCTGATAAGAAAAAAATAGTTGCAGAGTTAAAAAAACATGTAGCTGATGCAAAAACAGTTTGGTTAGCTTCCGATGAAGACCGAGAAGGAGAAGCAATATCTTGGCATTTGAAAAAAGTTTTGAACCTTAAAAAAGATGAAGTAAAGCGAATTGTTTTTCATGAAATCACAAAAGAAGCTATTCAAAATGCTATAAAAAACCCTAGAGATATTGATGAAAATCTTGTAAATGCTCAACAAGCTAGACGAGTTTTAGATAGGTTAGTAGGTTTTAATTTATCGCCTTTACTTTGGAAAAAAATAAAACCAGCTCTTTCTGCTGGCAGGGTTCAATCTGTTGCAGTAAAATTAATTGTAGAAAGAGAACGTGAGATTAATAATTTTGTATCTAAGTCTTATTATAAAATTATAGGTATATTTAAAGTTGATAAAAATACAATAAAGGCTGAACTGAATAAAAAATTTAAAACTTTAGAAGAAGCTGAAGCATTTTTAGAAACTTGTAAAACAGAAGATTTTGTTGTATCTGACATAACAAAAAAGCCTGGAAAAAAATCTCCTGCACCACCTTTTACAACTTCTACTTTACAGCAAGAAGCAGGACGTAAGTTAGGCTATTCTGTTGGGCAAACAATGAAGTTAGCTCAAAGTCTGTACGAACATGGTTTTATTACTTATATGAGAACAGATTCTGTTAATTTGTCAAATTTAGCAATAGGCAGTTCAAAAAAAGTGATAGAAGATACATTTGGTGCTGAATATGTTAAAACAAGAAAATATACAACTAAAACAAAAGGAGCCCAAGAAGCACACGAAGCTATAAGACCTACATTTGTTGCAAACGAAACTATTGAAGGAACAAAACAAGAGCAAAAACTTTATGATTTAATTCGAAAAAGAACTATAGCCTCTCAAATGCAAGATGCACAGATAGAAAGAACTATAATTACACTTAATAATTCTAATGATACTATTAGTTTTGTTGCAAGTGGCGAAGTTGTTGTTTTTGATGGTTTTTTAAAATTATATATAGAATCTACTGACGATGAAAATATGGACGAAACTCAATCAATTTTACCTAAGGTTAAAAAAGGAGATAAAGCCATAGTTTCAAAAATTGAAGCAAATCAAAAGTTTGAGCAACCACCATATCGTTACACAGAAGCTAGTTTGGTAAAGAAAATGGAGGAGCTAGGAATTGGACGACCTTCAACTTATGCTCCAACAATTTCAACTATTCAACAAAGAGAATATGTGATAAAAGAAAACCGTAGTCCAAAAACTAGAAGTCTTGTTAATTTAGTTTTAGAAAACGGTAAGATAGAGAAGAAAAAAGAAGAGGAAAAATTCGGTGGCGAAGCTAATAAACTATTTCCTACTTCCATGGGAATTGTTGTAACAGATTATTTGGAAAATCATTTTGATAATATAGTTAGTTATGATTTTACTGCAAAAATTGAAGAAGAATTTGATAAGATTGCAGTTGGTGAAATTGCTTGGAATAAAATGTTAGCTGATTTTTATGAAGATTTTTCAAAACAAGTTGAAGATAGTTTAAAAGAAAAAGAAACTACAAAATGGGAAAGAGAAATAGGTATTCATCCAGAAACAGGTTTACCTATTGTTTTGAAAATAGGAAAATATGGACCTTATGCTTCTATTGAAGGTGTAGAACCACCACGACATGCTAGTTTGAGAAAAAATCAAAATATTGAAAGCGTTACACTAGAAGAAGTTCTTGATTTATTTAAGCTTCCGCGAAATGTTGGCACATACGAAGAAGACGATTTAATAGTTGCTATTGGAAAATATGGACCATATGTAAAAAATAATGGAAAGTTTTATAGTCTAAAAAAGCAAGACGACCCTTATACCATTAATAAAGAGAGGGCAATAGAAATTATCAATGAAAAAAAATCTCAACAAAAAGAAGCCTTTGGTCGCACATTTGAAGAAATGCCAGGCTTAACTATATTAAAGGGAAGATATGGACCTTATATTTCATATGAGAAGAAAAATTATAGAATACCAAAAACTTATGATCCAGAAACAATGAGTTTGGAAGATTGTAAAACTATTATTTCTCAAAGTAAAAAAGTATAATTTTTACTTGGTTTTAGTAGAAAATAAAGGTAAAAATGCGAAATTTATGACGAAAACAATAAGTTTTTATGTTTTTAATAATAAAAAATAATAAAAAAACGTTGGTTTAATGAAATAATTATTATTTTTGGGATTTGTTTTATGAAAATTAAAACAGAAAAATGATTAGAAAAAAGTAAAAATGAAAAAATGAATTTTTGTTTTATGAAAGTTATTAACAATTTTTCATTAAATTAACAAAAAAATGTTAATAAAATTTGGAGATATAGAAAAAATGTATTTTATTTACAAATTAATAAAATTTACTTAAGTATTGAAAGTGATAAACAAGAATTATATGAGGAAAGTTTTATTGTTAATAGTATTTTTCGGGAGTATTTTTGTTAAATATTCGCAGGCTCAGTCAGACCCACACTTTAGCTTGTTTGAATATTCTCAAAATATATATAATCCAGGAGCTGCCGGTAGTAATAATGCTATGTGTGTTACTAGTTTACATCGTCAGCAATGGGTAGGGTTTAAAGAAGAAGGACGTCCAGTTACTACTTTGTTCTTGTTTGACATGCCTATCCCAAGTCTTGATATGATAGGTGTAGGTTTAAACATTCAACAAGATATAATTGGCTTCCAAAAAGATTTGAATGTAAGTGCTAATGTTGCATATCGTTTAGAGTTGGATTTTGGAATGCTAGGAGTTGGTGTAGGAGCAGGTATAATTAATCGCTCTATTAATGGTAATTGGAGAACTTGGGGGTCTTTGATTGGGCAACCTGTTTATATTGACCCAACCATACCACATATGGAGTCAAAAACTGCTTTCGATCTTAACTTCGGAGCAACTCTTGTTGGAGAGAAGTTTTGGGTGGGATTATCATCAACACATTTGTTGAATCCAGTAATTAAGTTTGATATTGATAATTTTTATTTAACTGGAGGTTATGAATATTCATTGCCAAATCCTTCTTTTGATTTGATTGGAACAGGAATGGTTCAATCTGATGGCTCAGGTTTCCCTGAAATTCAAATAAATGGAAAAATATTATATAATAAATCTTTTTGGGGAGGTTTATCTTATAGGTATAATGATGCAATAGTACCAATGATAGGTGTACACTTAGTTAATGGATTAAGTTTTGCTTATAGCTATGATATTAGCTTAATCAAAATAGGTTCAAACATGTTGGGTTCACATGAGTTAATGGTAAGATATTGCTTCAACTTGTCTATGGATAAAACACCAGGAAGACATAGAGGGGTTAGACGATTGTAACCTTTTAAAATTTTTTACGTATAAATGAAACTTACTTAAAATAAAATAATTATGAGAAAGTTACTCATCATCAGCGCGGTAATCATAGTGTCTTTAAGTAGCTGTCGTTATTATGGAAGTGGCGAACTGACAGGAATAGACAGAAAAGTATGGTACACGCCAGATCCTTACGGAATGTTGTTCATTCCTCCAGGAAGTTATCAAATGGGACCAAGCGACCAAGATGTCCCTTATTCAATGACTGCACAAAGCAAAACAGTTACTGTTCAAGGTTTTTGGATGGACGAAACTGAAATAACAAATTCTGAATACAGACAGTTTGTAGCTTGGGTGCGAGATTCAATGGCATTAACAGTTTTAGGTAAAGAAACCAAAAACAGTGTGGATTTTGGTGATATCAGTACTAAAAAATCTTATCAGCCGATAGATTTTATTATTGATGATACAGATGTTACCGAAGAAGAGTCTAATTTCATTACAAACATGTATGAAAATGGTGAGTTTGATTTTGATGATTACGATAATTATAATTTTCTAGACTGGAGAGGTCCTCTAGATTATAATGATCTTGAAATAAAAGGTATTTTAATTAAAAATGAAATTCCAAATAATTTCAATCAAACATTATATCTATTGCCTCCAGCAGAACTTTATCATTTTATGCGTCAAACCGACTTGAATACAGATGCTTTGTATTATAGCTACTTCTGGTTTGACTATAAACAAGCAGCTCAAAAGCATACATTTAGACCAGGGGCTGATGGAGTTGACCAAGATGTTGCTCGTACTTTTAGTCGTGAAGGTGATCATGGTTTAAGAATAGGTCGTCACTTTAATCCTGAAACTGGAAATTATGAAGGAAAAATTGATGACCGCGAAAAACTTGATGAAGATAGACCTTGGGATTATTTTGCAGACAGAGAAATTAAAAATTACGATGGCAAAACAGATGCTGGTCGTCGTGGTGGAAGATATAGTTATTGGATACGCGAAAAAGTACACATTTATCCCGATACTTTATGCTGGGTAAGTGATTTTACTTATTCATATAATGAGCCAATGACAAAAATGTATTTTTGGCATCCTGCTTATGATTATTATCCTGTTGTTGGTGTGAGTTGGACTCAAGCAAATGCTTTTTGTATGTGGAGAACAATGTTAAAAAATGCATACCAAAGAACAGTTGGAGAATATCATTTAAATGACTATCGTTTACCAACAGAATCAGAATGGGAATATGCAGCTAGAGGTGGATTAGACTTGTCTATGTATCCTTGGGGAGGTTTATATACTCGTAATTATAGTGGCTGTTTTATTGCTAACTTTAAACCAATGCGTGGTAATTATTATGACGATGGTGGAGTACAAACTTTAATGGTTGCTACTTACGATCCAAACGAGTGGGGCTTGTATGATATGGCTGGAAATGTAGCAGAATGGACAAGCAATGCTTATGACGAAAGTGCTTATAGTTTTACTCACGATTTGAATCCTGATTATCAATATTATGCTCATCCAGACGACCCACCAGCAAAAAAACGTAAAGTAGTTCGTGGTGGCTCATGGAAAGATGTTGCTTATTATATGCAAAATGGAACACGTACTTATGAATATCAAGATTCTGCAAAGAGCTATATTGGCTTCCGTTGTGTAAGACCTTATTTAGGACGACATAGAGGTGACGGAACTTCTTATTCTCAAGTATATTAATATATAGGTGTGAAAATTGAAAAGTTTAAATATAAATATAAATTAAATAAATAGAGTATTAATTAAAAATTACACAATTATGAGTTTTAGTGAACTTTTTGTAAGTAAGGGATGGAAGAAATTTATGGGTTTCATTTACGGTTGGGGGGCTGCAATCGTTATGGTTGGTGCATTATTTAAAATTGAACACTTACCTGGAGCTACCATAATGTTAACGGTTGGTCTTTTAACCGAAGCGTTGATTTTCTTCCTTTCTGCTTTTGAGCCACCTCATGTAGAATATGATTGGGGACTAGTCTATCCAGAATTAGATGGTATAGAAGAAAATTTAAATGTGCTTGATAAAAAAGCTGCTATTTCTTCAAAAAAATCTGCATTAGAAAAATTTGATGCAATGATTGAAAATGCAGAAATAACACCAGAACTTTTTGAAAAATTAGGACATGGACTTCAAAATTTGAACAACACAGCAGAAAAACTTCAAGATGTTTCTGACGCAACAGTTGCAACAAATAATTATGTTGCTAATTTTGAGAAAGCGTCTGAAAAAGTTTCTAGTTTTGCAGATGCTTATGGAAGTTCGGCAGAAAGATTAAAAGTTGAAGCTGATAAACTTGCTCGTACTTATGAAAAATCTGCTTCTGTAGTTGGTGATTCAGGCGAACAATTAGCAAGTACCTATAATAAGTTGATTGAAAATATGAATAAAGAGTTGGAAATGTCAACTAGCGGAGGTAAAACTTATAATGAACAACTAAGTATAATGAATAAAAATCTTACAGCATTAAATGCAGTGTATGAACTTCAATTACAAGGAACTAACCAACAAATTGAAGCAACTAAAGCTATGTACACTGGCTTAGATGAGATTTTAGATAATATGAAACAATCTGCTGAAGATACAAGAAAATATCGTGAAGAAATAAGTAAATTAAGTCATAATTTGGCTGCAATGAATACCATTTATGGTAATATGCTTTCAGCAATGAATTTTAAAGCAGATTAATTAGAGGTTGTTAATTTTATGTTGAATTTCAAAATTTAAAAATATATGGCAGCAACAAATTGTCCGGAGACCCCGCGGCAAAAAATGATTGGGATGATGTACCTGTTTTATACAGCATTGCTCGCTTTGAACGTATCTTCTGAAATTTTAACTTCTTTTGTTAAAATAAACGAAAGTATTCAAAAGACAACTTCTAATTATTCAGAAAAAACTAAGTCTTTATACGCGAAAATCGATAATAGTGCTTTAGAACAACCAGGTAAATATACTAAATTAGCCCAACAAGCTCATGAGGTTGAGCGACAATCAAATGAATTTATTCAAAATATTGAAGACCTAAAATTGTTAATATTGCGTGAAAGTCAAGGTCCTGAGGCAACACTTGACGGTGAAATTAAAAAGATGGATGACTTGCACGCTGCAACTATTGTGATGGTTGGAGAAGGTGGTCCTATGATGGGAAAACAACTTAGAGGTTGGTTAGATAGTTATCGAGAACTTTTATTAGGAATAATTGAAGATACTTCTTTAACAGTTTATAAAAACGTAGCGAAAAATTTGGAAGCTAAAGACCAATTTGATAATAAAGAAGCACCTTGGTCTTGGGAAGAAACTTTATGTCGTGGTATGCCTATGATTGGTACAATGGCAATGTTATCTAAATTACAAGCTGATATTAGAAATTCAGAAGCTGATGTGTTAGAATTTATGATAGCTGAACTAGAAGGATTAGATATTCGTATTACCGCTCTTGAAGCTTTAGTAAGTTCACCACGTAGTTTTGTTATTCGCGGAGGTAAATATTCTTCTAACGTGTTCCTAGGAGCTCGTGATACTTCTATGAGACCAACAATATATCTTACTTATAATGCTCCATTTTATGACTCAACAGTAGTAAATGGTGAGGTTCAGTATAAACTTAGACAAGGAGCAAATTACGATACTTTACCTATTGATGAGTCTGGAAAAGGTTTGCATGTTCGTGATTGTGGCGGAGTAGGCGATTTCAACTATGGTGGTTTAGTGCATTATAAATCTAATAAAGGTGATATGTGGTTGCCTTATAAAGCTGTTTATCAAGTTGGTGATGCAGGCTTTACCGTATCCGCAAGTGCATGTAATGTATTTTATAGAGGGCTTGATAACCCCGTAGAAGTTGCAGTATCTGGGTATCCACAAGAAGCGGTAAGTGTTAGTATTTCTGGCGGTGCTTCTATATCTAGATCTGGTGCTGGTTATATAGTAAAAGTTCCAGCTTCAGTATCAGCAAGAGAGGTAAGTATTACTGTTTCTGTTAGGACAGAAGAAGGCGTACGTACTTTAGGTTCTAAGACTTTCTCTGTGTTAAACGTACCACCTCCAACAATAGTTATTGCAGGAGCTTACAAAGACGGTGCTTCTGTTCCTAAAGGAGCTATTACTAGAACACCTACTTTAACAGCTAACCTAGAATCTGACTTCTTCCCATTTAAAGGAGTAAGCTATAGTGTTATTTCTTATGAGTTCTTATATTCTGTAAGAGGTGTAACGCAAACAATTGCTGGAACAGGTTCAAATATTCCACAAACAATTCTTAATAATTTAAATCCTGGATCAGCAGCAAGCTTTACAAATATTAGAGTTAGTAGCCCTTCAGGTGAAAGAAAGACTAATGGAATAACTGTGAAAATACAATAATTTAAAAATTTAATATTATGAAAATAGTTAATAAGTTTTTCCCTCTCATTGTACTTATCAGCCTATGTTTGCCAATAAGTGCACAAGTTCTTGATGGAGCTTATGTGAGAGAACATGTAACAGAACACACTTTCGTTCCTTATCAAAATATTAGAGAAGCAGATGCTATGTACTCTAAAAAAATTCTAAGAGTATTAGAATTAAGGGAAAAACAAAACCATCCGTTGTATTTCCCAATTGTTAGAATGACTTATCCTGGAACAGGATTAGATAATGAAGGACGACCAGTGAAAATACAACCTCAAAGAAGTAGAGTTAACTTGATTTATTTGATGTATAATGTAGGTATTCTTGGCGAACAATATAGTGATATTACCGGCGAATTAACATTGATTGATACAGTAAGAAGATATCCAGTGTACAAATTAGATGCTGCAGATATTACTAATTGGTGGAGACATCCAATAGAAAAAGATGACGAACTTAGAGAACATTTATTGGCTTATAAGGAAAAAATTCTTGTGCCTGATGGTGAAGGAGGAACTTATGAAGAAACTATCGACTCCAAACTTGACGATACTCGTGTTTTAGATAAATTGTGGGTTTGGGAAGAATGGGTTTTTGATAAACAACGTTCTTTAATGGATGTGAGAATTATAGCACTTGCTCCAGACGGATGGGTTGTTAAAGACGAAACCGTTGAAAGAGTATGGCCATTCTGGATATATTTCCCTGATTATAGACCACTATTTGCAAGATATGAAGTGTTTAATTCGCACAACGATGCAGAACATAGAACTTTTGATGATATTTTCTTCAAAAGAAAATTCTCTAGCTATATTGTAGCAGAATCAAATAATTATGATAATCGTTTGATTTCAGACTATTTGTTAGGAATTGATGCAATTAGAGAAGGCGAAAGAATACAAGAAAAAATTGCTTTAATAGAACACGACCTATGGGAATATTAAAAGTTTGAGAATAACAATAAAAAAAGAGGCTGTTTTATTTTTGAAGCAGCCTCTTTTTTTTAAAGTACTTTCAACTTTTTACTTTTGTGTCCTTTTGTGTCTTTTGTGGTTTAAAACAAACCCATGCGAGTAGAGTGAGCTTGCGAACTCTGCGAAGCAATCGACGCGTCAGCCTCTTTACCTTCGGTGAGCTCGTAAACTCGGTTCAACACTTCAACTACGTTCAGTGCATCGCTTTCAACTTTTAACTGATATCAGTAGTCCCTAGAGGAGTCGAACCTCTATCTTAAGAACCGGAATCTTACATTCTATCCATTGAACTAAGGGACCATGTTGCAAAAATACTAAATTTAATTCAGCTTATTTAATTAAAGTATTAGATATTTTTTTAAATTTGTTGCATGAAAAAGTATTTGCTAGCATATTTACTTTCTATATTATTTCTGAATTTGTTTTCTCAATCAGAAGAATACTATACAGATGAATATTATTATTATGGTGATAGACTTTTGTATTGTGCTTATAATGGAGATTTAGAAGAGGTAAAAGAAATACTCGAAGGAGGTAAAACTAGTGTGAACTTTGTTGATTATTATGGCGTTTCTGCTTTAATGTTTGCGGCAGAACAAGGACATACTTCAGTAGTGGAGTTTTTGGTTCAGAATAAAGCAGATTTGAATTTAGCTTCTTTCGAAAATGGAAATACCGCTTTACATAGTGCTGTGAAATTTAATCATTTAAAAATTGTTGAAATTTTACTAAATGCTAAAGCAGATATTAATACAAAAGATTTTGATGAACGAACTTGTGTACATTATGCAAGTATTTACGGGTATGATGCTATTCTCGATTTGTTGCTATCAAATGAAGCAGAAGCAGACTTGAAAGATGATTACGGCTTTACGCCATTGATGTACGCTGTAATGTATAATAACAATAGTGCAGTTATGTTATTGCGTTTACATGATGCAGACGTTGATTTCGTGCTTTCGGATAGCTCCAATGTTTTTCATTTAGCAGCTGAAAATAATAATATTTGGTATTTTGAAAATTTTAGAAACGAAATTGATTTAAAAGAAAATATATATGGATTAACACCAATTGAATCTTCAATTATTTATGGACAATACGAAATGTTAAAATGGTTTTTGGAAAATAATTATGAACTTAGAGATACAATTAATTCAGCTTATACACCCAAAACTTTAGCCAAATATGGTGGCGATAGAAACATAAAAAAAATTATTAAAAAACTTAATATTAAAGATTATAATTATTTGTGGTTTGATAGGTTAGCACTTAGCCAAGGAATGATTTTTAGCAAAAATGATTTTTTTTGGACAACAGGACTAGGTGTTTTAGATGCTAGATGTGGTTTAGAATTTGAAACAGGTTTTTTTTATAGACATTTTGAAAAATTAGTTTTACTACCTATTCTTAATAATCACTCTTACTATCAGTTGCGGGAATCAAGAAAAGGAATATATCTTATAGGTTTAAAGAATTTTAACTTGCTTAGAAGCAAAAATAATTTTTATATGGACTTTTATGCAGGTTTGAGAGCAACAAAATGGTGGGGGAAATACGATGGAGTAGAATTTAAAATAATTGACGGAATTATTGCTTCGCCATTTATAGGAATTAGCCTTCATAATCGCTCTAATTGTAAGTTTAAAATTTCTACAGAATATTTAACAACAAATATATATGCACAATCTAAGTTTTTTTATTCGCTTAGTTTGAGCCTTTTAGTAAATTTTAGAAAAAATGAAAGTCTTATCAATCATAAATACATTATTAATTATTAGTGCTAGCTTTATAGCTTTACTAAGTTTAAAAGCGTGTGCTGATGATGATTATATTACTTCTGTTGATAGCGAAACGATTGACTGTCAGTATTGCTACGAGGATATGCCAGAATTGGTTGATTTGAAATTAGTTTTTAATATGAAAAAATATAAAGAAAAAGTAGAATTTATTGTGTTTTCTGGTTATGCTTTTACATCAGCTGTTTGGATGGAGGGGAATACAGATGTTAATGAATTGTGGATACAGGTAAAACCAAACCAAAAATATACTGTAGTTGCTGAATATTTTGACGGTGATAAAACTATTTATGTGATAAATGATGCTTTAGTAAAAACTAAATTCTTTAAAACTGGTTGTGATAAACCTTGTCATTATGTTTATGAGGTTAGTTGTGATTTAAAATTAGGAGAACATAAATATAAATAGTGCTTTTTTTACAAATTTTACAAACAGTATGTTTTTATTGCAGTTTTTTTTGTGTAAAAAATATGTTCATATAAAATAATTTAATTATTTGTAATTAAATTAAAAATTGATTATTTTTAAAGAAATTATTTTTTGTGTCTAACTATATCTTTAAATATTATGAAAAAACTAATTTTCCTCATCGTATTTCTTGGTTTTAGTTTGTTTTTGTTTTCTCAACAAAGCGAAATAATTCCATTGTCTGTAAATCATAATAAATTAGAATTTAAAGGATTTACACCGACAGCTTTCTCTGCAAAAGTTCAGATGAAAGAACTAAAAGCGACAAATAAAGTAATCGAAAATCGCGAATTTGCTTCTATCGATTTAGAAGGCTTTGCTTCCACAGGCACTGTTGGACAAGCTGGAGTTCCAACTTTGAGTAGAATGATTGAAGTTCCTCATGGTGCCGAAGTTCAGGTTTTAATTCATGGTTATTCCCAAGAAGTTATAAATCTTTCGGAATATGGGATTAATAGGATAGAGCCAGTTCAGCCTTCGTATAGCAAGAGTACACCAATTGAGGAGCAATATTTTGTAATAGATGAAAATTATTACAATACAGATCTTTATGATACTGAAGATATTGTTAAGGTTGAAATCTATGGAACTATGAGAGGAGTTAGAATAGCAGGTCTTACTATTCGTCCTTATCATTATAATCCAGTAGAAAACACTTTGATAGTATATAATGATTTAGATTTTGAAATCAAGTTTGTAAATGCTGATTTAGCTTTAACCGAAGAAATGAAGAACAGATATTATTCTCCAGAATTTGCAGGAGCTTATTCTAATCTTATTAATTTTTCGGCACCAGCAGCAAAAGATCAGCTTACAAATTTTTCAGCTCCATTAAAATATGTTATTGTTGCAAACCAAGCTTTTCAAACAACTTTGCAACCATTTGTGCAATGGAAAACTAAACAAGGTTTTAATGTGATTGAACATTATGTTGCTAGTGGAACTACAAATACAACAATTAAAAATTATTTACAAGGTTTATATGATGCAGGAACTGCTTCAGACCCAGCTCCAATTTATTGTTTGATAATTGGCGACCATAGTGGT